>ENA-ORNT01002482-ORNT01002482.1-human-gut-metagenome-genome-assembly--contig:-NODE-2482-length-11348-cov-4.199947_pt1 | contig 11348 bp, 9 predicted proteins | sample MGYA00242120_ERZ509032 | MGnify/ENA primary metagenome ERZ509032 (study PRJEB26280, sample SAMEA2338729) | human gut metagenome | biome: human gut; feature: human-associated habitat; material: faeces...
ATTCGAGGGCAGAAAAGCAATTGCAAAGATAAAGCCGACTATAGTGGCATCGCTTATAAAACTTGTTGTACTTGCAGGAATTTTTCTGCCGATAGCGGCAAATTTTGGTTTTCGTGACCAGAAATTGATTGCAATAGTCATAATGCTTGCATCGCCATGCACACCTACATCCTACATAATGGCAAAAAATATGGATGGAGACGATATGCTGGCGGCAAGGATAGTAGTCAGCACTACGCTTTTTTCGTCAATTACGCTTACGGGCTGGATATTTTTAATGAAGGCATTGATGTTAATTCAGTAATATAAATATTACTTTCCTCTCTCCTTTTTCAGCACTTCCTGGAAACGATTCATTTCTTTGGCTATCGTGCCGCTTAAAACGAGCAGGCAGATTAGGTTTGGAATTGCCATCAGTGCGTTTGCAATGTCGGAAAAAGTCCATGCGATTTCGAGTGTTGTTGTTGCTCCGACATATGCAATAAGTGAGAAAATTATTCTGTAGACCATGTTGTATTTATGGGTTCCGAGTATGTATTCAAATGCTTTTTCACCGTGGTATTCCCAACCGAGTATTGTTGAAAAAGCAAAGAGAGCAATGCCGATACATACAAGCCATCCGCCGGTATCTCCAAGAACCGTTTTGAATGCTTTTATGGTGAGTGCGGAGCCTACAGTAAGTTCTTTATATTTATAAGAACCATCTTTTTCAAATACATATTCGTTTTCAGAGGAATCTATCCAGGTTCCTGTGAGGTTATCAGCATTTATGGTATCTGAAGTGAGTGACACTTCTTTGTTTGTCATTGATATATCTTTATCATTTTTTGATATGACAAGAGTTGTTCCACCGTTATCTGTCTTGACATCTTTTATGACGAAATTGTCAGTTACGATATTATTTCCGTTTCTTGTTGCTACAGAGATAGTGTGAGCTTCTTTTGTGTATGTGTACTGTCCTGAGTTTACAATGTCCTTTGAGCCGAGAACACCAGAACTTGCAATACAAAGTCCGGTAATTGTGCAGACAACAATTGTATCCCAAAATGTACCTGTCATGTATATTTACTCCTTAATCTTTAATCTCTGTAATAATTGATGAGGCATCCATCGGCCAGGATCTGCCGCTCGGCATCGGTCATAGCGCCGAGGCTGACTGTAAAGCGAACTACGCCGCCGTCCGGCTTTACGGCGATGGCGGTCAACTCGTCATCGGCATTCAGCAGCGCCTTGCGCACGCCGGGCAGGTAGACGTAATCGCCGTTGGCCAGCACGTTGGGCGTATCCAGCAGGAAGGGCAGCATGCCCCAGTTGATGCAGTTGGAGCGGTAGCGCTTGGTGGCGTACTCGCAGGCAAAGTTGGCTGCGCCGCCCAGCACGCGCTGGCAGCTGGCGGCCTGCTCGCGGGCGGAACCGTCACCGGGCTTGTTGGCGAAGATGGCCGAGCCGATGTTGGTATTTGCCGCATCGGGCGTGTAGCCCCGCTTCTTCAAATCATCGTAGACACGCGCGATCTCAGCGGGCAGAGCGCCTGCGCGGCGCTCCTCATCCAGCGCCTTGACAGCCTTGGCATTCGGCACATAGGCCGGATCCTTGCGGGAGAGGGTGAACTCCGCCAGGCGCAGCGGGTTAGAGCGGAAGGACGACGTCTCGCCCGAGGGAATCAGCTCATCGGTGGTGGTGACCGGGTCGGTGATGTAGCTGACGATCTTCACGAGCAAATCATCCGTCAGGGCGGGCTGCTGGGGCCAGTCCTTGATGTTCGGGCCGAAGCGCAGCTCGGCATCCGGTTCGGCATGGCCCCAGCCGTTGTAAACACGCTTTGCGTAAAGGTTTGCGTTGTAGTGGTACTCGGGCTTGGTGTACTCGATGTCCAGATCGGTGGCAGCGGTCAGCTTGCCGCCGTTGGCCGCGGTGGCGGCGATGGAGCGGGCGTCCATCAGGGCGACGGCGCTGATCTGGCCCTCACCGGGCTTCGAGCCTTCGCGGTTCGGGAAGTTGCGGGTCGTGTGGCGGATCGAGAACTCGCCGTTGGCCGGGGTATCGCCCGCGCCGAAGCAGGGGCCGCAGAAGCACTCGCGGAAGATGCCGCCAGCGGAAACAATGTCGGCCACCGCGCCGTTCTTGACCAGTTCCAGGTAGGTCGGCATACTGTCGGGGTAGACGCTGAACTTGAACTCGCCGTTGCCGCAACTCTTGCCTTTGATGATATCCGCCACGGCACAGATATTCTCATACGTGCCGCCGGAGCAGCCCGCGACCACGCCCTGATCCACATAGATGCGGCCATCGGCGCAGATCTTGCCGACCAAGTCCATCTCGACCTTGCCGCCCAGCTGCTTGTTGGCCTGGTCCTGAGCCGCCTGCAAAATCTTCCCGGCGTTGGCTTTCAGCTCGCGGATGGGGTAGGCGTAGCTCGGGTGCATCGGCAGGGCGATCATGCACTCAACGGTGGACAGATCCAGTTCGATGCAGCCGTCGTAGTAGGCTACATCGGCAGGTTTCAATTCTTTGTAGGCCTCCGGGCGGTTGTGCTGCTCGAAGTATTGTTTCGTAACATCGTCTGTCTGCCAGATGGAGGACCAGCAGGTGGTCTCGGTGGTCATGACGTCGATGCCGTTGCGGTAATCGGCGCTCAGATTGGCAACGCCGGGGCCGACAAACTCCATGACCCTGTTCTTCACATAGCCGTTGGCGTAGGTGGCGGCCACCAGCGCCAGCGCGACATCATGGGGGCCGACACCGGGGTTGGGCTTGCCGGTCAGATAGATGGCGACCACGCCGGGGTAGGCCATATCGTAGGTGCGGCCGACCAGCTGCTTGGCCAGCTCGCCGCCGCCCTCGCCGACGGCCATCGTGCCCAGCGCACCGTAGCGGGTGTGGGAGTCAGAGCCGAGGATCATCCGCCCGCAGCCGGACATCATTTCCCTGTTGTAGCTGTGGATGACGGCCATATTCGGCGGAACATAGATGCCGCCGTATTTATGGGCAGCGGAGAGGGCAAACTGGTGGTCGTCCTCGTTGATGGTGCCGCCCACGGCGCAGAGGCTGTTGTGGCAGTTCGTCATGACGTAGGGCAGCGGAAATTCCTTCATGCCGGAGGCGCGGGCCGTCTGGATGATGCCGACATAAGTAATGTCGTGGCTGGTCATCGAGTCGAATTTCATGCGCAGGTCCTGCATGGAATCGCTTGTGTTATGGGCTTTCAGGATGCCGTAAGCGATAGTGCCCTTGCGGGCTTCGTCAGCCGTGACCCCTGCCGGGGCAGCGGTCTGCGGCACGCCATGGACAAGATAAACGCCGGTATCGTGCAGTTTCATGGGAAACCCTCCGTTTTATATGTATCGCCAAAGCCTTCCCCTTAGGGGGAAGGTGGCCGAGCGAAGCGAGGCCGGATGAGGGGCAGCCTGCCCACAGCCACCCGGCAAAGAGACAGCCACGGCAAACGCGCCCCTCATCAGTCCGCTGCGCGGACAGCTTCAGTCTCCGTGCCAAGTGCCGCCTACGGCGGTTGCACTCCGACACGCGCCTGCGGGCGCAGCCCCTCAGGGGAAGCCTTTATCACAGTCGGCTGATAACCGCCTGCGTAAACTCCTTCGTTCCCGCCGTTCCTCCGATATCGGCGGTCACGACCTTGCCCTCGGCGACCTGTGCCAGAATAGCATCATTCAAACGGGCGGCCTTTTCCGTCTCGCCCAGGTCGTTCAGCATCATGGCAAAGGCCATCAGGATGGCGCTGGGGTTGGCCTTGTCCTGCCCGGCAATGTCGGGGGCAGAGCCGTGGACAGCCTCATAGATGCGGGTCGTGTCGCCAATGTTCGCACTGGGCGCAAAGCCCAGACCGCCCACCAGTCCTGCGCAGAGGTCGCTGATGATATCGCCGTAGAGGTTCGGCGCGACGAGCACGTCAAACTGCTCAGGCTTCTGCACCAGCTTCATGCAGAGGGCGTCGATGATGCAGTCGTCGGCGGCAATGTCGGGGTATTCGGCGGCCACCTCGCGGAAGGTGCGCAGGAACAGGCCGTCGGTCAGCTTCATGATGTTGGCCTTATGCACGGCCGTGACCTTTTTGCGGCCGTTTTTGCGGGCATAGTCAAAGGCAAAGCGGCAGATTTTTTCACACGCAGGGCGGGTGATGAGCTTCACGCCGTTGGCCATCTCGTCATTGACCATATACTCGATGCCCTTGTACAGATCCTCGGTGTTCTCACGCACAATGACGAGGTCGACGTTGTCAAAGCGGGTAGGTACCCCCGGCAGCGTGTGCACAGGGCGCAGGTTTGCGTAGGTGGAAAAGCGCTGACGCAGCTGGACGTTGATGCTGCGGAAGCCCTTGCCAATGGGGGTCGCGGTGGGGCCCTTCAGCGCCCAGCCGCAGGCCTCAATGGCATCCAGCGTGCCGGGGGCGATCAGCTCTCCGCTCTCGGCGGCGTACTCGGCACCGGCGGCAAACCCCTGCCACTCGATGCCGGTGTCCAGCGCGGCGGAGACGGCGCGGACGCTCTCTGCAATTTCACGGCCGATGCCGTCGCCCGGGATCAGAACTGCTTTCATAAAAATACTTTCCCCTTTCCCTGTGTTTCTTACAATATACATAATAGTAACCGGTTTGGGGGCGGTTGTCAATGCGCATTTTTACACATTTCGCGGCAATCTGCCCACTAGCTTAATTATTTAAAGTGCCAACTTGGCAATTTTGCAAAATTTTTAAGTTTTTCTTGACGAAAGCGCCAATATACTATAAAATCAATCTATCAGGCACTTGGTGTAAGGGAACGCCCGCAGGGGTATGCGCCTGTATAAAAATGCAAAGTGTATAAAGAGAGGGGTATGTGCGATGTATTACCCGGACGTCCCGGCTTTGGAGCCGGATGAATTGAACCTGCTCTGCAATGAGTATATGGAGCATAACGCCACGCTGGATCCGCATCTGGCGGATCAGATGGGCGTCAAGCGCGGCCTGCGCAATCTGGACGGCACCGGCGTACTGGCCGGCATCACGAACGTGTCCAACGTCATTGGCTATGACAAGAAGCCGGACGGCACCATCACGCCCATCCCGGGCCGGCTGGTCTACCGCGGCATCGACATTGACACGCTGGCCGCCGAAGCCGACGCCCACGACCGCTTTATGTTTGAGGAGGTCATCTGGCTGCTGCTGTTCGGCTCTCTGCCCACGCAGGAGCAGTACGCCAAGTTCCGCAAGCTGCTGGAGCATCACCGCGAGCTGCCCCAGGGCTTTGCCGACGACATGATCTTAAACTCCCCTTCCCCCAACCTGATGAACAAGATGGCGCGAAGCGTGTTAGCCATGTACAGCTATGACGAGCACGCCGAGGATAACAGCCTGCCCAACATCCTGCGCCAGAGCATCAACCTGATTGCCGAGCTGCCCACGATGATGGTCAACGCCTACCAGATCAAGCGCCGCGTCTACGACCGCAGCAGTATGTACTTCCACCTGCCCACCGAGGGCCAGAGCACAGCCGAACATATTTTGAGCACCTACCGCGCCGACCAGAAGTTCACCCATGAGGAGGCGCGGCTGCTGGATCTGTGCCTGCTGGTCCATGCGGATCACGGCGGCGGTAACTGCTCGACCTTCACCTGCCGTGTGCTGTCCAGCTCCGGCACCGACACCTATGCGGCCATCTCGTCGGCCATCGGCGCGCTGAAAGGCCCCAAGCACGGCGGCGCGAACCTGAAGGTCATGCACCAGTTGGACTACATTTTGGAGAACGTCGAAGATCCGACCAACGACGACGAGGTCCGCGAGTTCCTGCGCAAGATCATCCGCAAGGAGCGCGGTGACGGCAGCGGCTTAATTTACGGCATGGGCCACGCGGTCTACACGTTAAGCGACCCGCGTGCCCAGATTCTCAAGACCCACGCCAAGAGCCTGGCCTACAAGAACGGCTATGACGAGGAATACGAGATGCTGTGCAGCATCGAGCGGCTGGCCCCCCAGGTCTTTGCCGAGGAAAAGCACGGCCCGAAGAAGGTCTGCGCCAACGTTGACCTGTTCAGCGGGTTGATTTACAGAATGCTGGGCATCAGCGAGGATCTGTTCACCCCGCTGTTTGCCATTGCCCGTGTGCCCGGCTGGTGCGCCCACCGCGTGGAGGAAGTGGAGTTTGCGAACCGCATCATCCGCCCCGCCTACCAGTACGTCGGCAAGCCGCAAGCGTATGTGGCGCTGGAAGAGAGATAAGGTATATTCCCGGTGCAGCTGCAAGCAGCACTTTTCCCCTCAGAATTCCCTTGCATTTCCCCGCTATTTTTGGTATAGTATTTCCTGTTTTCATTGCAACAAGGAGATTTTTATGCCTGAACGCGCCAACAAAAGAGAAAAACGGCTGGCTATGCTCGTGGTAGCAGCGGTGGTCGTCGTGACGGTGCTGCTCATCGTCGAGACCTTCCGCCTGCTGCTGCCGGGGCTGTGGACGGTATTTTCCGCCGGGGATGAACAGGCCCTCAGTGATTACCTGACCAGCCAGGGGCGGCTGCGCAGTTTTCTGACGCTGTGGTTCCTGGCCGTCGTGCAGGTGCTTTCGCTGGTCATTCCCGCCATGCCGGTGCAGCTGGCGGCGGGGCTTGCCTATGGGCCGTGGCTCGGCTTTTTGACGAGCTTTTCCGCCTCCGCCGTCGCCAACATGAGCGTCTACTTACTGGCCCGGCGGCTGGCCCCGGTCATCCGGCGGCTGGTGGCCGACAACCCCAAGGCTGCGAAGCTGCTGGACAGCGTGCGCAGCAGCAAGGACCCCTGGTTTTACACGATTCTGGCGTTCATCACGCCGGGGCTGCCCAACGGCATCATCCCTTACGCCGCCGCCAACGCCGGGATGCGCCCCAAGCAGTTTTTGGCGGCCATCTTCATCAGCCTGCCCTTTCCCACCCTGCTGACCTGCGCGGCCGGCAGCTTTATCCTGGAGGGAAACTGGATGCTGACCGTGCTGGTGGGCGTGGTGCTGTTCAGTTTTGTGGGCATTCTGTTCTTCAACCGCACCCGGCTCATCGCCCGGGCGCACCAACTCAACGATAACCGCAAGAAAAAAGCCGGGGCATGAAAGCCTCGGCTTTTTTATAAAGGCTTCCCCTAAGGGGGAAGGCATCGCCCTCTACAGCGCGTTACACAAACACCACCTGCACCAGCACCATATACAGCGCCGTGCCTGCGGCGATGCTCAACAATGTATTCTTCTTCCACAAATGCAGACCTACCACCGCGGCGGCAGCAATAAGTTCCGGCAGGCCATGGGTCGGGCCGAGCAGGTCCACGCCGCGCAGGCAGTAGACCACCAGCATCGCCATGATGGCGCAGGGCAGCACACCCGCGAGGTAGACAATAAACCTTGGTGTGGGCCGCCCGCCGCCGAACACCACAAAGGGCAAAAACCGTATCAGCGCCGTCACGCCCGCGACCACCGCCACAAGCAGCGCACCGTGTACATCAAACGGCATGGTCGGCCTCCTTTTTCTCGGTAACTTTACGCAGCAGCGTCAAAGCCGCCGTAATGCCCAGCATGGAGGGGATCAGGAAATTGCTGCTGCCGAAAATCAAAAGGCAGACCAGCGAGACGCCCAGCCCCACCAGCGCGGGGGTGTGGTCCCTGCTTGCCTTCCACTGCTCGGTCATGACGACGAGGAACAGCGCGGTCATGGAAAAATCGATGCCGGTGGTATCAAAGGGAAGCACGCTGCCCAGCAGCGCTCCCGCCACGCAGCCCACAACCCAGTAAAACTGATCCAGCAGCGACACCCAGAAAAAGTATCTGCTCTGGTCAACGTCCTCGGGCGCGTCGCCGCTGCACACAACGGAGTAAGTTTCATCAGTCAGGGCAAAAATCAGGTACGGCTTAGCCGCGCCGGTATTTTTATAACGTTCCAACATCGAAATGCCGTAAAATAGATGCCGCGCGTTGACCATCAGCGTCATGAGCGCCGCCGAGATCAGCGACGCGCCGCCCGCCAATAAATCGATCGTGACATACTGCATACTGCCCGCATAGATCAGGCCGCCCATGGCCAGCGCCCAGCCCGCGCCGTAACCCTTGCTTTGCAGCAGCACACCAAAGCCCAGCCCCAGCACGATATACCCCGCCATGATGGGCACAGAGCGCACAAAGGCGTATTTGAACGTTTTCAGTTTCCCATTTCCCCTTTAACCTACTAAAGTGCTATGTTGGCTAGTATAGCACAAAAAAATTCCCTATGCAACAAAAAAGGCTTCCCCCGAGGGGGAAGCTGTCCGCGAAGCAGGCTGATGCGGGGCAAGCGTGCCAATGCAGCCCATTATCGGGCAGTCATGGCAAACCCGCCCCTCATCCGGCTCTTCGAGCCACCTTCTCCCAAAAGGGGAAGGCAAAATCATTTTTCACTCTCCCACTGCGCCACCAATGGCGCGGCGACGGTGGAGAGCGCCTCCCGGGCGGCGTTGATGGCGGTCACATCCGCCGGGGTGAGCTTATCGGCTTTTTTATGGCGTAATACGCGCTCCAACGCGCGTTCTGCGTCCTTGATTTTTCCGCGCGTCTCGCGGTCCAGTGCCTTGCCGGCCTTGCTGCCCAGCGCTGTGTTCACGCGGTAGAGCGCGGCCTCGCCCGCGTTCAGGGCCTCCAGGGCGGCCTTGCGCTCCTTGTCCTGCCCGGCAAAGGCAGCGGCGTTGCGCATGGCGCGGGTGATCTCCTCCTCGCTCAAATTCGAGGTTCCGGAGATCGTGATGCTCTGCTGCTTGCCGGTGTCCATGTCGCGGGCCTTGACCTTGACGATGCCGTTGGCGTCGATGTCGAACGTCACCTCAATTTTCGGCACACCCGCCCAGGCACGCTTGATGCCTCGCAGGGTAAAGGTGCCCAGCAGCTTATTGTCCTTGGCGAACTCGCGTTCGCCCTGCAGAACCTTGATTTGCACGGTGTTCTGAAACGGCGCGGCGGTGGTGAATACCTTGCTGAACCGCGTCGGGATCGTTGAGTTGCGCTCGATCAGATGTGTCGCCACGCCGCCGACGGTCTCGATCGAGAGGGTCAGCGGAGTCACATCCATCAGCAGCAGGCCCTCGCCAGGGCCTGCCAGCATTTCACCGCCCAGCCGCCCGGCCTGCAAGGCCGCGCCCAGGGCAACACATTCGTCGGGGTTCAGGGATTTGGACGGTTCCAGCCCGGTCATCCGCATGACTTTTGCCTGCACGGCGGGGATGCGGGTCGAGCCGCCCACCAGCAAGACCTGGTCCAGGTCGCTGGCCGAAATGTGCGCGTCGCTCAAAGCGTTGCGCACCGGCAGGGCCGTCCGCTCGATCAGATCGGCGCACAGTTCCTCGAACTTGGCACGGGTCAGTGTCGTCTGCAAATGCAGCGCACCTTCGGCGGTCGTGGTGATAAACGGCAGGTTGATATCCGTTTGTTTCGCGCTGGAAAGTTCTTTTTTTGCTTTTTCGGCTTCTTCCCGCAGGCGCTGCATCGCCACGCGGTCATTCGTCAGGTCAATGCCGTGCTCGGTTTTGCACTGCTCGGCCAGCCAGTTCATGATGCGCTCGTCAAAGTCATCGCCGCCGAGGAAATTGTCACCGCAGGTGGCCAGCACCTGCACGATGCCGTCGCCAATGCGGATGAGCGACACGTCAAACGTGCCGCCGCCCAGGTCGTAGACCATGACGGTCTGGGCGCGGCCATTGTCCAGGCCGTAGGCCAGCGCGGCGGCCGTCGGCTCGTTGACGATGCGGCGCACATTCAGCCCCGCAATGCGCCCGGCGTCCTTAGTGGCCTGGCGCTGGGCATCGTTAAAGTAGGCGGGCACAGTGATGACCGCCTCGGTGACGCTCTCGCCCAGGTAGGCCTCGGCGTCGGTTTTCAGTTTTTGCAGGATAAGCGCGCTCAGCTCCTGCGGCGTGTAGCACTTGCCATCGATGGGCACGCGGGTCTCGCTGCCCATCAGCCGCTTGACGCTGGTCACGGTGCGGGGGGCATTGGTCACAGCCTGCCGCTTGGCAGGCTCGCCGACCAGCCGCTCCCCCGCTTTGGTGAAGGCCACGACCGAGGGCGTTGTGCGCTGGCCCTCGGCATTGGGGATGACGACCGGTTTGCCGCCTTCGACCACCGCCACACAGCTGTTGGTGGTGCCCAGATCAATTCCGATCATTTTTGCCATGGTGGTGTTTGTCCTTTCAAAAAAGACAATTTTAACTCTTGTTTCTATTGTAACGTTTGCCGCAGGAAAATGTGTTGCGATTTCGTAAATATTACAGTGATTTTTATAAAAGTAAGTTATCTGCAATTTTCCGTTGACGCTTTTTGTCTGGCGTGCTATATTTAGGGCAATACCACATAATTCTAAGTGCCGATACGGCGAGCGAGGTGCGGCAGCTGCTAAGCCAAAAGCGCAGATAATACTTTGTGTATTATCGAGCATTTTGGCAACGCAGATGCCGTGCCGCAGCCGCCGGAGCGGTGCTTAAGCTGTCAGGCGGGAATTGTGCGGTGTTGCCTTAGTTTAACGCACTAAAGAGGGGGAATTTTTCATGGCACGCACCGCGACTGTGACCCGCAACACGCGGGAGACGCAGATCACGCTGACCATCGACTTGGACGGCACCGGCAAGGCAGACCTGCACACCGGCATCGGCTTTTTTGACCATATGCTGGACGGCTTTGCCCGCCACGGCCTGTTTGATTTGAGCGTGACCTGCCACGGCGATCTGGACGTCGACTGCCACCACACGATCGAGGATATCGGCATTGCGCTGGGCACCGCCATCAAGGAGGTCCTCGGCGACAAGGCAGGTCTTGTGCGGTACGGCAGCTGCCTTTTGCCCATGGATGAGACGCTGGCGCTCTGCGCCGTGGATCTGGGCGGGCGGCCCTACTTTGTGTACGACGCTGCCTTTGCCGGGCAGAGCTGCGGCGGCATGGACACCCAGATGGCGCGGGAGTTTTTCTACGCGGTATCGTACAGCGCCATGATGAATCTGCATTTGAAAGTGCTGTACGGCGAGAACGACCACCACAAGTTGGAGGCCATGTTCAAAGCCTTTGCCAAAGCCCTGGACGCTGCCACCCGCAAGGATGCGCGGATCGACGGCGTGTTATCGACAAAGGGGACGCTGTAAGGGAAATGTTCGGCGGTGGAAACGACGGGCGCATATGGAATGCGCCCCTACGGTAGGGGCGCATTCCATATCCGCCCGTGCCCGTTTTCCGCCGTCGGCAGATATAATAGGAGGGAAAGCAGTATGTACAAGGACATCATTGACACCATCGGCTATGTGGAAAGCTATGACCCCGAGCTGGGCGCGGCCATGAACCGCGAGTTGGGCCGCCAGCGCCAGAACATTGAGCTGATTGCCAGTGAGAACA
>ENA-ORNT01002493-ORNT01002493.1-human-gut-metagenome-genome-assembly--contig:-NODE-2493-length-11325-cov-3.967613_pt1 | contig 11325 bp, 5 predicted proteins | sample MGYA00242120_ERZ509032 | MGnify/ENA primary metagenome ERZ509032 (study PRJEB26280, sample SAMEA2338729) | human gut metagenome | biome: human gut; feature: human-associated habitat; material: faeces...
CAGCATCTGGGTCATGCCCGCAGCCGTGGCGGCGGTGCCGTATTTCACCTCTAAGCGCTCAGGCGTCCTCGCCCAATGCGCGCGTACCTTATATTTAACTATATACGTATCGCCACCGGTCAACTTGAGCACGGGAGTGATGAGCCAGTCGTCGGCATCGTGGTCTTCATCACAGCCGTAGCCCGCACAGTGGTCGGGGAAATCGGGTCCGTAAGGACTGTCGCCACTCTTGAAGAGGTAGTTCCACACTCCCCAGTCGAGATAACTTGATTGTGCGCGGTCGCCATTGCTGTCGACGACGGTAAACTGGTTGAAATCTGCCTCCTTGTCAAAGTTGCACTCCCAGCCTTTGAAAGTACCCGCCGACTTCTTCACCGAGATGTCGTCGAGATAGAGTATCATGTTGTCGGCATCGCTCACAGCGTGGAAACCGATATAATAGGTGCCGTCGGCCACGGGGGTAAGCTCCTGGCTGTACTCTACATACTCGGCATTGGCGATGTCTGTTCTTGCCATCAGCATCTGGGTCATGCCCGCAGCCGTGGCGGCAGTGCCATACTTCACCTCCAAGCGCTCAGGCATCGTCGAGCGGTGCGCGCGCACCTTGTATGTCACCTTGTAAGTATTGCCTGCCTTCAGTGCCAGCGCCGGCGTGATGAGCCAGTCGTCGGCATCGTGGTCTTCGTCACTGGTGTAGCCCGCACAGTGGTCGGGATAATCAGAGCCATAAGGGCCTTCACCCGCCTTGTAGAGATAATTCCATGTGCCCCAGTCAAAATAACTCGACGAAAAACGGTCGTTGTTGCTGTCGATGACGGTAAACTGGCTGAAATCAGCCTCCTTGTCAAACTTGCACTCCCAGTCGGGCGTAATCGGCAGGGTCGCAGCCTTCTGCACGACCGTCCCCTCGCCTCCCCGAGCCTTGGCCACACGGACAAATCTCTCCGATGGCGCCATCTTGGCAGCCTTGCGTGCCGTGGTGCGTTTGACAACAGCCTCCTGTGCCTGCGCCGTTACCAAGGCGAGGCACACCGCCAGAGCGGTGATAAAGTAGCGTTTTCTCATAAGCGTTGTTTTGTTGATTAGTAAAACAATTTGCGGTGTTCTTATCCGCTTGCGCAAACGCAGCAATTACTAAGGCGTAGCGTACTTTGCTTTAGACAGATTCTCCAACCACATTTCTCGTCACAAATATAGGAAAAGATGCGGCTACAACTGCCCTCCTTGCCAATAATCTGCAACTAAATATCAAAAATATAAGTTATTTGCGTGTTTTTCTTCGTTTTTGTGACTTTTACCAGTGCTTTTCTATGGTTTTATTACTGTTTCTATGGTTTTGCTTACAAACTATAATTCCGCAGCGACCCACTCTGCCCGCCTGATCATCCTCTCGGCCCTGACGGGGCTGTCCCCGGAGACTGGGTATAGGCTCAGCAGCCTCAACCCAGCCCGCTGCAGCCTCAACCCAGCCATCTGCAGCGCCATTACTGCAGTGCCGCCTCCCGACGCCGCATATTCGGGAAGAACCGCAGCACCAGATAGAGCGTGGCTACGAGTCCTATCAGCGCACCGGCATACCCTATGCCGCAGAGCGAGGTATGGCCTACGACCACGCCTCCAAGATAGGCGCCACAGCCGATGCCCAGATTGAAGATACCCGAGAAGATAGACATGGCAATCGACGTCGCCTCCTTGGGCGCAAAGCGGATGGTGTTGTCCTGGCAGGCTATATTGAACGCCGTGGCCATGGCGCCCCACACGATGCACACGGCGAAGATGGCAATGATATCCATGGCAGCCGCCTGCATCAACAGCAGACACAGCGCCGGACCCAGCGTGACCACAAACATGAACCTCCGTCTGCCCGACATATAATACTTGGAGAAGGCAATGCTGCCCAGCATGCCCGAGGCACCAAAGACGATGAGCACCATCGTCACCACGTCGGGCGACAGGCCTGCCACCTGACCCAGAAACGGTTCGATGTAGCTGTAGCCCGTATAGTGAGTGGTGGCAAAGAGCAGCGCCAGCACAAAGACGCCCAGCAGCACGCGGTTGTGGAGCAACGCCGGAATCTTGGCAAACGAGAACTTGCCGCGGCTCTGCAACCGGGGAAAAACGGCGGCGATGAAGGCGAATATCAGAGCCGAGATGACAGCGATACTCAGAAACGTCATGCGCCAGCCCACGTACAGTCCCACCACGCGGCCTATGGGCAGACCCACGACCATAGCCACCGACGAGCCCGTGGCCATCGTGCTCAGCCCCAGTGCGCTTCGGCCGTCGGGCACCGTGCGCACAGCCAGCGGAGGGGCTATCGACCAGAATATCGAGTGGGCACACGCCACGCCTATGCGCGAGAGCATCAGCGTGTAATAGCCCTCGGCGAGCGCCGATGCCACATGGCTCACCACAAAGAGGGCGATGATGGCGAGCAGCAACCGCTTGAGCTCCACCGTAGACACCATCACCATGAGAGGCAGCGACATGAGCGCCACCACCCACGCATAGACCGACACCAGCAGTCCTGCCCGCACCTCGCTGATGTGCAGGTCGGCGGCAATGTCGCTGAGCAGACCTATGGGCATAAACTCTGATGTATTGAACACAAAGACGGCGAAGGTCAACCCCACCAGGGGCAACCACCGGGCTATCGTTTTCTCCTTGGGCATGATATATATTATATAGGTGTTATCCTTTGCGGCTGCAAAATTACAAAAAGGCGGTCAATCCATCATCTCCCGCACGAAGTTTCATAGCATTGTCGCGCCAATTATTGATATACCGCAAGCTGAGGGCGCCTACATTTGTTTTACGACGCCCCCGTCGGCTACCGCCGAATACTCAATTCTTGGTATGCCACCCCTCCATTGCCCTACGATACCGTCTGGCGAGTCCGGATATTTCCCCACAAGTGGGTATTGTACCTTTTAAGGAATCTTAATACTTTTGCAACCGTTGTTTTCAGCATATACACAAGCAGTGATTGCAGGCCCTTGCGGTCCCGGCAACTCCGAAACACGATACACATTAAGATATGAACAAGAAACTGTTATTATTAGGTCTCCTCGCCTGCGGGCTGTCTGTGCCGGCCATGGCCGACGAGGCAGCTAATGCGGGTAAGGCCAAGGATTCTGCTACCACAACGGGAGCAAAGGTAGAAAACACTTCAGCCACAGACGGCAGGAGCGACAATGCCGCCATCGAGAAAATCGCCAATGCGCTGTCGCGCTTCTCCATCGGCGGCTATGGCGAGGCCGTCACTTCGCGCAACTTCTACAGCCAGCACTTCAACCGCTATCGCGACCCCGCCACCTACAGGAATGACAACAGCCACGGCCGCTTTGACCTTCCCCATGTTACCCTTAACCTCGGCTACGATTTTGGCAGTGGTTGGACCATGGGAATGGAAATCGAGTTTGAGCATGGAGGCACCGAGAGCGCCGTGGAAATCGACGCCGATGAGAGCGGAGAATACGAGGCCGAGACCGAGCGCGGCGGCGAGGTAGCGCTTGAGCAGTTCTGGATTAACAAGGCCTTCTGGGGCGGCAAGTTCAATATCAAGGCAGGCGAAATCATCATCCCTGTCGGCGAAATCAATGCCTACCACATGCCTGGAGACTTCTTCTCTGTTTACCGGTCCGAGGGCGAAGCCAAGATGCTGCCCAACACGTGGCACCAGGTCGGCGTATCGCTCTGGGGACGCATCAGCGACTGGCGCTACGAGGCTATCTTCACTTCCGGTCTTGATGCCGAGCGCTTTGGCCACAACTGCTACGTGCATTATGGCGCAACAAGCCCATACGAGTATAAGTTGGGAAATGTATATGCCGGTGCTGCACGCATCGACAACTATTCCATCCCTGGCGTCCGTCTCAGTCTGAGCGGATACTACGGCTACACTTTCAAGAACACGGAGCGCAAGGCAAGTGCCTCTTACGACAAGGTACACGGAGCCTTGGCAATCGGAAGTTTCGGACTTGAGATGAAGCGCTGGAACTGGATAGTACGTGGTAATGCCACATATTCTCATCTTGCCGATGCACAGAAAATGACCACCTTCATGAACGCTTACCCCAAGCACACCCAGCAGGACGGTTCGCCTTCAAAGCACTCTCCTATCGCAAGCAACGCCTACTCTGTAGGTCTTGAGGCTGGCTACAACATATTCTCGCAGATAAGCAGTCTGAGCGACAAGCAGAAGCTTTATCTCTTCGGCCGCTACGAAGACTACAACACCTATGCCGCCGGCAGACAGAAAGTGGCTTACAAATACGACCGTGTCAAGAGAATGGCTGTCGGCGTGAACTACTCTCCTATCAGACAGGTTACAATCAAGGGAGAATACAGCAACCGTTTCCTCAGCCACGGCTACAACAACGAGCCAAGTGTTTCATTGGGAATAACCTACGCAGGATGGTTCCTGAAATAATTTAAAGTTTGGAATGTAATATTAATTCAAGTTTCTGATTTAGACAAGACATTAATTTACCATTACTCACATAAAAAAGAAAACTTAATAATAAACTAAAAATCAAGAAAATGAACAAAATCTTCAAGTATTCAATGATGTTTGCAGCTGCATTGGCTTTCACAATGGGCTTCACAAGCTGTAGCGATGATGACAACGACGAACAGGACGTAACATTCAGCTCCAGCGAGCTGAAGGAAGTCAACGCAGACTATGTTGACAATACGGTTGTTGCAACATACCGCAACCTTGCCGACTATAACAAGCAGCTCGTTGCTGACCTCAACGCTATGTCTGACGATGCCGGTGTTGCAAAGGCTTGCGAGACATGGAAGCAATCACGTAAATGGTGGGAGTTCTCTGAGGCTTTCCTCTTCGGAGCTGCCGGCGACTATGCTATCGACCCTCACACAGACACATGGCCATTCGACCGCACTCAGTTTGACAAATACATGAGTCTCTATAAGAACGCAAAACTTGGCGAGGAGGGATTTGAGAACGAAACAAACACCATCAACGAGGCTATCGCTACAGGTCAGAACCTTACAGGTTTCCACGCCGTTGAGTATCTTATCTTCCGCGAGGGTCTGCCACGCCACTTCGCAGACATGACTGCAAACGAGATTTACTTCGCAAAGACAGCAGCACAGGATCTCTACCTCAGCTCCTTGAAACTCGTTTCTGCATGGGGCGGCAAGGTTTCTGCTGAGGAGCAAGCTCTTCTCGACGAGGTTGAATTCGCGTCTTCCATCAACTATGGCGAGAACTTCAAGAACGCGGGCAACGCCGGTTCTACCTACTCTACCGTTGTACTTGCATCCAAGGAAATAATTGCCGGTGCAAACGACATCATCGGTGAGGTTCGCGACTCTAAGATTGGTGCTCCTGCCACAGGTGAGGACGTCAACTACATCGAGTCTCCTCATGCTCGTAACTCTATCCAGGACTTCTACGACAACATCATGTCTGTAAAGCACGCCCTCTATGGCGGTTGCACAGTTGACGGAACAACTCCTGAGGCAAAGTCTCTCATCGGTGTCTGCCTGAAGAACGACAAGACAAAGGCTGCCGCACAGAACGTTATGACTAACCTTGAGAATGCCCTCTCAAAGATCAGCGGCATGAAGAAGCCATTCGTTCTCTTCTACACAGACCAGACCGCAAGGGATGCAATGGAAGCTCTCGACGGACTGGAGGAATCGTTGAACGCTCTCGACAAGCTGCTCGACTAATCGTCCACAGGCTAAACATCCAAAAGAACATTAAAAATTTAAATAACCGTTGGTGTCTGCCCCAAAAGCAGCCACCAACATTTTACGTTTAACAACAAGCAACATTATGAAACACATCTATTTAGTTCCTGCGTTGTTCTCGGCATTGGCATTAACAGCCTGCACCGATGACGACAATCTCGATGTCCATCTGCCTGAGGCAGAGTATGGCACTCCTAATGAATGGTACTATGCCGGAGGAAAACTCGGTACGACAAGCATTCAGTCTGCATATGCCTATCGTCAGGCTACTCAGGCTGTTGATGATGCTGGTCTCTCATTGAACTTCCAGATTGGTGAGTCCCTCTTCGAGAAAGACTACAACACTTCAAACGACGCTTTCGCCGGACTCGGTCCTGTATATGTGCGCCGCGGTTGTCTCTACTGCCATCCGAACTATGGTCACGGTAAGCGTCAGACTGCCTATCGCGCTGACCAGGACGGCAACGGCTACCTGCTCGTAGTCTACGACAAGAAGACCGATGCCTACATCTATTCCGTAGCCGGAATGCCGCAGACAAAGGCCGTGAAGCCGTTTAAGCCACAGATTGACGAGAGCAAGATCAATATTGAATGGAAGAACTACACCGACGAATGGGGCAACAAGTTCCCCGACGGCGAGACCTACTCGCTCATCTATCCAGAGGTTACCATCCCTGCCGACGCCTACTACTCTCCTGTAACGGTGAAGCGCGACGGAAAGTATGTGGTTATCCCTGCCGACCAGGTGGCAAGCGAAATCGGCGTACGCCTGGAGTCTACCATCGGAATCTACGGCACCGGACTTACCGATGCCATCCCTGACGACTCAATCACAGCTGAATGGAAGCGACAGAGCGAATACTTCAACTCTGTAGGCAAGACCAACGCCCTGAACCCTGCCTACTGGAGCCAGGCTGACAACAAGTGGGTCAGCTACTACGTGAACAATGCCGGCGACAAGAAGCAGTATGTACGCCGCTACACCTACGCCATGAGCCGCGGACCTATCCTCGACGCCGCCGGAGCTAACGCCATCTGGAACATAACAAACGTTACTCGTCCAGACCGCCGCTACCATTACTTGAGCCTCGACGGTACCATCTATGCCAAGAGTTCTATGGAAGACCCTGATGTTCAGGCTGGCTTCCCGGAATACATCAAGCAGATTGACCCGAACAACGCTCATCCTACATGGCACACAGCCGACGTGAAGCAGAACATCTACAACTACCTGATGGCTAAGGACCTCGACGCGGAAATGTCAAGCCAACAGTACAAGAACTTCATGATATGGCATCGCGGACTTGCTGTTCCTGCTGCCCGTAACACCAACACCGACCGCTTCAAACAGGGCATGAAGCTCTTCAAGGAAATCGGATGCGCCAACTGCCACCGTCCGTCATGGACCACCGGCGACGACAACATCCAGGACCCTAACGGCATCTTCAAGAACAACGACATGCCACGCTATCCTCACCAGAAGATATGGCCATACACCGACTTCGTGCAGCACCGTCTCTTCATGGAGAACGACATCCGCACTGGTTGGTGCCGCACCACTCCTCTCTGGGGTCGCGGACTGTCTAAACTCTGTACCGGTGCCGAAGACCGTCTCCACGACTGCCGTGCACGCAACACCATGGAGGCTATCATGTGGCACGGCAACGCCAAGAGTGATGCTCGCTACGCTATCGAGAAGTTCCGCAACCTGAAGAAGGCTGACCGCGACAACATCATATTCTTCATAGAATCAATCTAATGTAATTTATTTGCCACACACTGCCTGCACTTATGTTCATTCATAGGTAGTGTGTGGCATTTTCAAGATATATAATACAAAATACACGTAATGAACAAAATTAAAATACTCGCCATCGTCGCAATGCCGCTTGCATTTACCGCCTGCAGCGACGACCAAACACTTGATCTGGACATTGACAGCAACAAATACAGTAATTACCCCGAAGACTACTTCACGGGAGGCGAACTCGGCACCATACATCAGATTTCATCAAGCTCTTTCGAGCAACCGGCTCCTGCCGTTGAACAGCAGGGACTATCACAGGCTTTCACTCTCGGTGAATATTTCTTTGAAAGACCTTTCACGGAGAATGAGAAACCATTCACAGGACTCGGTCCGCTCTACATCCGCCGCTCATGCATGCACTGCCACATCGGCTACGGCCACGGCAAACGACAGCTAAAATATGATTCAAACACCATCGGCAACGGATACATTCTGATGATTACCGACGAGAACGACATCGTGGTGCAATCGTTCGGATGGGTTGCCATGGGACAAGCCACAGCTCCATTCAAGCCGCAGTTTGACGAGAAGAAGGTAGACATTGCATGGAACGAATACACCGACCAATGGGGCAACCAGTTCCCCGACGGCGAGAAATACTCACTCATCTACCCCGAAGTAACGCTAAAACCAGGTTGCATATACGGCAAGCTGATAGACAAATGGGGCAACGAGGTACCGCTCTCCAAGGCAAAGGTGCGCTTAGAGTCGTCTATCGGATTTATCGGCAGCGGACTTATTGACGCCATTCCCGACGAGGACATCCTTGACCAATACCGCAGCGAAGGAAAACACGCCACGCTCAATCCCCAGTTCTGGGACAATACGGCAAAGGATTTCGTGAAAAATGCCGACGGCACGCTTGCTGTAGAAAACGGCGGAATAGTATACAAATTTGACTATGCCCTCGACCGTGCATCAGTAATGTCCGACGCTTCGTTCTGGGAAGTACAAAACGTGACGAGAGACGACTTCCGCTCTCACTACATCCCCAAGGAATATTGGCAGTTTGCTGCTGCTGACCCCGATGTAACAAGCAAGTTCTATCAGTATTACCCACAATGGAACAAGACAGGCGACCCAGCAAAAGACATTATAGCCTTTGGCAACGCCACAGACTTGCCTGTAGAAATGAAGGAGTCTGACTATGTAAACTATATGGTGTGGCACCGCGGAGTGGGCATCCCGGCTGCAAGAAACACTCTCACCGACGACTTTAAAAAGGGTAAGGAACTCTTCACCCAGATAGGCTGCGCAAGTTGTCACCGTCCAAGCTGGACCACAGGAGAAGACAAGATTCGCGACCCCTACGGACGTTTCTCTGCCGAAGACACACGCATGGTGCGCTACCCCAAACAGAAAATATGGCCCTATTCTGACTTCGTGCAACACCGCCTCTTCATGAAAAACGACCTGCGCACAGGATGGTGCAAAACGGCACCGCTGTGGGGACGAGGATTGCAGAGCCTCTGTGCCGGACATTCTGACCGCCTGCACGACTGCCGCGCCCGAAATACTCTCGAGGCCATCATGTGGCACGGATGCATTGGCGAGGGCGGACAGAGCGATGCCCTCTGGGCTGTAAAGAACTTCCGCAACTTGACGAAAGAGCAGCGTCAGCTCGTAATAAAATTTGTTGATTCTATTTAATCTGGAATAAAACAATATTTTTTTAAAATATAAATGAGAAATCTGAAATTTTCTATCATCATCATTGCAGTGGCAATCATAATAGTGCTTGCCGCTGCAACTATCGTTGAGAGTGTTAATGGTACGCAGTTTGCCCATCAGAACATCTACGGTTCTGTGTGGTTTCTTGCACTCTGGACAGTGTTTACAGTCGTTGCCACGGCTTACATCCTTAAAAGAAAACTATACAGGCGGATAAATGTGTTCCTTATCCATGCCTCATTCCTCGTAATCCTCCTCGGCGCCCTCCTCTCGTGGACCACTGCCCAGAGCGGCACCATACACCTCCGTCTCGGCGAGGCAACAAACGTAATGAAGACCGCCGAGGGAAAGTCTGTAGACCTTGGCTTCAAGGTGGCTCTGAAAACGTTCCGCATGGACTGCTACCCCGGCACGGACGCAGCCATGGACTACGTTACGGAGATTACGACAAGCGATGAACTACTCGAAATCTCAATGAACAAGATCGGCTACTACCACGGCTTCCGCTTCATGCAGTCGGGCTACGACAGCGATATGCAGGGCTCTATCCTCGGTGTCTACCACGACCCGTGGGGCATCGCCGTCACATATCTGGGCTACGCCCTGCTCCTCATCTCGCTCATTGCCACACTCTTGGGCAAAGGCACCAAGATGCGGCAGCTCTACAGAAAGGCCACTGCCGGCAATGTCCTCAAGGTGGCAGCCGTAGCTGCCGTAATGGCTCTCTCGCCCCTCTTCTCCCTAAACTCACAGGCGCAGGAAAGGATAAACATCGATAGCCATGTGGCTGACGGATTCGGAAGAGTCTGCGTGCTCTACAACAGCCGCATCACGCCGATAAACACTGTTGCCGTGGACTTCGTCACCAAGCTCTGCGGAAAGCCCTCGTGGGACGGGCTATCCTCTACGGAGGTATTCTGCGGATGGGTGTTCGACGTACCCTACTGGGAAACGGTAAAGATGATAGAAATCAAGGACAAGAAAGCGCAGGAGCTGCTCGGACTGAACGGCAAATGGGCTTCGTTCAACGATTTCTGGGATGAATACAACGAATACAAACTGGATAAACCACTGAAGGAGGCTCTGCGGAAGGGCGACACGAAGATGCAGAAAAGCCTGCGCGATGCCGACGAGAAGTTCAATATCGTGCGCATGCTCTACGGCGGCGAGATGCTGAAGATTTTCCCATACCTCCAGGCTGACGGCAAATACAAATGGTTTGCCCCCGGACAGCCCCTCGGCAACATAAATCTGAACGAGCAGGAACTCACCTTCGTGCGCAAGTCGATGGACTATCTTGCCGAGAGCATCATCACGGGCGACAACTCTCGTGCAAGCGAGATCGTGAAGAAGATTTACAGTTATCAGCACGTGAAGGCAAAAGACGTGATCCCCTCTAAATTCTTGATTTACGCCGAAGTATTCTACAACAAGTTGAATGCCCTGCGTCTGCCCACGATGCTCTATCTCGCCCTCTCGCTGCTGCTCAGCGTGGCGTCTACTATTGCGTTGAATCAGAAGAAAAGAAAGATTGCCTCGATGGTAACCCTGTGGCTCACCGTCATAATGATCCTCCACACCTCGCTGCTACTCCTGCTGCGCTGGATGGTTTCAGGCCATCTGCCGATGTCAAACGGCTTCGAGACGATGCAGTTTATGGCATGGGCAACGCTCCTGCTCACACTATTCATGGGCAAGCGTTTCATGCCGGTGAAAAACTTCGGTCCGCTGCTCTCGTCGTTCGCCCTTCTCGTGGCAATGATAACCGACGGCAATCCGCAAATCACGCAGCTCATGCCTGTGCTGCAGTCGCCCCTGCTCTCCGTCCACGTGATGGTGATAATGTTCTCCTACGCCCTGTTCGGCCTTATGGCGCTCATCGCCATACAGGGAATCTGGGGCCACCGTTGCAGCGACCTTGCAAAGGAGGAGCAGCTTGCCGCCATGTCCGGTTTTCTCATCTACCCCGCCGTCAGTCTCCTTGCCGTGGGCATCTTCATAGGAGCCGTATGGGCAAACGTCAGCTGGGGCCGCTACTGGAGCTGGGACTCAAAAGAGACATGGGCTCTCATCACGATGCTCATCTACTCTGCCCCTCTCCACAGCGACCTGAAATGGCTGCG
>ENA-ORNT01002499-ORNT01002499.1-human-gut-metagenome-genome-assembly--contig:-NODE-2499-length-11313-cov-4.485699_pt1 | contig 11313 bp, 9 predicted proteins | sample MGYA00242120_ERZ509032 | MGnify/ENA primary metagenome ERZ509032 (study PRJEB26280, sample SAMEA2338729) | human gut metagenome | biome: human gut; feature: human-associated habitat; material: faeces...
TCGCTTTGCAAGCAAAATCCCACTAAACCCTATAGGTTGCGGATTTGAGGATTTTGATATGTTTAAATATAAAACCATTACAAAAATATAAATAATATGGATATTGACAAAGTGATACTTGAAAAAAATTATACTTTTGCATAAGATAAGCTGCACCTCAACATAATATCCAAGCAAGCTTGATATTCTGCGTTCGGTTTGCATTATCTTTGTGGTATAATCAACAACTCTACATCTTCATCCCTACCGCAACTACGGGTTGTGATTTGCTCATAATAAAGAGGTGTGACAACATTAAAAAGTATTTTATTCCTTTCCGATATGTTAGAAAGAAGACTGTTAAAAGATTGTTAAGCGTAATGTTTTGGTTTGCTTGATTGTTGATAAGATACTACGATGTGTTTGGATGGCGGATGGACATAGGTTATTCGTTGTCTACCCCCAGTCCGAACAGGGCGAAGTCGCCCTTAAGAGGGTCGTCGGGGAATATCTTGAGCATGGTGTCGGTAAGCCGGCGGGCGGTGGACATTGATGCCGTGCGGCTCTGCAGCAGATTCATGCGCTGTGCCTCCTGCACCACGTGGGTGTCGAGCGGCATGATAAGACTGCGGCGGTCTATGATGTCAGCCCACAGACCGAGGTCTACGGGCGAGCCGCTGCGCACCATCCATCGCAGAAACATGCATACGCGCTTGCAGGCCGATGTTGTGTTCTTGGGGATTATCTTGTCTGCGCCATGTCGGGAGAAGAAGCGGCAGAGGGCTTCAATGGCTTCTATGCCGGTTGTTGCGTTTCGGCGTATGTATTCTTTCATGCTGCCGTATTCGTGGAGCATGGTCTGGTATGCCCTGAGCAGCTGGTGCATGTCGTGACAGGTGTACAGGCGATAGTAGCATCCGGTGGAGTCGGGGATGCTGCTTTCCCATTCCCCAGAGCGCACCCACTGGTCTATGTTGCCTTGGGCTGCATCGAGGATATACTGAATCTTGGGGAAGAACTGCTTTCTTGCCCCATAGCTCAGACAGGAAGCTATGAAAGCCATAGCCTCCTGGTTCTCTGCACCCTCTACCTCGTGCATGAACGAGCTTGGGTCTGCGGGCAGGAAGTCTGCCGTTTCGTATTTCTCTGCAAGGGCAATGATGTGCTGCTTTAGTTCTGTTTCCATAGCGTGGGTTTTACAGGGAGACGCTCTCTATTCTCAGTCTTATTCTGCCTGCCGGCACTTTCACGTCTACTTCGTCGCCTGCTTTCTTTCCGAGCAGCGCTTCTGCGATAGGCGACTTGATGGAAATCTTGCCTTCCTTCAGATTGGCCTCGTGTGGGCTTACGATGGTGTAGTCCATGCTCTTGCCTGCGGCTATGTTTGTTATCCTGACCTTGCTGAGCAGTCCTACGCTGTCGCTTTTGAGCCGCGACTTGTCTATGACCCTTGCGTTCTCCAGTATCTTCTGCAGGAAGCGTGCTCTGCCCATGAGTCGTCCTTGCTCACGCTTTGCTGCGTGATACTCGAAGTTCTCGCTCAGGTCTCCCTTATCGCGTGCTTCTGAGATGGCATCCTTTACCTGTGGAAGCTCTACGGTTTCCAGGTGGTGTAGTTCTTCGGCAATCTTGTCGAAGCCCTCTTGTGACATATATTCCATAATGTTTTTTTGTTGAGTTTCCTTATATTTAAAACAGGAGTGCAAAGTTAAGGAAAGTTTTCTGCATCCGCAAAAATAGGTTGCCGATATTACCTGAAAGTTAGTATTTTATATATGAAAAGTAAAAAAATGTAGCCATACTGTTGGATTGTTATGAAATAAGTTGTATTTTTGCAAAAGTATATCATGTAATATCCTATGAGGATATATAAAACTGTACGATTATGAAGAAGATTTATTATATCATATTGGCATTAGGATTGATGGGCGCACCTGTTGTAGCCCATGCCGTGCCAGCCGTTGAGATAATAGAGAACGACTATGACGGCCAGAAGGGCGGCATCTCATTGAGGGTGACGACCGAAGGCAACGGGCAGGCTCGTCTTCGTGTTACCAACGCTACTAATCAGACGATTCTTATCTACGACATCTCTGGCGCACCGATAAAGAAGATAAAGGTTGACGGTCCAGACAAAATTTATGAGCTTAGTCTGCGCAAGGGTTGCTACATCGTTAAGGTGGGCAATGTAGTGAGAAAGGTGTCTGTGAGTTAAAGGAAGGGAATGACAAAAGGCAAAATGGCAGGCTGTGAAGCCTTCCGGTTTTTCATGATTTTATATATGAAATAAAAAACGGCTATGCTTCTGCATGCCGTTTTTTTTATGCCTGTCTATAGCTTGTCTTTAGCTTTGCCTTTATCAGAAGTGTATACGTTTCCGCTATTTTTATCTTTGGCTTTATTGGATGCTTTGGCTTAGGCTCGTCCGTATTATCTCCTTTTTATGAATACCCATCCCAGACGGTGGCATTTCCCTTTCTTTGAGAGTGAGCGGATGATATACATGCCGTCGGGTATGTTCTTTATGTTCAACACTTTTGCGTATCTTCTTGAAGCTACGGTGCAGCCTGTGCTGCTCTCAAACAGTATGTATTCCACATCGAGGGTTGATGGCATGGAGGGCAGAGTTATGGTGTTGCCGCTGTTGCGTATGAGACCATGTCTTCCGGCGGCTGCTGTGTTGCCTTCTCCGTCACCGTTGTCGCTTTGCAGAGGGCGGCTTTCCTTGCCGTAGCGGTCTATTGCGGTTATGGCAAAGTGTTTTGTCAGGGGAGAGAGCGGCACGTTGATGCTTCTCTTGTCGGTTCTTGCTGCAATGATGTTTCTCGGGTCGCTGATGTCTACGGGTGCCGTGTTGCTGGCATACACGTTGTAGTATACGTCTGTTGAGGCTTGGTGACGTGTTTTTTTGTCCTGTGTGCTGTTGTCCCACGACAGCGTTGCGGCGTTGTTGTCTCTCTGTATCGAAAGGTTTGTCGGCATTGCAGGTGCCTCGTGCGCATACCATGTCATCTCCGGCACGAGGGCAGGGTAGAGGTTCTGTTCGTTTGCTGTGAAGTCATACAGTCCCTTGATGTTGTCCATGAGGAATTTGTTGCGGAACATAGCCGTTCCTATGCCCATCTGTCGGCATACGCTCATCTCGCGCTGTATCTCCTCGAATTTCCAGTTAGCCTCCTTTGGCGAAAGGAAATATATTCCCAGTCCTGCGCTGACGGTCTTTCCGTGGCTGCGTTCCTTCCAGTCTGCGGCAAAGGGGAAGAAGTTGTCGCCCTTGAAATACATCATCGGGTATATCTGGTCCATCCATCCTTCCCTCATCCATCTTTCAACGTCCTGGCATCCTTTCTCCTCTGCGTTCCATCCACGGCTCCAGTAGCGGTTCAGGTCGTTGCGCTTGCCTATGGGCGAGCAGCTCATCTTCACCCACGGCTTCTCCGCCTTCACGGCATCGTGCACGGCCTTCACAATGCTGGATATGTTCTGCCGTGCCTGTGTCCTGGATATGCTGAGCTTCATCGTTTCGGGATAGCGTATGTAGTCGAGGTGTATACCGTCGATGTCGTAGTTGTGTGTTATCTCCCGGCAGATGTTTGCGATATAGTCGGCAGTGGCTTTCTTCTCTGGTCTCATGAACATCTCGTCGCCAATCTTCATTAGTAGTTCCGGATGGCGTCGTTTCAGGTTCTTAGGTCCTGTGCCGTTGGGTCTTCCCACGGGCACGCTCACGACCCATGCGTGGCATTCCATCCCTCTCTTGTGACATTCCTCGATGGCGAACTGCAGAGGGTCGTATCCAGGCGAAGAGCCCGGTTTGCCCGATACGCATCCGTCCCACGGCTCATACTGCGATGGGTATATCACCGTTCCGCGTATGCGTGTCTGCAGCAGCACGGTGTTCATGTTGGCCTTCTGCAGCTGGTCGAGCAGGGTGCACAGTTCCTGTTTCTGTTTCTCTATTGTTCGTGGTGTGTGTGCATAGGTCTTCGGCCAGTCCAGTCCGCCTATGGTGGTCAGCCATACAGCTCTTACTTCGCGCTTCGGTGGTATATGGCTGTAGCTGTCTTTATGGAAGACCTGTGCCGTTGTTGCAATGGTGTTAAGGCATAATATTGAAAGTAGTAAATATATAAATTTCATTTTGAAGTATTATGTGTAGAGATTGACGTTTAAAAAACGTGGCGAAGTTACGAAGTATTTTCATAATGTGCAAGATTTATCTTTTTTTGCTTTGAAAAACTTGCGTTATAATGTATAAATGTTTATTTTTGCCATATTGATTCTATAGACTTTCGTCAGCGGATGATACCCTGTTGAAGATAAAAGAAGGGGCATGATGCTGTGAAAGGTTGATTATGACAGAGCGATATACAATTTTATAAAACGATAGATTCTTAATGGATAAAGACTTGACAATCCGTCCGATAGCGTATTTCCATTCTCCTTTCGCTTCAAAGTTCGGCGTTCCCAAGCAGAGCAGCCTTATTGATGAGCTTGAGGGATATATTGAGTTTGTAGCAGAATACCGCAATGCGGATATGCTGCGTGGTATAGAGGATTTCGACTATTTGTGGCTTGTATGGCATTTTTCAGCCAATCCTCACGGTGCCACAAGCCCTTTGGTGCGTCCGCCGTTGCTTGGCGGCAACAGGAAGGTGGGTGTGTTTGCCAGCCGTTCGCCATTCCGTCCGAATGCTCTTGGGCTGTCGTCGGTACGGCTTGACAGGGTGGACTATGAGTCGAAGAACGGACCTGTTGTGTATGTGCGTGGTGCCGACCTGATGGACGGTACGCCGATTTTCGACATAAAACCCTACGTTGCCCTTGCCGACAGTCATCCCGATGCCCGTTGTGGCTTTGTGGACAGTAATGAGATAAGGCGTCTTTGTGTGGATATTCCCGATGAGGTGGGACAGAGGTTCACTCCGCGTCAGCTTGTTGCCCTGCGCAAGGTGCTTGAGCTCGACCCCCGTCCCCATTACCACAATGATGCCGACAAGATTTATGGCATGCCGTTCTTGGGCTACGACATAAAGTTTCGCGTTGATGGCGACAGACTCATTGTGGTGACGGGTGAATAGGGCCGGTGTGGGATATTGTTATTGGTATCTGCCTAATACTGTTTCGCAGTCTTAGTTATCCAGCTGGTTATGTCATCCAGTACCTCTTCCGAAATGGTCGTCTCTATCTTGGCGTATTCGCCAGGAGACCCGGTTTCAGACGGTTGGAAGAGATGGTTGAGAGTTGGATAAGCCTTTAGCAGGCTCTTTGCTTTTACCGCCTTCGGCAGATTGTTTCCGGCAGCCTGGATGTTGGCAGTAGCGTTCACCTGCTTGTCGTTGTCGCCGATGATCAGCATCACGGGGCTGTTTATCTTGCGGATGTCCGTTGCCGGGTCATATTTCAGATAAGATAACAGCCATGGCGAATCGACCGTCTTCACGGCTTCGATAAGATTCTTTCTTAGTTCCGGCAGCAGGGCGATGTCTATTGTCAGCATCGGCACGTATGTTTCCGGTTTGTCGCCGAACCTCATCTTCTGTCCCGACATTCTGTATTTGAACACTCTGCTTAGTGCGGTTGCATATTTCTCCACATTATCCTTGTCGAGCCCAGCCGCGGTCAGCAGGTCGCGGTTCTGCATCAGCAGCACGCTGTCGCCCGGCAATACCGGACCGGCGAGCGATACCACGAAGTCTGCCTTTCCCCTTGCAGCAAGCATATAGCTGATGATGCCCCCTTCGCTATGTCCGAGCACACCTATCTTGCCGAACTTCTTCGTGCTCTTGAGATAGTCGATGCCAGCCTCGGCATCGAGCATGTTGCTCTGTAGGGTGATCATCGCCATGTTGCCTGTTGACTTGCCCACTCCGCGGTCGTCGTAGCGTAGTGTGGCAATGCCATGGCGTGCCAGATAGTCGGCGATTACGAGAAACGGCTTATGTCCCATAAGTTCCTCATCGCGGTTCTGCTGTCCGCTGCCTGTTACCATCAGTATCACGGGCATCCCCGTCTTGAATCCCTTCGGATATGTGAGAGTTCCTCCCAGCCATGCCTCTCCGCCTTCGGTGGGCAGTCCGGTCTTGGCGTCAATGCCTTTGTTGTGGAACACCACTTCCTGCGTTGTATATTCAAACGGTGGTTGTGGCGTCTGCGGACGGTTCATCTTTATTTCTCCTCGTTTCAGTATTAGAGGAAACGAGTGTCCCATCTGTGAGAATGTGCCGTTTATCTTTTCGCCAACGAGCTTTCCTGCATATTGTGCTCCGAGTCTGGGCAGCGTTACGCTGATGGAGTCTCCTTTCATACATACCACTTCCGTCGGTATGTCCATAGCTCCCTGGTCCGGGCTGTCCATCGTAACGGTGTTGTTGTCATGGATATGGAAAACGATGTTCAGCTTGGCCGGACCAGCCTCAAGCAGTCCTTTCCATGCTCCTCTTAAGTCCTGTGCGCTTGTCAGCAGTGGAATAAGTATGAGCAACAATGACATTAGTCTTTTCTTCTTCATGGCTTTACATTATGTATGTAATATAAATAGGTGAAATGAATTTACTTTATTTGTATTCTCTTTGGATAAGATAATCGGCACCTCAACAATAAAAATGAATAAATTCATTTTGCATTGTCTTCGGTTTGCATTATCTTTTGATAAGATAAGCGGTACTTCAACAATGCATTATCTTTTCTTTAGAGAGACCAGTGGCCAAAGCAATCTGTTCGTCAGTTAGTCCCATAGCTTTCATTTGTCGGGCTATCTCCATAGAACGCTCCTCGCGTCCTTGCTCAATTCCTTGTTCAATTCCTTGCTCCATTCCTTTTGCAATTCCTTGCTCCATTCCTTTTGCCATTCCTTGCTCCATTCCTTTTGCCATTCCTTGTTCAATTCCTTTTGCCATTCCCAAATTCATACCTTCCTGATATCCTTCGTCTCTACTTGTCTCGAAGAGGCTTTTCATGTGTCTTACCGACTCCATGTGTCTGTAATACGCCTGTTTGTCGTGTACGGAAAGGGAATCTATGCGCAGACATTCACGTGCCTCTACAAGTCCGGCAGCCGTTGCCTTTTCGCTGATATTGCCAGTCTTCAGAAATTCGATCCATTCGTCGAGTGGAGTCTTCGCCACCTTGTCGAAGTCGTTAACCCTCAACACGTAATACTCCGGGAACACATCTCCTGCGCCTTTCCTCTTCATTATGTCCAATTCCTTTTTCCCGAAGAACTTCTCGTTCTGTCGTACAGACAGCTTCAGTTCATCGTGCGGCTCGTGCATACCTCGGAATTCCGTTCTGCCGTGATACACGTAGTCCTTGCCCTGTCCGAGTTCAAAGTATACGATATTCACCGAATACACCTTTCTCACCTGGTCGTAAGGCTTGCCCAGTCCGATATACTCCGTTATGGCTTTCGACACGCCGTACAGCATTCTGTGGAAGTACGACAGTTCGTGGCTGTTCTGCACCTCTATTATGCAGAGTTCGCCCTTCTCGCTTTCAGCCAGTATGTCCACGCGGTTGTATTTGTCCTCCTCGTCTTCCTGGTTGCTTTCGCTTTCGAGGAATCTGTGTATTTTGAATTTCATTCCGATCAGCGACGACAGGAATCCCTCCAGTACGGCATGGTTAGCCTTGTTGCGCAGCAGGCGTTTCATTGCCCAGTCGAATCTGATATAATTTTCTCCGTTTTGTATCATGTCAATAGATGATTTGTTGTCACATAAACTTATCTCGCCATAAATTGCAGTGATGAATCACGGTACAAAGATAATGCAAACCGAAGACAATACAAAATGAATTAATTCATTTTTATTGTTGAGGTGCCGCTTATCTTATCCAAAGATAATGCAAACCGAAGACAATGCAAAATTTGCAAAGATAAGAATTGCAAATTTGAGACCTGTTTTATTGTTGAGGTGCCGCTTATCTTATGTAGGGATGATAAAGAGCAAGAAATCCACTATTCATCTTCCATTTCATTTTCATCCTCCGCCCAGAGGTCGTATTTCCATGTCTTCTGCTTTGACAATATTTCGGTTGGCGACCCTATCGGGTCTTTACTCATGGTGCTGCTATATTCGCAGAAAATTCCGTTAGTCTCCGTCTTCACTATTGTGATACCCGGATGAATATAATCCTTTTTCATATTTGTTAGTTTTATAGTTGACAAGTTGACAAGTTGACAAGTTGACAAGTTGACAAGTTGACAAGGAGATTTGCATTGTTTATTTAAGGCTTACGAATAGCTGTTATAAAGGATGGCAACTCTCCTCGTTTACTCGTCTACTTGTCTTCTCGTTTACTCGTTTACTCGTTAACTTGTTTACTTGTTATCATTATCTTTTTTCCGTCTTTGCGGATATACAGTCCCTTGGTAGGCTTTAGCGTCCTTGTGCCCTCTATGGTGTAGAATACCGGCGATGAGGTGTCTGCCAGTGGGGTGGTGTTGATGGCAGATGCGCCGCCGTTGATGTCGTAGAAAGCAGTCAGGGCATCATCGTCGTTCACTTCGAGATACGCCTTGCCTGCAGGAATCTTCACTCCGCTCTGAATCTTGGCGAATCCCACGCTGCCGTCCTTCTTCCTCAGCGCATACTGTCTGCCGTCAGCCGTCACCTCCGTCAGGGCAGCCTTCAGCTGGTTTGCAAACAGCTCTTCGCCTCTGCTCTCGGTCGTCGCAATGTCGTAAGTCCCTTCGTTGCCCTTCAGCAGCAGTCCCGTTTCCTGCGGGACTGTAGTGCCCGGTTCTATTCTGAAGAGCTTGGCCTTGCCCTCCTTTATGTTCACGCCGTATATCTCCACGTCCTTCTCCGGCACCACGATGTTGTATCCGGCAACCATTGTGGCATATCCGGCATCAGAGATACGTGCCTGTATGTTGTGTACGTCGAGAACATCTATGCTTGCAAACGTATTTTTGGTGTAGTGTCTGTTCTTCAGCGCGTCTATTGCCACGAGCAGCACATCCGGTGCGGCTTCCGCCGGTGCTATGCAAGGTATGATGACCTCCTTGGTCTCCCCTGCCTTTATGTCGGCGATGGCGCTTCCGACCTCTCCTCTGTCATAGTATGAGTCGTCCGATGGGTCGTTTTTCTTAAATATCCTCAGCGATATTTTGCTCTTGTAGTCGCCGCCTGTGCATGTGAACTTCAGGTGTGCCTTGAACTTCTGTCCAGCTATTATCCGTTCGCCGTCGCTGATGATGGGGTAGTTCTTGTCCAGCGTGAGTGTTCCCGTGGTGCATCCCTCTTCCACGGTAATGGTCTTCATGTCGAGCACCCCATAGTAGTTCCCGTATTCTTCAAGCAGATACAGGTAGTATGTTCCAGCCTTATCCGGTGCCGTTACGGTCAGGGCGGCGTTGATGCTTTCCTCGTCGCTGATGTCGCAGAATGCGCTTGCGTAAGCCTCCCAGAATGATGTCTGTTCGGTGTCCTTGAATATTCCCACAGTCAGACTTCCCGCATATTCTCCTCCAGTGCTCTTCACCCTTGCCTTGCACGTGAAATTGTTTCCGGCAATGATGCGTTCGTCCGTTATCTCGAATGCTTCCAGTGCGAGGCTGGCTATTGTGCTGGTGCCCTTTATGATTTTCACCTTCTTGTCGGTGCCTACTGTGGCATACCATTCGTATCCCTCGTCCCTTGTGCGTCCTTTCATGTCGTACCATTTCCCAGACTGCTCGGAGTATACGGCAGGCGTAATCCTGTATGTGCCAGGTGCCAGTCCCTCCATGTCAGCCACGTTGATGCTGTAGTTTACATTCGGTATTTGTATGCCGAAGTCGGGTTTGAAGGAAAGGAATCCCTTTATATGTTCCACCTTTCCGTTGTCTGTTGGTTCCGCCTTTACGCCCAATGTCAGGCTCTCGGTTTCGGTGCCTATAAAATATATGTCGTATGTCCCGGTCACGGTGAAACTCGCCCCCTTGTCCATCTCCTCGCCAGTGGGCGAGAGGCTGAACGGCTTGCTCATGTATACCTCCGGCACCTCCTCGGTGGCTTTTTTGTCCATGCCCGCAACAACCGTCTGTCCCGAAGAATATCCTCCCGAGCTGCTGCCTATACCGTTGAAGTCAGGGTCGAGCAGCGTTAGCCGGAAATACCCGTCGGCGTTGCCTCCCCATCCCCAGTTGAAGTGGAAGAATCCGTCGGCGGAGTATCCGTCGCATACGAAGGCATGTCCTCCCGTGCCGCTTCCCGAGTAGTATACGGGCCTGTTGTTGGCAAGCTCCTGGTATATCATGTCTTCCCATTCCTGCTTGTAGTAGTAGGTGCGTATTTTGAATGTCGTGCCCTTCGGGTATCTGAAGAAGTCTCTTGCCGCCGTTGCCACGCTCGTGCTGAATGCTCCGCTGGCAGAGCTGCTGTAGTTCATGTTCACGGCAATGCCCACGTCGTACATCAGTTTTGCCACGGCAGTCTTTGCTTCGGCAGGGCTGCTCTCGTTGTATGTGTCCAGCATGTTGTCCCAGTCGTAGGTGCTCTGTGAGAAGTCGCAGCTCAGCACATTGCCGTCATACCAGTCGTAGGAGTTGCTGCCGGTTCCTGTCTTTGGCCATTTGTGGTAGTTCATCACCTGCGCCATTGCCGTTGCCACGCATCCCGTCATGCTTCTTTTCCCGGAGTCGTCCACGGGGCAGAGGTCGTTGTACGGTGCGTCCTGGTTCCATCTTGTGGTCAGCAGCGGACTGATTTCGGTGTATTCCGTTGCCGGTGCCACATGCCTTGTCCTTATGCTGCGGAGCTGCTCCTTGGTCAGTTTGCTTGCCTCCTCCACCTGCCGGTCGTATTCCGTCAGCCACCATCGCATGTTGTCGGGCATGCGTGTGGTGTCAAACGTTCCCTTGTCGGAATATCCCAGTATGGTGTTCTCCACGTTGTCGTCGGTAGCCACGATCACGTATCCGTTGCCCTGTCCGATGTTGTAGGCATAGTATCCCGTAGACTGTGCTGCGAGTTTGAGCGGTTTGTTGGCAGCCGCAGTTCTCACGCGTGTGTTGGTCTGCAGGAATCCCTGCGCCATGCTTTTCGCTTTGTCCTCGTTGATGTTGTCCGCCAACATCATGGCAGCGGGCACCATAAGCATCATCGATAGCGTAATGGTTCTTATTGTTTTCATGTTTCCTTTGTTTTTTATGTTTTCTTTTTTATATGGATAAATGTTCTCTTTCAGGTTAGTGTTCCGGTACCTTTCGTGTTGTGTGTACCCCCGTTCCGGTTGGTCGAGAGAGTGGGGGATACGTGTTTCGGGCGTAAAGATATGAAAAATATTGTTTGGTTCACCTTAATTCCGCAACACTATAGTTTAACATTATTTATAAGTGCCTGAGCAACA
>ENA-ORNT01002503-ORNT01002503.1-human-gut-metagenome-genome-assembly--contig:-NODE-2503-length-11302-cov-3.974482_pt1 | contig 11302 bp, 10 predicted proteins | sample MGYA00242120_ERZ509032 | MGnify/ENA primary metagenome ERZ509032 (study PRJEB26280, sample SAMEA2338729) | human gut metagenome | biome: human gut; feature: human-associated habitat; material: faeces...
CTCACTGAAGCAGAGCATCGCCACACCCCCCACGGCAATGACACGCAGGCTGATACGCAGCAGGTTTTTTAGCTCGTCCGTGTTGTCGGCACCGTAATGATAGCTGACAACCGGGGCACAGCCCTGGGCATAGCCGATAAAGATGGCGGCAAAGAAAAAGCTGACATACATGATAACGCCGTAAGCGGCCACGCCATCGGCGCCGCCCAGGCGGAGCAGCTGCCAGTTGTACAGCGCGCCCACCAAAGAGGCGGACAGATTCGTCATCAGTTCACTGGAGCCGTTGGTGCAGGCCTTAAGTAGCGCCTTGCCGCTGAACACCGGGCGCACAAAGTGTAGCAGGCTGCCGTTGCCGGGGCGGGCAAAATAGAGCATGGGGCCGATGCCGCCGATCAGCTGGCTAATCACCGTTGCAGCTGCGGCACCGGTGATGCCAAGCCCCATAACACCGACAAACACAAAGTCCAGCACCATGTTGGTCGCGCCCGCCGCCACCGTGAAGAACAGGCCCAGCTTGGGCTTTTCCGCGGCAATAAAGAAGCTCTGGAACAGGTATTGCAGCATGAACGCCGTCTGGAACGTCAGCAGAATGCCGCCATACAGCAGACAGCTGGGCAGCAGCTCCGGTGTTGCGCCCAGCAGCAGGGCCACAGGCTCCAACAGCGCAAGGCCGAAAGCGCTAAACAGCACACCCAGCACGGCGGTTGCCACCACCAGCATACTGAACAGCCGGTTTGCGCGCTTCTCATCGCCGGTGCCCAGCGTCATGGCAACAAGGGCGCTGCCGCCCGTGCCGATCATAAAGCCGAGGCAGCCCAGCATCTGAAGATACGGGTAGATGAGGTTCAGCGCTGTAAACGCCGTTTTACCCGCATAGTTCGAGACAAAGAAGCCATCCACGATGGTGTAGATGGAGGTAAAGATCATCATGATAATGGGCGATGCCGTGAATTTCAGCAGCCGCCCGGTGGTAAAGTGGTCGGATAGTTGGATCCGGTTTGATTTTGACATAAATGCTCCTGTTTTTACGGTAAACACGCTTGTAGGGGCGACCATTGGTCGTCTCAACAAGCGTTTTTCGACAGCCTGCGGGCCGGGCATACCCGGCCCCTACCGCGCAATTTTTTCAAACTCCTGCCGTAAGCATTCCAGATACCGCTGGGTCAGTCGGCAGTTCTGCTCGACCTCAGCAAGACCCTGACGGGTCATGGCCTGCTGCTCGGCTGCGATGACCGGCTCCACCGTGCGCTCGGCCAGGGCACGCCCCTCGTCCGTCAGGGTCACGATCTTACCGCTGTGCGCGCCATTTCCCGGGCAAAGCTCACCAGCCCCTTTTTCACCATGGCGGCAACGGCAGAGTTCAGCGTCTGCTTGGGCTGCCCCCACTCTGCCGCCATACGGTTCTGGGTCTGCGGCTCATGCGTAGTGCGCAGCGCATACAGCACCCAGAACGCTGCGTCCGACAGGCCGCACCGCTGCGCCACCGCGTGGTACAGGGCGTTGCACTCATTGAACTGGCGGTTCGTTATTTCAAGCAGATCATATACCTGCCGCTGTTTCTCCTGCATAGGGCGCCTCTTTTCAAAATCCGATTTCGGATTTTTATTATAATCCGAAATCAGATTTATGTCAAGCCTACAAATTTTAACGCAGTTTTTTGTACACCTTTGCCATTGTGTGTCCGTTTTTCTGCTTTTATAATAGGAGTATAAAAGGGGGTTTTTACCATGTATCAGGCATCCCAGAACCGTTACTGTGTCCTGCCCTACCGCCGCTGCGGCGATAGCGGCCTGCTGCTGCCCGCCGTCTCGCTGGGGCTGTGGCATAATTTTGGCGACACGGCACCCTACGAAAATATGCGCGCGCTCTGCCGCACGGCGTTCGACAACGGCATCACCCATTTTGACCTTGCCAACAACTACGGCCCCGAGCCGGGCGCGGCCGAGCGGAATTTCGGTAAAATTCTGCGGGACGACCTCGGCGTCTACCGCGACGAGCTGATCATCTCCACCAAAGCCGGGTTCGAGATGTGGGACGGCCCCTACGGCAACTGGGGCAGCCGCAAGTACCTGTTGGCCAGCCTTGACCAAAGCCTGCGCCGCATGGGGCTGGACTATGTGGACATTTTCTACCACCACCGTATGGATCCGAACACCCCGCTGGAAGAGACAATGGGTGCGCTGGCACAGGCCGTGCGCAGCGGCAAAGCGCTGTATGTGGGCCTGTCCAACTACGACGGCCCGACACTGGAAAAGGCAGCGGCCATTCTGGACGAGCTGCACGTGCCGTTCGTCATCAACCAGAACCGCTATTCGATTTTCGACCGCACGGTGGAAAACAATGGGCTGAAAGAGACCGCCGCGAAGCTGCACAAGGGCATCATCACCTTCAGCCCGCTGGCGCAGGGCTTGCTGACGAACCGCTACCTGGACGGCATCCCGGCCGACAGCCGCGTACACACCGACGGGCGTTTTTTGAAGGAGAAGGACATCACGCCGGAGAAAATCGCAAAGATCCGCGCGTTGAATGAGATCGCCGCCGCCCGCGGCCAGACCCTGGCCGAAATGGCGCTGGCCTGGCTGCTGGGCCACGAGGAGATCACGACCGTTTTGATCGGCGCGTCCAAGACGCAGCAGATTTTGGATAACATCAAGGCCGTGCAGAACATGAAGTTTACAACCGAAGAATTGGCGGAAATCGACAGGATCAGCAAATAGAAAACGGCTTCCCCATGGGGGGAAGCCGTTTTTGTTGTAGGGTGGCCAGTCCTCTGGCCGCCGTTGGGGGCATCCCGTTATTTCTTCCGACACCGTATTCCGCCAACATCCCCGCCGCGCCTGTGCTATCCTGTTGCCATGGGGGTGACGGCATGGACAATGCGGCGGACGGCTGGCGGCGCTTTGCGCAGACCGGCAGCATTTATGACTACCTAACGTATAAAACACAGCAGAACGCAGCACGGGAGGACGTATATGCAAATTGCAACAACGGGTCTGGTGCTGCGCCAGGTCAAGGTGGGGGAGGCCGACCGAATCCTGACGATCCTGACGCCTGACCTGGGGGTCATATCGGCCTCGGCCCGGGGCAGTCTGCGGATGAAAAGCCCGCTGTTCAGTGCCACGGGCCTGTTCTGCTACTCTGAATTTTCCCTGTCCAGCGGCCGCAGCCACTTTTTTGTGGACGCGGCGCAAATCAAAAAAGTGTTTCATGGCGTATCTGCCACGGTCGAGGGTATGGCCCTGGCCAGCTATATGGCGGAGATCGCCATGGAGCTTTCCCCTACACCGGCGGAAGGTGAGGCCGACGCCCAACTGCGTCTGCTGCTGAACTGCCTGTACCTGATCGGTGAGCGCCGCTATCCATGGCGGCAGCTGAAAGCCGTCTACGAGCTGCGTGCTCTGTCTAAGGCGGGCTATATGCCGGATCTGCGTATGTGCGCGGGCTGCGGCAAATACGAAGGGGGAGAATTCTACCTGGACACAGTGGGCGGGCTGCTGCTCTGCGCTGACTGTGCCGAGCGGCAGCGCCATATCCCGAACCTGGACGCAGGGGCCTTGTATGCCATGCGCCATATCTTCTGGACGGTCGAGGATAAAAAAGTATTCGGCTTCAAGATTTCACCTGAGAGCCTGAAAGATCTTTCCCGTGTCAGCGAGCAGTACACGCTGGCGAACCTGGAACATGGGCTGAAAACGCTGGACTTTTTAAAAACTGTACTTGAGTAAGGAGACCAAAACCCTGTATGGATACCGCCTATAAAACAACACTGGAACTGGACAAGGTCCTTGCCCGGGCTGTGCAGCTGTGCGCCTGCCAGGAAACCAAGGAGATGATGCAGGCCCTGGAACCCGCCCCCACCATTGAGGACGAGCGCTACGACCTGGCTCAGACCAACGCCATCAACGCGCTGCTCATCAAAAACGGCAGCCCCCGCTTCGGCAGCGTGCGCGAGGTGCGCCGCATCGTCGCCCACGCCCGCAAGGGCGGCATCCTCTCGATGGGCGAACTGCTGGAAATTGCCGCGACGCTGCGCAACTTTTCGGGCCTGAGCCAGTGGTACGGCCTGAGCGAGCACGAAATGCTTCCCACCGACGATTTGTTTTTTTCGCTGGCCCCGCAGCCGGTGCTGGAAAAACAAATCAGCGAGAGCATTCTTTCCCCGGAGGAAATGGCCGATACCGCCAGCGTAACGCTGCACGATCTGCGCCGCAAAATCCGCCAGACCGAGGATTCCATCCGCACCAAACTCGATAACATCATCCGCAACTCCACCACCAACAAATTCCTGCAGGATGCCGTTGTTTCGCTGCGCAATGGCCGCTATGTCGTGCCGGTCCGCGCCGAGTACCGCGGTGAGGTGGGCGGCGTTATCCATGACGTTTCCTCTACCGGCGCGACGGTGTTCGTTGAGCCGACGGCGGTTGTCGAGGCCAATGCCCGCATTATGCAGCTGCGCGCCCAGGAGCAGGAGGAAATCACCCGTATCCTGACGTCCTTCTCCACACAGGTCGGCTCACTGGAGCCACAGTTCACGTATAGCTACGATGCTATGCTGAAAATCGACCTGCTGCTGGCAAAAGCGCGGCTGGCTGTCGAGCAGAACGCCTTTATGCCTGCTGTCAGCGACAAGGTCTATTTCAAGCTGAACAAGGCCCGCCACCCGCTCATCGACAAGAAAAAAGTCGTGCCGGTGGACATCGAGCTGGGCAGTGACTACGACACGCTTGTCATCACCGGCCCCAACACCGGCGGCAAGACGGTGTCCTTAAAAACCGCAGGCCTGCTCAACGCCATGGCCCAGTACGGTTTCCTGATTCCCGCCCATGAGAGCAGCATCGTCTGCCACTTTGAGGAATACCTCGTGGATATCGGCGACGAACAGAGCATCGAGCAAAGCCTGTCCACCTTCTCCGGCCACATGAAGCGCATCAGCGGCATTCTGGATCTGGCAGGCCACGCTACCCTGACCCTGCTGGACGAGCTGGGTGCGGGCACCGACCCCGCCGAGGGCGCAGCGCTGGCTGTCAGCATTCTGGAACGGCTGCGCCGCCAGGGCAGCTTGCTGATGGCGACGACCCACTACGCAGAACTGAAAGTCTACGCGCTGGAAACTCTCGGCGTCGTCAATGCCAGCTGCGAATTTAACGTGGAGACGCTGATGCCCACCTATAAACTCAGCGTCGGCGTGCCGGGCAAATCCAACGCGTTCCTCATCAGCTCCAAGCTTGGCATCCCGGAAGAAATCATTGATGCCGCGCGCAATCATATGTCCAACGATGACAAGCGGCTGGACAGCGTGCTTTCCCAGCTGGACGATCTGAAAGTCCAGCTGAAAGAGGCCCAGGCCGAGGCCGAACAGGCCAAGTACGACGCCGAGCACGCCCTCGAAAGCGCAGAAAAGAAGCGCGACGCCTTAATTAAAAAAGGTGAGGAAGAACTCGAAAACGCCCGCCGCCAGGCCCATGACCTGATGCAGCAGGTGCAGAACGAGGCGTACAGCCTGACCGATGAATTGCGCCGCATCCAGAAGGACGAAAAGACCAGCGCCGCCCAGCGTGCCGTGCGTGCCCGGGAAATTGCCCGCAAGGACACCGAGACATTGCTCAAAAAGACCGACGCCAAGCCGAAGCCGGTCAAAGAGTTCGTCCCACTCAAAGAAGTGCAGATCGGCCAGGAGGTCGTCATTGCGGATCTTGGCCAGACGGCCACCGTCACGGCCCGCCCCGACCGCAACAATATGGTCGAGGTTCGCGCAGGTATCATGAAAACGAAGGTGCCGCTTTCCAACCTGCGCGCACCGGACAAGATGGAGAAGCGCAAGCCCGCCGAACCCCACCGCTCCACCCGCGTGCAGCTGGATAAATCCCGTAAGGCCAGTATGGAAATCAACCTGCTTGGCTACACGGTGGACGAGGCCCTGAACGAGGTGGACAAGTTCCTGGACAGCGGTATGCTGCGCGGGCAGACGACGCTCTACATCATCCACGGCAACGGCACCGGCGCACTGCGCACGGCCATCCAAAAGCACCTGCGCACCCACAAGGCGGTCAAGAGTTTCCGCCCCGGCCGCTATGGCGAGGGCGAAAACGGCGTAACTGTGGTGGAATTAAAGTAAAAATTCAAAACAATCCTGCATTTTTGTCTATGGCAATCATTCGCCACATCTGCTATGCTAAAGGTATCATGATGAGTGTCTGAGCATTAAATCAACAAGAAAGCGAGTGAACGCTTTGGCAATGGATTATAACAGCACGCGCAGCTTTACGATGACGCTGGCGCACCGCGCGGTGGGGGATATCCGCCGCGGGGGCTTCCGGCAGCTGCGCAACTATGTGGATATGTGCGCCACACTGGCAAAAAAGCCGCAGCAGAAAGACTTCTTTGCCTACGCGCAAAAGGCTTTGCAGCGCACGGACAGCTGCTATTACAGCATGATCCACCGTCTGCTGGACTCGGTGGAGGAGGACCGCATCTGCACCGTCGGCGTTAATATGGGCTTCGGCGGGCTGATCTACGGTGCCAGCGAAATGAAAAAGCAGGCGGACGTGGACGGCAAGCCCATCGCCTGGATCACGGCGGCCCGCTGCGGCGACGAACGCCTGGCAGATATGGTACCCAAGGCGGTAAAAAAAGGCAGCTTCGTCTGGCTGCTGGACGCCACAGCCAACGACCCTGTGCAGGCCGTATCGCTTGCTAAGGCCAACCCGCAGAGTGCTTTCGGCCTGTTGGCCGCCCCCGCCGCGCTGGATGATGCCTGCGTCAACGCATTGACGGCCTGCCGCAACCTCGTCGTCATGCCGCTATTGCAGACGCCGGAACTGACGGCGGAGGCCTGCCGCGCCGCCCGTCGCCTAAAAGCGCAAAAAATGTTCTATGCTCTGACGGTGCTTGTGGACGATGACACCGTTGATGAGGTCACACAGGACGATTGGCTCGAGAGCATTGCTCAGGAAACACTTTTCTGTATGTGCGCCCGCAAGCCCGGTATTTCGGCGGAAAGCTCCCACAAGCTGCGCCGCAGCATCGTGGATGGCCGCATGGAGACCGGCAAGCCGGTTCTGCTGCTGGACTGGGACGGCGATGTCAAATACCTGAACAACCGCATTTCCGAGCATATGACCTTCGGCTCCGTGCTGGCAGAAGGGGAGACCTTCCCGCTGCAGTTGGGCTGAAAAGTTCGCATACTTCAACAAAAAGCGACCCTGTACCGATGGTAAAATCGGGTACAGGGTCGCTTTGCTTATTGTGTTTCGCCGCGCAGCAGGCTTTGCATGATCTCGTGGTTAAACAGCGGAATGGACAAATCGGATACCGCCGCCAGGGTGTTGCTCTTCATCCCGCCGAACACCCAGGGAATCAGCACGCCCATCATCGCGCCGGAAAAGAACTGGCCGATTTTTGCTGCCTCCTCGGCAGGAATATCCGCTTTCAGCTCCCGCGCATTCTGCGCAAAGATGGAGCAGAGATAATCGAACATATATTGCTGCAAGCTGTTCTGTCCGTTGTAGGCCAAGGCGTTGCAGTAGAACACTTTGTTTTCCAGGAAATAGGCTTTCAGTGCTGTTAGCAGGGAATCCCAGCTGGAATAGGCGCTGCGCTCTACCAAAAACTGGGTGATGCCACTCTGGAAATACCAGTTCACTAAGTCGTATTTATCCTCAAAATGGTAGTAGAAGGTGTTGCGGCCCACCCCTGCGTGGTCAACGATATCATTGACCGAGATCTTTTCCAGCGGGGTCGTAGCCATCAATTCCTGCAGGCTCTGGGCCAGCAGATGTTTTGTCTGATTGGAACGCGGCATAGCAATTCTCCTGCTTTATCGGTGGTAAAATTACGTATAATCATTATAGCACATTTCCGACAAAAAGTCCAAATATTTCACTGCCACGCCGCAAAAACTGCGGCGGGTTTTGTATGACAATTCAGCCAGAATGTTTGGCTTTGCCCATAGCGGCGCGGTTTGCGGGCTTTAAATTGAACACTCCCCGGCTTTTGTCTATGTACACAACGCCGCGAAAAAGCATAAAATAAGGCCATAAAACGGAGAAAGAAAAGGAGAGCAATCTATCATGCCGATGAATAAAGTGGTTCATGCCGCCCAGCGTGCAGCGTTCAGCGCTGCCATTGATGCCGCCATCAACGCAGTGCGCGGCAAAGGCCCTGAAAATATGGCCGCGCAGGCTGTCAAGCTCGTCAACCTGGCGCAGCCCCTGCTTGCCCACCGCTACCCCGATGCCGACTGGGACAAGGTCCGCTCCTTCGTGTCCGACCCCAACAGCAAGTGGATGGAGTACGCCTACAAGGCCATCAATGAGATCGACCCCCATATCCTGAAGATGAACACCCTGAACCTCGTGTACGAGGGTATGTTCGCAGGCTACAACTACGTCATGGAGCTGCGCAAGAAGTACGACTGCAACATGCCGTGGATTTTGCTGTTCGACCCGACTTCCGCCTGCAACCTGCACTGCAAGGGCTGCTGGGCTGCTGAGTACGGCAACCGCCTGAACCTGAGTTTTGAGGATATGGATCGCATCGTTACCCAGGGTAAGGAACTTGGTATCTATCTGTATTTCTTCACCGGTGGCGAACCTCTGGTCAGAAAGGATGACATCATCCGTCTGTGCGAGAAACACGATGACTGTGGCTTCCATGCATTTACCAACGGCACGCTGATCGATGAAAAATTCTGCCAGGAGATGAAGCGGGTAGGCAACTTCTCCGTAGCTATCAGTCTGGAAGGCTTCGACGAAGTGAACGACTTACGCCGCGGCAAGGGCGTGTTTGATAAAGTAATGCATGCCATGGATCTGATGAAGCAGTACGGTCTGATCTTCGGAACTTCCATCTGCTATACCAGCAAGAACTATAAAGTAGTCACCAGTGATGAATTCCTGGATATGATCATTGAAAAAGGTGCCAGATTCAGCTGGTATTTCCATTATATGCCCGTAGGCAATGATGCATCTACCGAATTGCTCTTAGATCCGGACCAGAGAGAATATATGTATCACTGTATTCGTGAAATCCGTGCCATGAAGGGCGGAAAACCTATCTTTGCCTTCGATTTCCAGAACGATGGAGAATATGTGGGCGGATGTATCGCAGGCGGCAGAAACTACTGCCATATCAATCCAAACGGCGATGTGGAGCCCTGTGTATTCATCCATTATTCCGGTGCCAATATCAAGGAAGTAGATCTGCTGACTGCGTTGAAGCAGCCACTGTTTATGGCATACCGTGCGAACCAGCCTTTCAACTGCAATCACTTAAAGCCCTGCCCGATGCTGGAAAATCCGGAAATCTTACAGCGTATGGTGCATGAGACCGGAGCACATTCCACTGATTTACAGTCACCGGAGTCTGTGGAGCATCTGTGCGGAAAGTGCGCAGAATACGCGAAAAACTGGGATGAACGGGCCCAGGAACTGTGGAATAAATAATAGTTCTTTTACAAAAGTTTATACTTAGTTAATTGCTTTTTGCCTTTCGGCATACCATAATGTAGGTAACATTCAGAGGAGACTTCGCGAAGGAGACTCTGAAAGATTTGGATAATGTGTCCCCTGTATGGTGGCGGACGAAAGGTGGTACTTCATGAAAGAGAAGTTACAGCGTTTCATGTGGGGGCGTTATGGCAACGACCGCTTCAATCAGTTTTTGATGATTGTGGCTCTGGTCTGCCTGACGCTCTCTTTTTTTGGTCTGAGAATATTTTATGTGCTGGCTCTGGCCCTGTTAGTCTATGCGTATTACCGGATGTTTTCTAAAGATCTGAGTAAGAGGAGTGCCGAGAACCAGTGGTATCTGAAGAAAGAAATGAAGGTTCGCGGATGGTGGCAGCGAAAGAAAAAGGCTATTGCCGGTCGTAAGGAGTACAAGATCTATAAATGCCCGAAATGCGGACAGAAGATTCGGGTACCCAGACATAAGGGGAAGATCGCAATCCGGTGCAGAAAATGCGGTGAAGAATTTATCCGCAAGACCTGACGGGAAAATCCTGTGGCAGGATCACGGGAAATGAAAATTGGAATACAGAAATATAGGAAAGGGTGGTGAGCCAGATGTTCGGATATATTGTGATCAATCAGTCGGAAATGAAATTTAAGGAGTATGATGTTTATCGATCCTATTATTGCGGATTGTGTCAGAGCCTGAAGGAACGTTACGGTGTCCTGGGGCAGCTTTCTCTGAATTACGATATGACTTTTATCCTGATGCTGCTCACCGGCTTATATGAACCGGAGGAGCAGGAGGCCCAGTGCAGATGTGTGGCCCATCCTTTGGAAAAACATCCCACAAGAAGAAATCTGTTTACGGATTATGTGGCAGATATGACGGTACTTTTTTCCTGCTATAAAGCGGAGGACGACTGGGAGGATGAGCATAGTCTGAAGGGACTGGTGTATAGTTATCTGTTGGGAAGAAAATTCCGTAAAAAACCGTTATTATATCAGGAAAAAGTAAGAAATATCTCACTGGCCATGCAGGATTTTGCGGATGCGGAAAAGCAGGGCAATGCGGATATTGATACCATGGCGGGATTGTTTGGCAGAGTCATGGCACAGATTGTATCCTGTCGTGAGGATGAGTGGAAGGACAATCTGGAGAGACTTGGATTTTTCCTGGGAAAATTCATTTATCTGTTGGATGCCTATGAGGATATCGAGCAGGACCTCAAAAAAGGAACCTATAATCCGTTAAAGAAACGGTATGAGGAACCGGGCTTTGAGGAGGAATGCCGGCAGATCCTGACCATGATGATGTCGGAGTGCTGTAAGGAGTTCGAACAGCTTCCTATTTTACAGAATGTGGATATTCTGCGGAATATTCTGTATTCCGGTGTATGGTGCCGTTATGAGATCGTGCGGAAGAAACGGATGAAAGACAGTGCAAAAGAGGTAACGGGAAATGACTTATGATCCATACAGTGTTCTGGGAGTGAGCAGAGATGCCTCCGAGGAGGAAATAAAAAAAGCATATAAGGCACTGAGCCGGAAATACCATCCCGATGCCAATATCAACAATCCCAATAAGGATCAGGCGGAAGAAAAGTTCAAGGAGATCCAGGCAGCCTACCAGCAGATCATGAAGGAGCGGACCGAAGGCTACAGTTACGGTGGCGGATATGGCAGGCAGACCTATGGTGGTAGCGGAAGCGGCTACGGTGGAAGCCAGGGATATGGCGGCTACGGTCAGGGATTTGGAGACTTCTGGCAGCAGGCAGGCTGGCAACAGCAGACTTCTGGCTATGAAGAAGAGCCCAGACTGCGGGCAGCCGGTAATTATCTCAGAAACGGCT
>ENA-ORNT01002504-ORNT01002504.1-human-gut-metagenome-genome-assembly--contig:-NODE-2504-length-11302-cov-3.163777_pt1 | contig 11302 bp, 11 predicted proteins | sample MGYA00242120_ERZ509032 | MGnify/ENA primary metagenome ERZ509032 (study PRJEB26280, sample SAMEA2338729) | human gut metagenome | biome: human gut; feature: human-associated habitat; material: faeces...
CCACAAGCCATATTGAGCTGGCTGTTGACGTCGCTGCGGTTGGCCTCGTTTACCTTGCCGCCACGCAGGGCAGCCACGGCCTTCATCACGTCCTTGTCCAGGTCTATGGCGCGGTTTACCAGTCCCACCACGTTCTGCAGTATCTGCACGCGCTGCTCCAGATAGTTGTCTATATTGGACGCCTCGGCCTGGATGCGCTGCTCGAGCTTGAGAAAATAGTTGCGCGCCGAAATCTTCATGAAGATGAATACCACTCCTGGCAGCACGCCAGCCACGCAGCCGCCTATGGCCACAGTGGTGGGGTCGGCCAGCTGGTCGCCCATAGCCAGCACGTAGATGAGGGTGAGCAGCGGGAGGGTCACCCACAAGGCTATCTCGAAGAGGGTGGAACGGAAAGTGATGGTCACTGGGAGCTGACGGTCTATCACATGTACATCACGGCCATTGTCGTTGACCGGACCTTGGGTCTCGTCTAATAAGTTTGCCATAATCGTTGAAGGTTATTTAATGTTTTTAATTTACGGTTTCTATACCTTATATAATATATTCACTCCTTGATTTCGGTAGATAACAGTTGCAAATATAGCTCTAATCGCCCATAATACAAAACAAATCGGTCGATTTCCTTCCGGCGGTGCCGTTTTTCTACTTCTTGCGGATGATGGTGAGCCCGTCGCGTATGGGCAGAATGACCTTTTCCACACGGGTGTCGCGGGCTATGTAGTCGTTGAAGGTGTCTATGCCGTGGGTCTGGCTGTCTTTGGCGTAGGCGGGGTCTACCACATGTCCGTCCCACAGGGTGTTGTCGGCAATGATGTAGCCACCCTGCCTGATGATGGGCAGCAGCGTGTCGAAGGTCTCGCGGTAGGTGCGCTTGTCGCCGTCGACAAAGGCCATGTCGAACATGATGCCCAGTCGGGGCGCCTCGACATTGGCGTCGCCTATGCGGAAGTCTATGCGGTCGGCCACGGGCGACCCTTCTATCCACTTTCGGGTGAAGTCTTCCATCTCGTCGTTGATTTCAAAGGTATATACCTTGCCGCCCTCGCCCAGTCCCTCTGCCATGCAGATGGCGCTGTAGCCGCTGAATGTGCCCACCTCAAGTATGCGCTGCGGGCGTATCATCTCTACGAGCATCTTGAGCAGACGGCCCTGGAGATGGCCCGAGGCCATGCGGCCGTGCACGGTATGGATGTTGGTGGCACGCCAGAGGCGGTAGAGATAGTCTCCCTCAGGGTCTATATGCTGTCGGATATACTGGTCTATGGTCATTTGGCTTTCAGGGCTTCGATGGCGAGACGATAGGAGTCGAGTCCGAACCCTGCTATCACTCCCCGGCAGGCTGAGGATATCATGGAGTGGTGGCGGAACTCTTCGCGCTGGTGTACGTTGCTGATATGCACCTCGACGACGGGTGCCTGGATGGAGCGGATGCAGTCGTGCAGAGCCACACTGGTGTGGGTATAGGCGCCGGCATTGAGCACGATGCCGTCACAGTCGAAGCCCACTTCCTGCATACGGTCTATGAGATAGCCCTCGACATTGCTCTGATAGTAGTCTATCTCTATCTCGGGATAGAGGGTACGCAGATGGGCAAGATAGTCGTCAAAGGAGTCGTGGCCGTAGATGCCTGGCTCTCTGATACCGAGCAGATTGAGGTTGGGGCCGTTGATAATTTGTATTTTCATCATCGTAGCGTATTGGGGGATGATGCTTTTTTTAGAAAAAACCGTTTGATTTGTTTTGACACCATCCCAATTCGTATTAACTTTGTAAACGGCATAGCCGCAAGGCTGTATGCTTGTTGCAAAATTAGCTTAAATCGGGCTAAGTACAAAATAAATCATCCGCTTTTTTCATGTACCACGCCCCATATTGATGCCCATACCTATGACAGAAGACATGCACAGCGCCACTCCAGCTTCGGGCTCACTGACAAGGGCCTATGCCAGGTATCTCAAACTGGAGAAGAACTACTCGCCCAACACCGTGGCTGCCTATCTCACCGATATCGGCCATCTGGTCACCTTCAGCCATGAGCGGGGGGTGAACATCGACCGCATCGAGCTCTCCGACCTGCAGCAGTTTGTCTGCACGCTGAGAGACATGGGCATCGGGCCGGCGTCGCAGGCAAGGATGATTAGCGGGCTGCGCTCGTTCTACAGGTTCATGCTCGTCGACGGACGCATGGACAACGACCCCACCGAGCTGCTCGAGTCGCCGCAGACGGGAGAACGGCTGCCCGAGGTGCTCACGCCCGAAGAGGTAGACAGGATGAAGGCAAGCATAGACATGAGCACCGCCGAGGGACAGCGCAACCGGGCCATCATCGAGGTGCTCTTCTCCTGCGGACTGCGCGTGAGCGAACTGGTCAACATGAAGCTATCGGCGATATATGCCGAGGAGCGGTTTGTGCGCATCATGGGCAAGGGCAGCAAGGAGCGGCTGGTGCCCATCTCCGACACGGCGCTTCACGAGCTCGGGCTGTGGTATGCCGACCGCTGCCATCTACGCATCAAGCCCGGCGAAGAAGACTATGTGTTTCTCTCGCGGCGCGGCAGCCACCTCACCCGCATCATGGTGTTCTACATCATACGCCAGACGGCACTCGCGGCAGGCATCCACAAGCCCATTTCGCCCCACACGCTGCGCCACAGCTTTGCCACAGCGCTGCTCAAGGGAGGGGCCGACCTGAGAGCCATCCAGGCCATGCTGGGGCATGAGAATATAGCCACCACCGAAATCTATACGCACATCGACACCACCACCCTGCGCGAACAGATACTCAACCATCACCCCCGAAACATCAAGTAAATGAGACACGACAAACTGCAGCGCGAGCTCGACCTGCTGCTACTGATGACCGAGAACAAGAACTACACCGCCGCACAGCTCTGCGACCGTGTAGGCATCTCGCTGCGCAATCTGTATTACTACTTCGACTTCTTCCGCGATGCCGGTTTCAGACTCGTCAAGTCGGGCACCTACTACAGGCTCCACCGCCACTCGCCCTTTTTCCGCAAACTCCACGAGAGCATAGACTTCACCGAGCAGGAGGCTGTGCTGCTGAGACGGCTCATCAGCGGCACCGACGACAACAATGCCCTCGCCGAGAGCATACGCCACAAGCTCGACAAGTTCTACGACCTGCGCATACTCACCGATATCACCGCCAACCAGCAGCTCTCCCACAATATAGACAGGCTCTACGAAGCCATCAAGTTCAAGCAGATGGTCAAGATATGCAACTACTCGTCGCCCCATAGCCAGACTGTGACCGACCGCATAGTAGAACCCTTCGCCTTCATGAACGACAATATGGACGTGCGCTGCTACGAGCCCAGCACCGGCCTCAACAAGACCTTCAAGATAGCCCGCATGGGCGACGTGGAAATCATTGACATGTTGTGGAGCTACGAAGACCGCCACCGGCAGATGTTTACCGACGCGTTCATGTTCTGTGCCGAAGAGCGCCACCCGGTCAGCATGATACTGGGGCAGCTCTCTGCCAATCTGCTGCGCGAAGAGGTGCCCCGCGCCGCAGACTGTATGACACCTCATGATGAGCGCCACTTCAGGCTCGACCTCGACGTATGCAGCTACATTGGTATAGGCCGCTTTGTGTTAGGTCTCTACGACGACATCGAGGTGCTGGGCAACGACGAGTTCAAGGAATATCTGCGCCAGCACATAGAGCGCATGTACAGCAAGAGCCACTGACGACCGGGAGGCAATCCCCACTCTCTCTGCCATACTACGCAGAGATATCCTAACAACCGATAAAGAGTCAACCTATCCATAAACCGTTAATACACCAATCTGTTTATTTATGCTCAATGTCTTAGTAATATTAGCTGCCATCGCGCCAGTAGCAGTTGTGATTTGGTACATCTACCGTAAGGACCGCAAGCAACCCGAACCGACGAAGTTGCTCATAAAGGCATTCATCTATGGCATACTCTCGGCACTGCTTACTCTGGTGATAGTCATACCATTTGAAGCGATTACCGAATTTGCCAATGACGAGGTTTCAAACATAGGCAGCGCCATATTCAATGCCTTCTTTATGGCTGCGATACCAGAAGAGGTGGCAAAGTTGGTGATGCTGTGGCTGCTGTTGAGAAACAACCCATACTTCGATGAACACTTCGACGGCATCGTATATGCCGTATGTATAGGTATGGGATTTGCCGCTATCGAGAATGTTCTCTACCTTTTCGACAACTACGAGTCATGGATAAGCGTCGGCATAGCGAGAGCCTTATTTGCCGTTCCAGGTCATTTCCTCGATGCAGTCATCATGGGATTCTATTACTCGCTATGGCATTTCCGAATCGTGCGCAACTGGCAGACATGCGCATTGATACTCGTCGGTCCTATTCTGGCTCACGGCATATACGACAGCATAGTATTCTCTATGAATATAGACGACTCATTAAGCGGCATTCTCCTCCTGCTGTTCCTCCTGTTCCTCAACAAACTCAAGAATATATGCAAAAAGCACATCGCTGATTTGGTAAACCACTAAGGTAACAATGACTATAACAATATGAACACACATTACAATCTCGAGCGTTTCTCCTAAATCACAATTCAGCATCTGCGTCCTTGTGTAAGATGCTATGACAGTTGGAGAAAGGAGTCACCCGGATATCGCCGATACTGATGCTTTCGCCGACGACATCCGACGGCTTATGCTTCCAGACCCTCATCCTGTCGACCAACCTGCATTTGCTCTCGGCCTCTTCGCGATGGCGCAAAGCATCGCTGCGCTCTTGCGGGTCACATTACCGTGCAAGGAGTTCATGGGCTTTAAGGTCTGCAGCCTGACGGATGACATCATAATAGATGAAGGTATCTGCAAAGATACTGGCAATTATCGGGATTCCAACATTCTTACCCAAGTTTTTTTATAGGATGGCAAACACAGTGACTATAGATAGCCATCCCGAGACCACATTTGTCGATGAGTATCGGACGGTGCGGATGCTCGTATCGGATGAAACGCGGATACGTATCGGAAGATACGGAAGCCCGTACCTTCCGATACGAACCGACAAACATCATCCCGGCGTCGGCGGATGTCGTTATGCGATGACCGGTGGTGTCTTCACTGTATATATCATATATAGCTATATACACCGACAGCGCTGTGGATAACCATGTGGATAACCTATGTATAACCGCGTGCATAACCTATGCAGATATCCACACTATTGGGGTGCGCGGAGCTCAGGGTGGGATATCCACAGAGAAATTAGACAGTTTTCAGCAAGTTTTCCATACTTTTATATGGTCAAAAGATATAAACTTATTAACTTTGCAAGATATACGCAGATGGTGTATAACTACATTTACTGTTGTCATTCAGCCGATTAATATTAGACACAGGTGTGTATAAGTGACTGCCAAATGTGTATAATGCAAATCTGCAAACAATAAGGCTATAAGTTATCCACTTTTCCACAGTGTATTTAGTTATAGTTTAAGAATAAGGAAATAAGATATAAATAAAAAATATAATAATGATGGTGAACAAAGAGTGGATTGACAAGGGTTGCATAGACGAACCCGTCGAGCAAGGTCTGAATCTCAAACAGGAGATACGCCGCATGTGTAAGGAGAAGGATGCCATCATCCTGGCACATTATTATACAGTAGGCGAGATACAGGAGATAGCCGACTTTGTGGGCGACTCGTTGGCTCTGGCGCGCAAGGCGGCAGAGACCGATGCCAAGGTGATGGTGATGTGTGGCGTACACTTTATGGCAGAGACTTGCAAACTGCTCTCGCCCGAAAAGACAGTGATATGCCCCGACCTCACGGCCGGCTGCTCGCTCGCCGACAGTTGCAAGGCAGAAGACCTGAAGAAGTTCAAGGACGAGCATCCGGGCTATAAGGTGGTATCGTATGTCAACACCACGGCTGCCGTCAAGGCGCTCACCGACTGTGTGGTGACCAGCGGCAATGCCAAGAAGGTGATAGACGCCTTCCCTAAGGACGAGAAGATTATCTTCGGCCCCGACTACAATCTGGGCAATTATATCAACAGCGTCACCGGTCGCCAGATGCTGCTCTGGAACGGCGGCTGCCACGTGCATGAGAAATTCTCTGTCGACGCCATCGTGCGTCTCAAGGCCGAGCACCCCGACGCCGTGGTTATGGCCCACCTCGAGTGCAAGGCTCCAGTGCTGGCTGTAGCCGATGTCAAGGGCAGCACAGCCACCATGCTCACCTACGCCCAGCAGAGCGACAAGCAGGAGTTTATCGTGGCCACCGAGGCTGGCATTCTGCACGAGCTGGAGCGTACCTGTCCCGACAAGCGCTTCTACCCCGTTCCGCCCGAGATGAGCGAGGGTGTGGGCTGCAGCTGCAACGAGTGCGAATACATGAAGAAGAATACGCTGCTCAAAATCTATAACTCTCTGCGCTACGGATGGCCTACTGTAGAGATAGACCCAGCCATCGCGCGCGACGCCGTCAAGCCCATCGAGAAGATGCTCTCGCTGAGCTGATGCAGCAAGTCACGCTGGGAGACAAAAGATGCGCCAGGATAGCTCATAAGGGCTGTTCTGGCGCATTTCCATTATATAGGTGATAGGCGGAACTGTACAGGTGGTAGACCGAACGCCACTCACGCCTTGATGCCCAAGCACAGGCGCACGAGGCGGTAAGGCTGTCGCTGTGCCAACCGCGCCACGAGGGTGGGCAGATAGATGCCTGCAAGGATATTGAGGGCATAGAAGACCAAGAAAAGGCGCTCGTCGTAGAAGAGACGCTTCCACAGCACCAATTCGACAAAGGCCTGGAAGAACATCGACATGAGATAAATCTGGTAGATATAGTCGCGGAAACTGCCGAAGAGGCCCGGCAGACGGCGCGCCACGCTCTGCCCCACAGCCACGCACATCACGATGCCTGCCATGGATGTGGCGAGTCCGCCCACGACGCAGTAGGACGCAGCATAGACCGCCACGGCTGCCACGGCAACCAGCGGACTGTCGGTGAAACGGTAGAGACGGTATCTGAAGAAGAAGATGCCGAAGTAGAAATAGATCAGATAGCGGTGCAGGTGATTGATGTAGAACACGTCGGGCAGCACGCTCTCCAAGTTGGCATGATAGATGCCCACGCTGAAGAGCAGCATCGCCACCGCTGCGGTATGGTTGCGGCATACCGCCACAAAGAGGGGATAGAGCGCCATGAGCATGAGCAGCGTGGCGAGAAACCATAGATGGGCCGAGGGATGCCCTGTAAACCGGTAGAAGCACTCGGCATAGTAGGAGAGCGACAGGGGCACGGGGGTCTTGGCCCAGGCTCCAGCCAGGAGCTTGAACAGATAGTAGAAGGTGACGAAGAAGACAAAGGGGATGGCTATGCGCCGCAGCTTGTCGGCATAGAGTGCCCGGGTGGTCCACTCGCGGCGTATGCGGCTCAGGTAGAGCAGCCCGCCCGAGGTGAAGATGAAGAAGGGCATGCGTATGGGAGTGAAAATGGTGGGCAGGGTGGTGCAGAGGCTGTGGTTCTCGCCGGTGGCCATGTCGACCAGCTGCACATGAAACATCACCACCAGCACGATGCTCAGCCCGCGCATCAGGCTCAGCCACTCCAGTCGTTCAGAAGGATGGTTGCTCGGCGGCATAGACACCTCAGTTTACGATGGCTATCTTGCACACGGTGCCCTTGCTGCCGTCGGCAGTGGCAGTCTGCACCATATACACTCCGCTCGCCACGCGGCGACCCTTGAGGTCGCATCCGTTCCACTCGAAGGTACCGCCATTGCTGCGACCCTGGGCTACGAGCGTGCCCGAGGCAGTGACTATCTTGACATCGGCATTGTAGCTCAGACCCACGATGGTGATGGGGCCGGTATAGTCGGGGTTCACGGGGTTGGGGTAGACATAGGTGTTGTCCTTGTTCATCTCCTCCACGGGCTCGGTGGCTCCGCTGCTGTAGGAGCAGAGTCCCTTGTCGGTACCGATAAACACCTCGCCGGTGGCGGGATTGATGGCCATCGCCTGGATATTGTCAGAGAGCAGCTTGCTGTTGGTCTCGGTGAAGTGGGCTATCTGGGTCATGCAGTCGGCACTGATGAGATAGATGCCGTTGCCGTAGGTGCCCATCCACTTGCGTCCGCCGCCGTCGATGACGATGCACGAGATGTTGACGCCATCGAGCAGATAGTCGGCATAGTTGGTGCCGTCGTTGCGGGGCACCTTGACCTGCTCGAAAACGGGCGACTGCGAGGTTATCTCGCTGGGCGAGAGTCGCAGAGGGCCCACATTGGTGCCTATCCACATCTGATGGTCCTTGTCTTCGGCCACGCAGTGCACGTATTCCACGTTGACCGTGGTGCCGTCCTGGTTGACGAAGGATGTATAGCTGTTGATGGCATCGCTCGAGGGCTGGTAGCAGAAGAGGCCGGTCTTCTTCCAACTGTCGTTGACAAACCACATGAGGCTGCGGCTGTCGAAGGTGATGTTGCGCAGGTTGGTCAGTGACTTCAGAGGTTCCTTGTAGAGTGATGTCCACTGTCCGTCGGTGCCCAAACGTATGATATTCTTCTCCTTGTTGATGCTGTTGAGTGCCCAGAGATTGCCCTCGGTGTCGAACTTGACATCATGCACCACCACATACATCTTGTCGTCGGGATAGGTGGGCGAGAGGGCGCTGTTGTCATAACTGTAGTGTCGCACAAACCGCCGGTCGCTGAACTCGTAGATGCCCGTGCGGCCCGAGACAAACACGTGGTTGGCGTCGCGTGGGTCTACATCTATCGCATTGATGTCTTCAAAGAAGCCGTCGCCCAGTTGGCTGTCTATATCGTCCTGATAGACCTCCCAGTTACTGCCGTCGTAGACCTGGATGCCACCAGGCAGATGCAGGTCCTGGCTCACGGTGTAGCCTCCGCCCACGGTGTAGAGACGGCCGTTGTAGAAGCGCAGACAGCCGAAGTTGTTGTACTTGAGTCCGCCACGGTCCAGGTCTTTCACCATGTCGAGCAGCTTGCTGTCGGGCGTCTCCCAGATATCGCTGTAAGCCCGGGCATAGGTCCAGTTGGCTGGGTCCATCATGTTGGTGCCGAGAGCGGCGCGGTAGATGCCCTTGCCGCGCTGGGCAGCATAGAGATAGCCGCCTTCTACATAGCTGTATGCCACGGGGGTATGCAGATTGTAGGTCTCGCTGATTTCGGCGTTCTTCACATTGACCTTGACGATGCCGAAACCGGTGGAGAGATAGGCGTAGACGCCGTCGATACACACGTGGTTGATGGTCTTGTCCTCGGTCATGCTCTTGCGGTAGTAGTCGGGCAGATTGGTGATGTCGTCGTTGTTGCGCCCGCTCATCAGGTCGATGTTCTGGTTGCTGTAGACGATGACCAGCCTTGCTGCCTGCTGGCACCAGGCGATGTGGCTGATGGCGCAGTCGCTCAGTCCGTTGCACTTGTCAAAGGTGCGCACCTCGCCGTCGGCGGTATTGTAGGTGAAGAGATTGCCCGAGGCAAGCACATAGAGTCTCTTGCCGCCCTGCTCTATCCGGGTGATGTCGTGATAGGCCATATATGCCTTCCACAAACTGTTGTCGGCATGGGCGAAGACTGCCGCGATGGCAAGGAGCATGGTGAGGATATAGCGTTTCATAACCGAGAGTGTCGAGGGTGATTTACTGTTTGAGATAATCGGCGAGTTTGACCACGGCTCTGGCGCGGTGGGAGATGCGGTTCTTGACCTCGTCGCCCAGGGCGGCAAAGCTCTCGTCGTAGCCTTCGGGGACGAAGATGGGGTCGTAGCCGAAACCGCTGCTGCCCTGCTTCTCTTTGGCGATGGTGCCGCGCACGATGCCTTCGAAGAGGGTGTAGTCGGCTATGTCGCTCTTGCGGGCCAGACAGATGACGGTGCGGAACTGCGCCCTGCGGTCGTCCTTGTCCTGGAGTCGGGCGAGCAGCTTCTGCATGTTGGCCTCTGAGTCGTGGTCGGTGCCGTCGGCATAGCGCGCCGAGTGTACGCCAGGTTCGCCGCCGAGGGCAGTGACCTCCAGACCGGTATCGTCGGCAAAGCAGTCGTAACCGTAGTGCTCGGCAATGTAGCGTGCCTTCTGGATGGCGTTGCCCTCCAGGGTATTGGCGGTCTCGGGTATGTCTACGTGGCAGTCGATGTCCCGGAGCGATAGTACCTTGAACCTGTCGCCGAGGATGGCACGTATCTCGTCGAGTTTGTGTGAGTTGTTGGTGGCAAAGACTATCGCCCTACCCTGCTGCTCCACCTCGGCAGCGCTGTGGGCGGTGTGTGATGATGGGTTCATATCATTCATTTTCTTGTTGCTGCTGTTGCAGTTCTTGCTCGTGTTCCTTATTCTTCTTGATCTTGACCTTGATGGGGTCAAAGCCCTCGCCATAGACACCGATGACGCTGCTCTGGCTGACAAAGGCGCGTGGGTCTATCATCTTGATGAGTCGGAAGATGAGCACGCTCTCGCGCTTCTTGGCCAAGAGACAGATGACCTTCATCTCCTTGCCTGTGTACCATCCGTGACCGTCGAGGATGGTCAGCGTGTGGTCGGTCTTGCGCGTGATGGCTTCGGCTATCTTCTTGTATTCCTTGGAGAAAATCATAAACTGTACCGACTGGCGCTGTACGTTCATCACGTAGTCTATCATCGTACACTCGATGACCATCGTGCATAGACCGAAGACCACCATCTGGCATCGCTGTGGAAACTCACCAAAGGTATCGATGGCAAGACAGCTACTGATGATGACGAGGTCGACCATGATGAGTCCCTTGCCGAGCGAGACATTGAAGTGCTTGTTGACTACAGCGGCAATGATGTCGGTGCCGCCGGTGCTGCCGTTGTGGGTGAATGCCAGGCCCGTTCCCACACCGCACAGCACAGCTCCGATAATGCAGCTGAGCAGGATGTCGTGCTCAAGAAAAACCGGATGTGACTTGAAAAACATCTGTGCGATGAGCATGAAAAGGCTGAGTCCCGACGCGCCGTAGATGGTTTTAAGCACAAAGCCGCGCCCCACGATACGATAGGCTATCGAGAGGAGTATGATGTTGAGAGTATAGAAAGAATATGCCACCGGGATACCCGTCTTGAAGAAAATCAAGGCTGCGATACCTGCGAGTCCGCCGGTGATAACCCCATGCGGCAAAATAAATCCACAGAATCCAACGGCATATAATATCAATCCAAGTGTGATGATGCTGTAATCTTTTGTGGTGTGCCAAACGGCATCTCTCGTTATTTTCATATCGTGTTCAATTTTTTGCAAAAATACACAATTTATTCAATCAAC
>ENA-ORNT01002506-ORNT01002506.1-human-gut-metagenome-genome-assembly--contig:-NODE-2506-length-11297-cov-3.467266_pt1 | contig 11297 bp, 10 predicted proteins | sample MGYA00242120_ERZ509032 | MGnify/ENA primary metagenome ERZ509032 (study PRJEB26280, sample SAMEA2338729) | human gut metagenome | biome: human gut; feature: human-associated habitat; material: faeces...
GCGCGCACTTGACACAAACTCGACATGCGCAAAAAGCGTGCGCAGAAATGAGAGGAAAAAATGATAAGAGAAAAATATGAATCTCTGGCAGTGCATGATCTGAAGGAGATTGCAAAAGCAAGGGGGATAAAAGGACTTTCTACAATGAAAAAGGCGGAAGTCATTGATGCGATGCTGAGGTTGGATGCCCAGGAGAATGCAGAAATCAAAACAGAACGCAGCGTCCCGGAGAACCGCCCGGCAGAGCGCAAGGATGCCCCGGAGAAGGACGCGGCAGTGCGGGAGGATGCTCTAAAGAGGGACGCAGCAGAGCGCAAGGATGCTCCGAAGAGGGGCGCGGCAGAGCGCAAGGATGCCCCGGAAAAGAGCGCAGCAGAGCGGGAGGATGCTCCGAAGAGGGATGCGGCAGAGCGCAAGGATACCCCGGAGAAGGGCGCAGTGGAAAAGCAGGATCCTCATGACAGTGGGACGGAACCGGAGAGCAGAGCAGGGGATCGGGAAGAAAGACGGCAGCAGAGAACAGGAAAGCGCTTCATCAGCAATGGTTCTTATCATAATGGACGGACAGGAAGCCGCGACAACAATGGTGCGCGGGAAAATACTGCAGCTGCAGTGCCCCGTACTGCTGCGCCTGTGGCAGAAGAGGCACAGAACCGTGTGAGCGCGCCTGCACCTCGTTATAATGAGCGCTACAACAGTCCGTATAATCGCGGAACTGCACCGATCCAGAGTCCAGAGGACGACAAGTTCCCGACAGAGCTGGACAGCGGCATTACGGTAAAGGGTATCCTGGAGGTCATGGCTGAGGGCTATGGCTTTATCCGCTCGGATAATTATATGCCGGGAGATAATGATATTTACGTGGCACCCAGCCAGATTCGTCGGTTCAATTTGCGGACAGGCGATATTTTAGAGGGAAATACCAGAGTGCGGACACAGAATGAAAAATTCTCCGCCCTGCTTTATGTCAAGACGATCAATGGTTATACCACAGAGGAAGCATCCAGACGAAGCAACTTTGAAGATATGACGCCGATCTTTCCGAACAGCAGACTGAAAATGGAACGCTTCGGCTGCCCGGTGGCGATGCGGGTCATGGATTTGTTAAGCCCCATCGGTAAAGGACAGAGAGGTATGATTGTGTCCCCGCCGAAGGCTGGTAAGACAACCCTATTAAAAGAAGTGGCCATGTCGGTAAAGAAAAATTATCCGAACCTGCATCTGATCATTCTCCTGATCGATGAACGTCCGGAGGAGGTAACGGACATGAAGGAGACGGTGGCAGGGCCGAACGTTGAAGTGATCTATTCCACGTTTGACGAATTACCGGAACATCATAAACGAGTTTCCGAAATGGTTATTGAGCGTGCAAAGCGTCTGGTCGAGCATAAACAAGACGTTATGATCCTGTTAGACAGTATTACCCGTCTGACCCGTGCCTACAACCTGGTGGTTCCGCCCAGCGGACGTACCCTGTCCGGTGGTATTGACCCGGCGGCATTGCATATGCCGAAGCGCTTTTTTGGTGCAGCCCGCAATATGCGCGAGGGCGGAAGCCTGACGATTCTGGCTACTGCACTGGTGGACACCGGATCCAGGATGGACGATGTCATTTACGAGGAATTTAAAGGAACCGGTAATATGGAGCTTGTGCTGGATCGAAAGCTGTCTGAACGCAGAATTTTCCCTGCCATCGACATCCCCAAAACCAGCACGAGAAGAGAAGATCTGCTGCTGAGTGCAGAGGAGATGGAAGCAATCAACGTGGTGCGCCGCGCGTTGAATGGTATGAAATCCGATGAAGCTGTGGATAAGGTGCTGGATCTGTTTGCAAAGACGAAAACCAATATAGAGTTTGTGCAGACGGTGAGAAAGATGAGATACCTGTAAAAATACAGCGCATGCAATAAAAGTTACAGTTCACACGCGCCATTCGCAATACAATAGAATGCTCGCTCCGCGAACATTCTATTGTCATGAACCGCGTCTTTGCCCTTCTCCCGGCGTCAGCTGAGCATCCCGCCCAGCATTCCCGCGCCGCTGCAGATCATCAGTGTAGTAAAAAAGTGATTTCCGACATCCTGAAGACCGTGATTGACTATCAAAGTCAAAGCTGCCAGCACACAAAAATACAGACTCCCGGTCAAAAGTCCCCATAAAAAGCGCCGATCCTGCATTCCTTTTCCGGCAAGCCAACCGGAAAGTCCCGCTGTCACCGCATAAATTACAAGAATTCCGATCGACACTGCCTGTGCGGAAAGCTGCATCCGATACAGCAACAGTGCCAGAAGTAATAACAGCGCCCCGGCCATAAGATACGACACCAACAGGCTTTTTAACAAAACAACCGGCATCCGCGCACCGGTTTGTGAAATTCCGGTTTTCTTTTTTTCCATGGACATGCCTCCTGCTGCATACCGTCTGCCAGACGGCAGACAGTGCTTTGCATTTCTTCATGTCCCATGTATATTCCCCGTCAGCTAAAAACTTTCCGATAAGAGAAATTTTTTATAAAAACTTCCAGCGTTTCAAGGCTTTTCCGGGCAATATCCGCACAGAAACCATCACACCTCTTCCGGGCAGCTGCAGGCGGATAAAAAATAATCCTCCAAAACCGGGTATTCACAAAACCTCGATCCCCAACCGGGCCGGTCTGCTTCCTCGACCCTGTTTTGGTTCCAGTCTACCATCAGTGCACGCAAATCTCTCGAAAGCCCGGTTCCGGTCAGCTTGACATAGCTTTCCTTGACTGTCCATTCCCGTAAAAATCGCTCCGTCTCTGCTTCTGACAGGAACAGTTCTTCCTTCTTGTCAAACTGTTTCTTCCAGGCCTCCAGCTGTTCCTGTAGATAAAACTTCTGCAAAACGCTGCGCCGGATCTTTGTTCTTTGCTGAAGATCCACGCCCACCGGGCAGTCAGAAAAAGCGCACACCGCATAATCTCCCGAATGGGAAAGGCTCAAAAATGCCCGTCTCCCATCCTGTATAAAAAGATACGGCTGCCCGTTTTTGGTATAACACACCGGGCAGCCGTCAAATCCGTTTCTGCGTTTCGCCTCTTCTGCCAAAAGACCTGCCGTCAGACTTGCCGCACGCTGTTTTGTCTGTCTGCACGACAATGCTTTTTGTCTGCGAACCTCATCCAGCTGTGCGAGCGCCTTTTTCTGCATCGTCTCATCAAAGAGCGGCCGGATATCCGCCAGATAAATTTTTACTTTTCCGTTTTGAACCATCCGGTCGTTCCTTTCTGTCTACGAAAAGCATCCTGCGGCAAAGTGGAATTTTATCCCCTTCCCTGCCGCTGATAAAAAGCCTTTCGAGCTACGTTTTACAGCAGATGTGCGCGCAGGTCTTCTGCACTTCTGGAAGAAAGATAAGCCGGAGCGATATCAAATACAGTCTTGCAGCCACTCATGCCCTCTTTGCTCATGCGATATGCGGCTCTTGCATAAGCTACGATAACAGAACCGGTAAATTCCGGATTGGAATCGAGCTTTAAGTTGTATTCGATCACATGCTTATGCTCGTTGTCCATTCCGGTCACGCCGGTACGAATGACACAGCCGCCGTGGGGAAGTCCGCTGTGATCTCTCTTCATCTCTTCCTCAGAAATGAAATGTACGGTTGTATCATAGTCTGCAAAATAGTTCGGCATGGTCTTGATCTCTTCTTCGATCTTTGCAAGATCTGCGCCCTCTTTGGCAACAACAAAGCACTCTCTCGTATGCTTCTGTCTGGTGGTCAGTTCAGGATTTTTGCCGCTTCTGACCGCATCGAGTGCCTCCGGTACCGGAATGGTATACTGTCTGGCATCCTTTACGCCCTCAATCCGGCGAACCGCATCGGAATGACCCTGACTGACGCCCTTGCCCCAGAAGGTATAATCCTGTCCTTCCGGCAGAATACAGTTTGCATATAAGCGGTTTAAGGAGAACATTCCAGGATCCCAGCCGCAGGAAATAATGCCGATTTTTCCGCCTTTTTTTGCAGCAGCGTCAACGTCTGCGAAATGCTCCGGGATTCTTGCGTGGGTATCAAAGCTGTCTACAACGTTGTAATCCGCTGCATATTTGGGGGTCTGAGCCGGCAGATCCGTCGCGCTTCCGCCGCAAAGAACCAGCACGTCGATCTGATCCTGCATATGCTCCAGCTCAGAAGCTTCCAGCACCTTTACGCCTGCAGTGCGTATCTTTACGTTTTCCGGATTTCTTCTGGTAAATACTCCGACTAACTCCATATCCTCATTATGGGCGATTGCGCTCTCTACGCCTCTGCCCAGGTTTCCGTATCCTAAAATTCCGATTCTGATGCTCATTTTTTCTCCTTACCCGCTATTATGTCTATGCGATTTTTTTGTCGCGTTTATTTTAGCACAAACCGTTTTCATAGAAAACCTTTTTTTAGACTTTTTCCCCACTAATATAGTCGGAAAGATCCTGCTTTAACTGTTCCCAGGCATCCTCATGCTCCGCATAATACAGCGGACAGAGCTTTCCGCCCGCATCATAATGGCGTTTTACATCCGAAACATCCAGATTGTATTCCTCCATCAGCCAGCCCAAAAGCTTTAGCAGGGACTGATAGGTTGCATCCGTAAATTTTCCGTCCTGGTCCAAATAGCAGCATTCAATGGAAATCGAGTGGTCGTTTTCCCCAATCACCGCATATGCCATCTCATTTAACGGAATACACTGGACAATCTCGCCCTCATATCCGATCACAAAATGTGCGGAAGCTGATGTCAGCCCGGTCTGTGCCAGTCCTTCGAAATAGTCCCGGTTCTGCCGTGCAGATGTCCCGGGATTCGCCGTATAATGCACATACAGCTGCGTAACCGTCGAAAGCGCATCCTGCGGTCTGGAGTATGGATTCGGTGTCAGGAGTGCTTCTTCCATCGGCGGTTTCTCGCACTTTTTTTGTTCCAGAATCTGGGTAATCCGGGAAATCGCCCCGGTTTCCGTACTCTGATTCTTCGAAATGCTGACGAATTTCCAAACCGCAAACGCCGCCAGCACTAAAAACAGCAACGCAGCAATATAAACCGCAATGCTTTGCAATTCTTTCTGCAGGCGGGTTCGACGACGGCAGCTCCTTTTCCTGTGCGCAGCAGGCGGTACAGGGCGGCGCCTGGCAGGAGCTTCATATTGTACAGCAGCACGACGGCGGATGGACGGTTCGTACTGCGTAGCGGATGAACGGCGTACCGCCAAGTCGCTGTAGCTCTGGCAATCCCGCGCACGCGCCGTTTTTTGCTCCATACGGTTATCCCAGTCATCGAACAGCGGCCGTTCTTCGCCCCATAAAAGATCCAGTTGTCCTGTTTTTCTGTTCTTCGTATATTTTTTCGTCGTCACCGGGCTATCCCACAATTTCAGCTCCGGTTCCGAATTTCTTTTTTCTTTTGTCATATAAAAAACCGCTCCCTTATATCCTGTCCGGCAGTTTGCCATACTCGTCAGGATATCACAGGGAACGGTTTCTTTTCAGAAAAATTTCCTAAGATTTTCTTAAATCATCCAATGCTGTCTCAAACAGGCACGCAGCGCTTTGACGCAATGATTCATGACAACAGAATGCTCGCAGAGCCTGCATTCTATTGTTTCTCGATCGGATTTTTATAAAACTCTACGAAATCCGTGTACCCTTCTTTGGTCAGCTGTTCCTTCTGGAACTTCTTGTTTTTGTTCATGCGCGCAACCAGAATCTGATCGCCGTTCTTTCTCGCTTCCTGCGCCTGTGCGATCACTTCGCAAAGGCGGTCGCCGGATACACCTTTTTCGATCAGGTATGCGATCTTTTTCGGCTGTCCGGGAATCTGGAATCCGTTTTCCATCATCAGCAGGATGATGCGCTCAAAGCCGATGGAAAATCCGCACGCCGGAACGTCTTTTCCGGTAAATTTGCCTACCATCTTGTCGTAACGACCACCGCCTCCGCAGCTTCCGCCAAACTGAGGGATGGCAATTTCGAAAATGGTTCCGGTATAGTATGACATACCGCGCACCAGAGTCGGATCAAAGGTGATCTCAAATTCAGACGCTTTTGTGGCGCGGACGCTGTCAATGATCTCGGAAAGGTTCTGGGAAACCTCAGGCTCGAGGAAATCCCCCAGCTTTTCTGCCAGCCATGCTACGCTGTTTCCGTTTGCGGTCAGCTCATCAAACAGAGACATATATTTGTCAGCCGCTTCTGCTGCGAAACCGCTCTCTACCAGCTCAGCCTTTACACCATCTGCGCCGATCTTGTCCATCTTGTCCAGAATGATGAATACCGTATCATAATCCTCTTCTGCAAAGCCGCTGTAGGCTGCCATCGCCTTTAGGATTCTTCTTTCATTGATGCGGATGACGAAATCCTGAAAGCCGAGCTTGCCAAGAGTCGTAGTCGTTGCCAGAATCAGCTCGATCTCCGCCAGGTTGGAAGGCTCGCCCAGAATATCAATATCACACTGCATAAACTGACGATACCGGCCTCTCTGCGGACGGTCAGCTCTCCATACATTGCCGATCTGAAGCGCTTTAAACGGGGACGGAAGCTCGTTTGCATGATTTGCATAAAAACGAACCAGCGGAACCGTCAGGTCATAACGCAGACCGCCGTCTACCAGATCCATCTCCTCTTTTGCTTCCGCAAGATTTAATTTCTCGCCGCGTTTTAAAATTTTAAAAATCAGTTTTTCATTTTCGCCACCCTGCTTGCTGTTTAAGTTGCCAATGGATTCCACACAGGGTGTTTCAATAGAAGTAAATCCAAATTTTCCGTAGGTTTCCTTAATCACGTTGATGCAGTAATCCCGCAGCTGCATTTCTGCAGGCAGAATATCTTTCATACCGGTGACAGGCTTTTTATTCAGTGCCATTTTACCGTTCTCCTTTGTTCGCAGTCCTATCGTTTCCGATTTTATACTATTTGAACGCTTTTTACAAGTAATAAATCGCTCCTGTTTCCGCACACAGGCACGCCAGCCGCGCGTTTGCCCGAACAGTACGGTAAGAGCAGCCGCAGTCGATATCATAATACAGACAGTTCTTCTGCGGATCATAATGCTGGTAAACCAGACCGCCGTTATACATCATGTAATCCTTGGACAGCGTCGGCGTATGCCCCGCAACGATCATCCCGTTTTCGATTCCCCCTGCCAGATACGCATCTTCCCGCGCGCGGAGATAAAAATCTTCGACACAGGTATATTTTCCGGTCAGACCAGCTGTCGGGAACTGCTCCAGATATCCGGCATGTACCACTACACATTCCCTCTCCGGCAGGGAAAATCTGCAAAAATAGGGCATTGCTTCCATCCTGACTGCCCACCGCCGCAGATCTGCCATGGAAATACACTGTTCTGTGATCAGCTCCTCCAGCGTCCCATAATGATCGAACACCCGGATTTGCTCTGTCTGTCGGTTATGCTGTTCTATCAGGTTCTTTGTCTCCTGATAGAGATGCTCCAGATCTTTGCTGCTGCTTTCATCGATCACAAGCTGCCGCTTCTCCTGCACTGCCAAAAGCAGCTCCAGATAACATAAAAACTCTTCCTCATGATTGCCGCGCAGCAGCAGAATATTTTGAGGAACCTGCTCCATCCAGCATAGCATTTCATAGTTTTGACTTCCACGGTCAATATGATCTCCCGCCAGGATCAGCTTATCCTGATCCGAAAAGCCGATCTTTGCAAGCATCGCGTTCAGCTCGTCAAAGCAGCCGTGCAGATCGCTCATGATATAGGTATATCCAGCTTCTGTTTTGCCTGTTTTGGGGGACAGCTTTTTGCCTGGTGTCTTTTTTTTGAACCAGCTTGTCCAGTGTTTTAAATTGGTCATATCTCTCTTTCTTGAACTACTTCTCTACGCAGATCAGATTCTTATAGAATTGCACCGCGCCGGGCAGACAGTTATATTCTATGCACTCGTTCAGCCCATGCATGCCCTTCATCTGCTCCGGTCCGAAGACCACAGGCGCAAAGCGGATGCAGTTGTCACATACCGGACTATAGAACTGTGCATCGGTAGCCCCGGTCATTACATAAGGGCTGGATGGCAGTCCCGGAAAGGTCTGTGCAATTACCTGTTCCATCAGACGATACCCCTCACCATGGATATCTACAGGCTTTGTATAGTCATTGGAATGGATAATTTCCGTCTCTAAACCGTATTTGGAAGCCAGATTCCTGATAATTTCAAGACTTTCCTTTTCTCCCTGATGGGGAATAAAACGCATATTGGCTCCAAGGGTTGCTTCCTGCGGAATCACATTATATGCATCGGAACCGGACTGCATGGTAAATGCAATTGTCGTCTGCAGCATAGCTCCTGCCTGTGCGCTGATCTTCGGAAGTACCGCTTTTAAGAGCGGCTTAAACAGCCACATATTTCCAAGCACCAGCTTTAACCCGAAAGAGGCATATGGTGCCAGAGAAGTAAACATGGCAGAAACCTCCGGAAGCATCTTCTTTTGGAACGGTGAATGCTTCTCTACTTCGGTTACAAAAGCACAAAGGCGTGCAATCGGTGTTCCCTTAGACGGCGCACTGGCGTGTCCTCCATTACTTTTTGCAGTAAACTTCACATCGGCCTTCCCCTTCTCAAAGACACCCACCATTGCAAAGTTTCCAGGAATTCCTCCAACGGGTTCCGTAATGATAGCTCCACCCTCGTCACACAGAAGGAACAGCCGGATTCCTCTTTTCTGCAGTTCCTTTACAAGCTTCGGCGCTCCGTCTCCTGCCCATTCTTCGGTACAGGAGGATGCCAGATACACGTCCGTCGGCGGCACAAAGCCTTCCGCAAGCAGTTCTTCCACGGCCTCCAGAAAAGCCATTACCGTGCACTTCGTATCCGCCGTGCCCCGTCCCCATACCTTACCATCTGCAATATCTCCGGAAAAAGGAGCATGAATCCACTCTCCCTCTGCCGGGACGACATCCTGATGACTCATCAGAAGGATCGGCTTTTCGGACGATTTCCCCTTCCAATAATATAACAGGTTTCCGTCTATTTCAGTTTTCTGAAGCTCTTTATGTACCAACGGGAAAAGCTCTTCTAAAACCTTATGAAATTCAAGATATTTCTCTACTTCCGTCTCTCCGGCATGTGAGGTTGTGTCACACTGTACCATCTTGGAAAGCTTTTCGGCAAGCCGAAGTGCTTCTTTTTCATCTGCATCCGGCTTATAATTTGAAGTTTTCTTCGGCATCAAAAGCGTCCGGACTATTGCAATCAGCAACAATAAAATGATAATCAAAAGGATTCCCAGTAAAACCAATCCTACATATTTCATGATTTTCTCTCCTTCTTACCCTTCTTAAAGAAAATCCACGCTACCAGAATGGCAACTGCACCAGACGGGATAATCATAAAGCTGGTTGATCCGATCAGTCCCGGCGCAAAAATAAACAGCGCACTCATCAACACAAGGGGGAATACAGCGATATGCATATTCTTACGGTAATATTTATATGCCATCGCTCCAAATAACGCCGGAACCACGTTTTCAAATGCCGGCTGCAATACTTCACTCTGTAAAACCGGCTGCAGCGGAACCATTAAAAGAACGCCGACTGCCAAAACCAGAATCGTAACAAGGGATGAGGTTGCAATGGAAATCGTAGAAATGATTTCATTTTCCGGTGTTCCGGTCTTCGCTCCAACCATATCACGCGCATTGACTGCACACGGAATCTTCATATTAATCAGATTACCGATAATAAATGCAAGGTATCCGCCACCGGAACCCAGCATCGGTGTGTAGATCAAAAACTCTGCTACACTGCTCACCAGCCATACCAGTCCTACGGACAAAAAAGCTCTTGCCACCGCTCCAAGATCCGGATAAGCTCCTAAAATTTTTCCCATCAGGAACGGTGCCCCTACCAGCATAACCAGTGTCACGGCACTTACTGTTTTTCCGATTACATGCGTGTGTTTCCGGTATTCTTCCCACGTACTTGTTTTATTTTCTTCCATAATTCTCCTGTCCCTTTCTTAAAATTGTGATCCACTTCTATGTATCTGCTTTTCTTCATCTATCTTATCAGATCAGCCCGACAATCACAGCGGCTGTCATACCGGCAATCATACTTCCCGCAATGGAAAAGCTGTCTACCCAGCCAAGCTTTTTCTTTTCAGACAGAAATACGAAGATTCCCATTACCAGTGCAGAAACCACCATAACCACAAGCGGAATGATATCACCATGAAAGGTAAAGAGACCATTTTCAGAAATGAAGCCTCCGATGTAACGGCCAATGTAGGTACTTACAAGTCCAATGAACATTGCTGTCATCGCAAGATCTGCAAAACCGGCCGTTCCCGACTTGCCGGAGGAGGAATTCTTCGTGAGCTTCTGTGTATACTTCTTATTCAAGAAAATCGATAATACCATGCCCCACATAATACAGATACTCATCAACAGAGCAATCGTAGAAAATGACGTTGCTGTCATTTCAGATGCAGAAAGTGTCGTCATTCCCACCTGCTCCGCTGCTGCCTGCGCTACCTGTGTCTCATAATGAAGCGCTCCAATCACGGAAAGACGAAGCCACGGCCACGGTGTTCCCAGACTTCCGGAAAGTGCAATGACTCCCAGCAAAATTCCAATACTCGGCAGTACCGAAAAGGTTGCACTTGAAATAATGGTCCGTTTCATTTTTGTTTCATCCATTCCCAGTGCCTTGCCCGTTCGATAAGCCCTGATGAGGAAAATCACACAGACGACTGCCACAAATGCAATGATCCCGCCGCAAATGAGGTACATGGGCGCGCTGTTCAACTGATTTAAAATCGTCATAACTCTACACTCCTCTACTTTTATTCTTTACAATAGAATGCTCGCAGAGCGTGCATTCTATTGTTGATTTAATCTAACTAAGATTATGCCACATCAACTCCAAAAGTTCCACCCGTTCTTTTCTAAAGAGCGGACCGGGAATTAAAATCAGATTGTCATGCCAATCGTTTTTTATCACTTTTCTCAAAAAGTCAAAAATAGAACGTATAGTTTATTTCCATACGCTCTATCTCACATTTCATATTATTTTTTCTTCCATTACATCCAAATCAAAAGAATGCCGGATTACTATCTTCCTTATTTGCAGTTTAATAATATCTGCTTTACATCAGAACTCTCCAGCCTGACGTATGCCTTTGAGGCAATTGTGCTTGTCCTTACTGCTTCTGATGCCATTTCATCAAATAAATCCTCCGGTACGCCCGCCTCAGAAAGAGTTGCCGGCATTTCAAGTGACTGATTGAAGGCTCTGACCTTTTGGATTCCAAGCTCTGCCGCTTTCCGGTTATCAG
>ENA-ORNT01002507-ORNT01002507.1-human-gut-metagenome-genome-assembly--contig:-NODE-2507-length-11293-cov-3.981046_pt1 | contig 11293 bp, 8 predicted proteins | sample MGYA00242120_ERZ509032 | MGnify/ENA primary metagenome ERZ509032 (study PRJEB26280, sample SAMEA2338729) | human gut metagenome | biome: human gut; feature: human-associated habitat; material: faeces...
TGTGTATTATCCAGAAACAATTATTAAAATTACAACAGGAGAAGAATATAAAACTGGTAGAATTATTGATGGAAAAGAAGAATATGCAAAAAGATTTTCACCAATAACATTAAGAAATTCAGCTGGAAATGTTGTAATTTCTACTGGCTTAGGAAACATTAATTTTATAAAACTAGAAGGAAGCATTATAAAGAAAGATGGTTCTGAAAGTTCAAATCTTCCGTGGTCTTATACTGGAAAGCCTGATGTTTATCACTATTATTCAAATGTTTCTAAAAATATAACAATTAGAGCTTCTGGAGACATGGGTGATTATCAAGTTGTTGAAACAATTTATTATACAAAAAATTGATTAAATAATTAAAAATATATGAATTACAGTGGATATTTTACGGATAAAAACGGAAATAAATATTTTCCTGAAACTGGTCGTAAATTCTGGGGATTAAGAAGGAGATATTACTTAATAGGAACTTGGACTACAACTCCTACTTATCAACAACTAACTATGTTTGTAAGTAATTTAGATTATTATGATAGTGCTATACCAGGATTTATTAATATAGATAGAAATAATAAAATTGTAATATCTCCTATTGTACCATGGAATTTATCTAGTTATAAAAAGAATATATATATTTATAAATCAGGCAATTATGATTATATTTTTCTTCGTAGTCCTGACTATAATGATGAATGGTATATGGAAATAATTAGAAAAAATAGAATGAGCAGTCTTTTATGGAGAGAATTTACTGAAACTGAATTTCAAAATTATGTGAAAGATATGACTTTAGTATCAAGTGCATAAGTTCAAGTGCTTTAAAAAATTATGAATTATAGTGGTTATTTTACGGATAAAAACGGAAATAAATATTATCCACAACCTAAGAGTATTTTGAAAGAATATGTGGATTTGAATGAAATTAAAGAAGTAGGATTTTATTGGTGTAATGAAGCTCCAAACCGCCCTGAGAATGTTAATGGTTCTTTACTTGTTCAAGGCTTAGATAATAATTATTTATCTCAGCAATATATTACTCCTAGTGGAGAGATATATATGAGAACTCATACACCTAATGGTTGGAGTAGTTGGAGCCCACTTACTACAATTAGTGGGACATGGACACCTACAATAACAACAGTAGAAGGAGTAGAACCAACTATAGAATATACTTCTAGAAGAGGATTTTATAGAAAAATAGGAAATATGGTTTATGTGGACTTTTATATTAGAGGAAAGATAACGGCTTTAAATGGAACATATAATTATTCTATGATTAAAGGTTTGCCTTATCCTAGTACTAAAAATGTAGACTTTGGGCAGAGATGTATTACATTGGCAGTATTATATTCTTTGATAGAAAGTCCTACAGATATTACATTAGTATTATATGATGATTATATAAGAATACAAGGTGGTTATGGTTCTTATGCTACAACATTACAAGTTACTCCTTCCAATTATTTTGAAATTGGAGGCAGTGGCTGGTACACAATAGATTAATAAACAAAAAAGAAAGGAGAAGATAAATGGCGATACAACAATTAACACAACCAATATTGAACCCTATTGCTGCATTTGATGCAACTCAAGACTATACAATTACATTTGTTGTAATAGGTGGAGCTCAAGTAGTAGCCAACAAACTAATTATTCAAGATAACCAAACAGGAAGTGAAATATATAGTGATACTGAAAGTACACTAAAATTAGAACATATAATTCCTGCTGGTACTTTAACTAATGGTGGCTATTATAATGCTGTTATTCAAACATTGGACAATGCTAATAATTTAAGTTCTCCTAGTACGGCTGTACCATTTTATTGTTACAGTCAACCAACATTAACAATTAATAATATACCTAGTAGTGAAACTATCGAGAATGGAACTTATACATTTGAAGGTAGTTATGCTCAAGCAGAAGGAGAATTATTAAATAGTTATCAATTTACATTATATAATAGTAATAAAGAAGTGTTAAGTCAAACACCTTTAATCTATTATGAAACAGATAATTCATTAGCTTATACCTTTGTAGGTATGTCTAATGATACTGCTTATTATATAGAATTATCTGGACATACTGTTAATAACACGGCTATAAGTACAGGATTGATTTATTTTACAGTAAGATATATTCAACCAGCTTCATTTGCTATATGTGATTTAGTTAATGACTGCAAAGATGGATATATACAAATATCTAGTAATATAGTAGCTATTGATGGTGTATCTAATCCAGACCCACCTATATATATAGATGATGAAGAAGTAGATTTGACTGACCCTGATAGTTGGGTTAGGTGGAACTCAGGGTTTAGAATAAAAGATGATTTTACAATGAGAGCATGGGGAAGAAATTTTAATGAAAATCAAAATATTATAACATTAACAAATGATATAAATACGGAGGCAAATCCTAATAAAATTGAATTAAAATGGATGACTACAGATAAATCACAAGAGAGTGTGAAGGCTTATGTATTATTGAAGTGTTGGAATGCTAATACAATGCCTTATGTAATTCATAGTAATTATATAGCTATTCCAGAAAACACAGATAACATATTTATTTGGGTAAGAAGGAATAAAAATATATTTGATTTAAAAATAGAAAATTTAACGAAAGGGGAATAGTGGTATATGATATTTTTAGGATATAATTTTTTACAAGACAAGTATTGTTGGCAACCAGTTCCAACTAATTTAGTAAATATAGAAGATATTACTATTAAAAATGGAATTTATGACCATTTTAATATTACTAAAGATGTAAATTTCCCATATATCACTGATATTCCTGGAGCATGGGATTTACAAACTCAGTTAGATGCTGATTTTAACGGAAGCATCAATGCTGGTAATATAGATTATGTTGTAAGTTCTATTAGTAGTATTAAAGTAAAAAGAAGAAAAAAAGGAACTTTTGATTGGTGTACATTATTTGATATTCCTATTGAAAAAGCTGAAGATGTTGATTTTGTAAGATATGATTATTTAGCACAAAATAATGTAGAATATGAATATGCTATAGTTCCAGTTATTGGAAATGTTGATGGTGAATATTCTATAAATAGTATAAAATCTGAATTTTATGGAATATTTATTACCGATGGAACTTCTTCTTATAAATTTAAGGAAAATGCTACTTATTCAAATAATGAAAGAGTTCACTTGACTGCAACTTATGAGCCATATGGAAGTAAGTATCCTATTGTTATTTCTAATGGTCAACTAAGTTATGATAAAGGAACTGTTGGTGGAACTATTATTGTATTAACAGCAGATGAACAATTAGACAGAGAGGCTACTATTAATAGATTAAATGCAATAAAAGAATTTTTAACAACTCCATCTGCAAAAATATTAAAAGATTTCAATGGAAATATATGGTTGGTAACATTAAGTGATAATTTACCACTTACTTATTACTCTGAAGTTGGAATGGGATTTGCAAGAGTAGACTTCAATTGGAGTGAAATTGGAGATGCTGGAGATGGAACAGATTTATATAATAGTAATTTAATTTATGCAGCTAATTAGAAATGGAGGTGTTTAAATGGCAGTAATTCCTACACAGACCGATTATGAGTTGTCTCAATTAAAAGTAAGAAATAATAAATTAAAAGTTGAAGTTTTAAATTTTAACTTTCAAACTATAGATTTAATAGAAGGAAATGTTATTGAAGGAAGTATAAGCATAGATGCTACTGCTGATATAAGAAGAACATGCTCTGTTTCTTTAGTTCCTAATAAGAAATATCAAACTATCTCTGAAGGTGGAGAATTTTGGTTAGATAAATACATTAAAGTATATGTTGGAACAGACAATCCTAGAGCTAATGGTAAAACTGAATGGTGGAATTTAGGTATATTTATGATAAATAATCCTAATAGAGTATATAATGCAACTACTAATACAATATCTTTTGAAGGACTAGATTTAATGGCAAAACTTACAGGAAGAAGGAATGGACAATTACCAGCCATTACAACTTTAGTTCCTGTAGATAGCAAAATAGCAGATGTAGTTAGACAAACAATAACTCAATTAGGTGGATTTAATAATTATGTAATAGAAGATGAAGGGCTTGTTGTCCCTTATGATATAAAAAAAGATATAGGTTCTACCGTGTATGATTTATTGGTAGAACTTAGAGATTTATATTCTAATTGGGAAATGTTTTTTGATACGAATGGAGTGTTTCATTGGCAAAAAATTCCTAGTGGAGAAGATGAAGCTGTTGTATTAGATTTTGACCAACTAAGTCAGCCTATTATAATTAGTGATAGTTTAGATGTAGATTTTGAAAATGTTAAGAATAACATAATTATATGGGGAAGATTATTAGATAATGGCTATCAGGTTACAGCAACGGCTACTGATACAATGATAGATAGCCCATATAATGTAAATAAAATAGGCAGAATTAACTATATAGTAGATGACGAAAGAATATATAATGATGATTTAGCACAACAAAGAGCTAAATATGAATTATTTTTACATGCAAGAATGAATGATGCTATTGTATTAGAGATTGTACCAACTTATTGGTTAAATGATGTAAATGTAAAAATTAATTATACAAATAAAAAGATAGGAATTGAAGGAGAATATTTAATTAAAACATTAGAAATTCCTTTAGGAATAGGCAATAATATGATTATCAATGCTATAAAAGTATATCCAGAAGAGCCAACTGCTCCTACTACTTTGGTAACTGAATATCCTTGTACTGGTTTATGGTATTCTTCAACTCAAGCTCAATTCCCATATTTATATGAATAAAGGAGGAAAAATATATGGCATATGTTAAACAAGTATGGACTGATAGACAAGTTGAAAAACCATTAACATTTAATTCTACGACAAATGCAGATGGAACTATTACATTAAGCCCAGCTCCTGGTAAAATTACTCAAGCTGGTACATTGGTGACAGCTGATAGAATGAACCATATAGAAAATGGGATTGGTAGCTTAGATAGTTCTGTATCTGATTTAAGTAATACTGTAAGTACTTTATCAACTCAAGTTAATAACAGTAAGTTAAAAGGAGATTTTGTGGTTTTAACAGGAACTTTAAATGCAGATAATTCAACAACTATTAGTTATCCAGCTGGATTTAATGCTGATAATACTGCAATATTGAATGTTTCTTTCCATTATAAGTCTGATAGTTCTAAATGGGGTATGGGCTCTATTTTTAATAGTTCTTCTTATGTATTAGGTGAACTTCCTTATAGACTTACTCTTGGGAATGATAACATAAATCTTCAAATAAGAAATATAATAGTAACTGGAACTAATGGAGATGCTACAGTAAGTGTTTATCCAATAACTTCTAATTTCCAATATAGAATAGTTTTAATGAAAATAAGTTAATAAGAAAGGAGAACAACATGTCGGTTTTATATCCAGATTTAGATTTTACAACCTTTCCTAATGCTTTAGATAATATTTCTTTAAAAAGTAATATTACAAATACTACAGATGCACAATTAGTTGGACAAATACAAAATGCTATTCTCGCAGGAGATTTTTCAAATGCGGCAGCTATTTTAAATGTAAATCCACAATTAAATGGAAAGATTTTTAATGCTAATGATTATGACCAAATTAGAGATGCAATTTTAGCATTGGAAAGGTTTTATAAAAATGATATTTCTACTTATATTGCGAGTAAACAGTCAGAATGGCAAGCAAATATAGATAGATTTAATTTTAAGGGTGTTTATAGTTTAACAACCCAATATTACCAAAACAATATGGTAAATTATACGACTGCTGAAGGAACTTTTTTATATTTATGTATTAAACAACCAGAAACAGGTGTTCTACCTACTGATACAAATTATTGGAGAGTATTAACTCTTAGAGGCGAAAGAGGATTATCAGGAGAAGGATTGTCTTTTGCATGGGTATGGGATAGTAATACTGAATATAACTTAAATGATGTAGTTGTATATGGAAACAAATGGTGGGCTGCTACTCAAGTTAATAGGGGGCAACAGCCACAAGCAGGAACAGCTTATTGGCAAGAGATTTTAACAGCTTTACCTGCAATACAGATACCAGTAACGGCAACACAACCAACTGACCAAACAATTGGAGACCAATGGTATCAAGTAATATAGAAAGGAGGATAATATATGGCAGACGCAAGTATTATTGAATTGTTAGATGATATGCATTTAAGTAGTCAATCTAAATTCTCTGATTATTATTATGCAATGCAATCTAATAATATTTCTTATGCTAATACTATTCTTAATGATAATCCAGAGCTTAAAAATCAAATGATAATTGCTCAAAATGTTAATAGTTTAATAGAAGGTGTAAATGAGAGAGAATTAGAACCAATAACAGATATAGATTATTATTTACAAGATTTATTAAATCAATTTCAAGATATGATTAATAATACAAAAATTATGGGACAATTTGATAGTTCTTTACAATATTATCCTCATAATTTCGTATATTATCAAGGAAAAGGTTATTATGCCTTTGCTCAGCCACCTTTAGGAACTTTGCCAACTGATATTCAATATTGGATAGAATATGACATTAAAGGATTACAAGGTTATGGTGGTATAGATTTAAATTTAAGATATAATTGGGATAATAGTTTAAATTATAAAGTAGGAGATGTTGTAGTATATAAGAACAGACTATGGTATGCTTTAGCTGATAATGCTGGAACTGTCCCTAATTTAAATCATTATCCTTGGGTAATAATTTCATTACCACAAATGCCAAATAGAACTCCTATACAAAAAGCCATGCCACAAAGTGGATATTCTACTGGAGATTTTTGGTTTCAAATTACAGAAGGAGAAGAAGTAATTACTACTACATGGGGTATTAGACAAAGTGAAGCAACTCCTAGATTTTCTAGTGGTGCTTTTACTATAGGAGATAATATATATGTAGTTGGTGGAATTTTACCTAACTTTTCTTTAAGTAATAAAAATGAAATGTATGATACTTTAACAGGAACTTGGTCAGAAAAGGCAAGTTTAAGCTCAGATAGAGCAAGATTTGGCTATTTCTCTATAGGAAATAATGGTTATATTGTAGGAGGATTAACAGATAATGGAGTTGTAACAGATAAAGTTGAAAGTTATAACCCTACAACAAATACATGGACTACAAAAGCAAGTTTACCAATAAAAATGATTATAGATGCTGTTAGTGATGAGACTTATGGATATGTTTTTGGTGGAGTAAATGAAAATGGGCAAATAGTTCCTACAAGTTATATATATAATCCAACTCAAGATACATGGACAGCTATTAGTGATAAGCCAACTGCTACAAGGGGACATTCTTTAGTTTATGCAAATGGTTTTATATATGCAATAGGTGGAATAAATTCTTTAGAGGAAACAGTTGGAAATGTAGAAGTATATGACATAACAACTAAAACTTATTCTACTAAAGCTAATATGATTACTCCTAGAAGTTATTTAGGAACATTTCATAAGGCTGGAATAATTTATGCTGTAGGTGGCTTGAATAACGACTGGTATAGCTTAGATATAAATGAAAAATTTAATATAGAAGAAAATCAATGGGAAGCTGATATGCCTATGAACTATCCTAGAAGTAGCTTAACAACGGCTGTATCTGGAAATAAAGCTTATGCGATAGGTGGTATAGATATAGGAACTTCTACAGTAGGTGGATACAATGAAGAATATGGTATAAAAGATATTCCTTCTAGTTTTGAAATGACTGTCGATTTACAAGATGGATTAGATTTTGGAATTAAAACAAATGCAAGCTCTACAAATAACTTTTATATTGATTGGGGAGATAGTACAGAAAGTGATATAATAACAACTTCAAATATAGAAGTTAATCATACTTATACTGAAACAGGAGAATATATAGTTAAAATTATAGGCAATACTACTGGATTTAAGATTAATAAAGGAAACAAAAACTTGAAATCTGTAGACAAATGCATTTTAAGTTTTACAAGTATAGACAGTATGTTTATGAATTGTTCAAATTTAATTTCTATACCAACTGGAATTTTTGATAATTCTCCTACTGTTGTAAGTGCAATAAATGTTTTTTCTGGATGTAATAATTTAAAAATTATTCCAGCTGGATTATTTGACCAAAATATTAATATTACTAGTTTTTCTTCTACTTTTAGTAATACAGGTATAACTTCTATTCCTAATGGTTTGTTTAATAGAAATAATTTAGTTACAAGTTTTGTCGCATGTTTTTCTGGTTGTTCAAATTTGACTGTTATTCCTGAAAAATTATTTGATTATAATATCAAGGTTACAGATTTTAGTAGATGTTTTAGTGGTTGTAGAAATTTGGAAACAATTCCTGATAATTTATTTGTTAATAATTCTTATTGTGAAAATTATTCTTACACATTTGAAAGTTGTTCTAAACTTAAAGGTACATTTAGAGATATATTTAAAAATGCAATTGCAGCAAAAAAATTTACCAGTTTATTTGCTGAATGTACTTCTTTAGATAGTCTTCCAGATGGACTATTTCAAGATGCTGTTAATGCGACAGACTATACTAATGTATTTGCTAATACACAAATTGAGATAATTCCTGATTATACTTTTAATGGAAATAATGCAACATTTACCCTACCTTTAAGTCAAATACAAAATATAGGAAATTATGGAATGAATGGTTTAAATATTCCACAAAAATATTTTAAAGATAGTGTAGTAAATTATATTGGAAGTTTTATATTCAGTGATAATATAACAGATTACACATCTATGTTTGAAGGGGCTTCTAAATTATCTACCATAGAAAAACAAGATTTTTCTAATGTTACAGCTTTGGATAATATATTTACTGGATGTACTTTGTTAAAAACTGTTGGTGGATTTTTTAATAAAGAAACAAATGAACCTGCTTTAAAAAAAAGTATTTCGTTTATTGATTGTCCTTTAGACAGTACTTCGGTTCATAATATTAAAGATAGTTTAATAACATTAACATCTTCAACTACACAAAGTTTAGAGTTTAATTCTAATAGTTTAAATTATTTAACAGATGCAGAAAAGTATGCTATAATTAATAAATATTGGACTTTGCCAGGTTGGAATAAACCAACTATAACTTCAACTTTAGCAGAACAAATAGTACAAGAAATATATGGAGAAGAAGGATATACTTATACTCAATCTATGTATGAAACGGGTCTTTACTTTGAAGTAGATTTAATAAATAGTCAAACAATAGCTGTAATTATGAGATATTATGTTGATAAAACAACTGGTTTGGTATATGAAGTTGGAGAAGAACCAACAAAAGAATATAGAGCTATCATAACAGATAATGCTCAAACAGATGCTGCTGTATATATATCAAAAGGAGCAGATAATGACCCTAATGGTCAAGTATTAAAGAATTATATTGCAAATAATAATGTTCTTAAAATGGATGTTTATAATACAGAAAATTTAATTAACTTAGACCAAACATTTAAAGGTTTGACAAAATTACAAGAATTGACAATAAGAAACAGTAAAAATGTAACTTCTTTTAGCCAAGCTTTTGCTGGTTGTACTGCTTTAACTACTGTAAAATTAGATACTGATAGTGCTACTACATTTGAAAATATGTTTACAGGTTGTTTAGCATTATCAAGTTTTAAAGGTGTAACTTCTAATACAATCAATACTTCTAATATAACAAATATGAGAAGAATGTTTTATGGTTGTGTTTCAATGGGGGGAGCGTACGGTCAAAGTTATCCTGTATTTTCGGATACCAGCAAAGTAACAACTATGGAAGAAATGTTTGTTGAAAATAATATGGAAGCATTAAGTGATGGCGGAAGTATAGATATGTCAAACGTAACAAATGCAAGCAAAATGTTTGCAGATTGTACTTCTTTAATGGTTGTTTCTATATCTAATGTAGAAAAAATACAAAATGCTTCTTATATGTTCTCTCATTGTGAAAACTTGAGAGAAAATAGAGTAGGAACATTAACATTTTCTAACTGTACTAATGCTACAGGTATGTTCCAGTACACTGGGTTTAATAGTATTCCTACTAGTGTTAGTTTACCTAAAGCAACGAATATGTCTTATATTTTTGCAGGTTGTACAAATTTAGGAACTTTGAAAGGTGGATTTTTCCCAAGTACAGTTCAAAATGTAAGCAATGCTTTTCAAGGTTGTACTTCTTTAGTAAATATGCCTAGCGATATAAAGACTGTATTTGGTTCTAATAACAATTTAACAAATGTATCATATTTATTTGATGGTTGTACTGCTCTTAAACAAGTTGGAGAACATTTTATATTTAAATATGTCGAAGACCCAGAATTAGGATATGACCTTCAATTGGATAGTGCCTTGTTAGACAAACAATTATTTAGAAATTGTCCAAATATTACAGATATGTCTTATATGTTTAGAAATTGTAAAAATCTTGGAAATGTTAATATAACTACGGTTGCTGGTACTCAAACAATAGGAATACCTACAGGTTTCTTCTATTGGTGTCCTAAAGTTACTACTATATCACATGTGTTTGATGGCTGTACAAATATTTTAAATCATTTGTATAATGGAATAAATAATTATTTGTTTGCTAAGAATACAGAATTGACGGATGTTTCTTATGCATTTGCAAATTCAAGCTTCGGTGCTTTAATAGATAGTACGGATGAAGTTTCTGGAGGGCAAGTATTTGGAAAATGTACTAAAATACAAAATGCAAAATATTTATTTACTAACGCAACAGCTTCTTATAATAATGAATATACTTCTCCATGTTTTATCTATAATAGTAAAGCATTGACAAATATAGAAGGAATGTACAGTGGATTTAAATCTGCAATGAGAATACCAGATATGAATGTTGATTATGTTCCTACCACTATGGATTGGAGTAAGCTAAATACTATTATTCCAAATTTACAAACTTGTAATTCATTCTTCGCAAATTGTAGTTTGTTAGAAGGAGATACAGATACAGCAAATGTTTTAACAGTAATTAATTCACTAAATAGTATAAGTTCCTTAACTAACCACGAAGCTGCATTTAGAAATTGTACAAAATTACCAAATTATAGTAGTATTCCAAGTGGATGGAAATAAAATAAAAGGGAATTGAAATATATTCCCTTTTTTATAAAAGGAGAGATAATAATGATAGATGTGAATTCTATTTTACAATATATAACAGACCAAGGTGGAACTAGTTCTACTTTGGAGATAGAGAATTTAATTTCCCAAATAGATAGAGAACCAATAAGAGAAATTCAAGCCAA
>ENA-ORNT01002508-ORNT01002508.1-human-gut-metagenome-genome-assembly--contig:-NODE-2508-length-11290-cov-3.236404_pt1 | contig 11290 bp, 8 predicted proteins | sample MGYA00242120_ERZ509032 | MGnify/ENA primary metagenome ERZ509032 (study PRJEB26280, sample SAMEA2338729) | human gut metagenome | biome: human gut; feature: human-associated habitat; material: faeces...
TACAAAGAATCTCGCTGATTATGAAATTATAAATGAGAAATATATCTAAAAATTTGTCGTTTATCAAAAAAGGTGCTAAATTTGTTGCGAAAAAAAACCAAAAAGGTTGCGAAACAAAAATGGCGACAACTATTTTTCTTTCGGTTCCCATTTTTTTCTATGAACAACTATAGATTTTATAACTAACTTTCAACCTAACAATAAAAACGTTTTTAGGGTAATGGATGTGAAACTGAAAAACAAGTATGATGTCATCGTAATCGGTGGCGGCATCACTGGCGCGGGTACTGCTCGCGACTGCGCTATGCGTGGGTTGAGTGTGCTGCTTATCGAGCGTTTTGACTTTGCTCAAGGTGCCACGGGCCGTAACCACGGTTTGCTGCACAGTGGAGCACGCTATGCTGTGACAGACCAAGAATCTGCTACAGAGTGTATTCAAGAAAACATGATTTTGCGTAAAATCGCAAGTCATTGTGTGGACGAAACCGACGGTTTGTTCATCACACTTCCAGAAGACGATTTGGCGTATCAAGCCACTTTCGTGGAATCGTGCCAGCGCGCAGGTATCAGAGCAGATATTATCGACCCCCAAGAGGCTAAGATTCTTGAGCCAGCGGTGAATCCATCACTTATCGGTGCTGTGAGAATTCCCGATGCCTCAATTGATCCATTCCGCCTGACCGTGGCGAATGTGGTTGACGCTCGCATACATGGTGCCGACGTGATTACTTACCACGAGGTGACCGAGCTGATTATCGACCAAACTCGTGTGGTGGGCGTGAAGATGCGCGACCAGTACACTGGCGAAATCCGCGAAGTGTATGCCGACCTCACCATCAATGCCGCCGGCATTTGGGGTATGCTCGTAGCCAAGATGGCAGGCATCACTGTTAATATGTTCCCGGCTAAGGGTGCTTTGCTCATTTTCGGACACCGTGTCAACAACATGGTGATTAACCGCTGCCGCAAACCAGCCAACGCCGACATCCTTGTTCCTGACGACAACGTGTGTGTGATCGGTACCACCAGCGACCGTGTGCCTATCGAAACTTGCGATGATATGCGAGTGACAGATGAGGAAGTGGAAGTGCTTCTCACCGAAGGTGCGCAACTCGCCCCAGCACTTGCCACCACACGCATCTTGCGTGCCTATGCAGGTGTTCGCCCACTGGTGGCAAGCGACCACGACCCAAGCGGCCGAAGCATCAGCCGCGGTATCGTGACACTCGACCACGCCACACGCGACGGTCTGGAAGGCTTCGTGACCATCACCGGTGGTAAGATGATGACCTACCGTCTGATGGCAGAAATGGTGACCGACCTTGTGTGCAAGAAGCTTGGTGTGAACAAGGCTTGCGAAACAGCCACCACTCCACTTCCTGGCTCTGAGTCGAAGCAGTCGGAAGAAGAACTCCGCACATACAGCTTTGCCGACAAGGCAGCCGAAGGCCGCCACGGCACCTACACTAAGGAAATCGTGAAGCCCGCCGATGAACTCGACGAGGCACTCGTGTGCGAATGTGAGGGCGTTTCGGTTGCAGAAGTTAACTATGCCGTTAATTCACAGCACGTGAACAACATGATCGACCTTCGCCGCCGCACCCGTGTGGGTATGGGCACTTGCCAAGGTCAACTCTGCTCTTGCCGTGCTGCCGGTCTGCTCTGCCAAGGCAACCACGCCGATAAGGCTGCTGCCGACTTGGCTGACTTTATCGACGAACGCTGGAAAGGTATGAAACCAGTGGCTTGGGGTGCAACCCTCAACGAAGCTCAACTCATCACCATGGTGTATGAAGACCTCTGTGGTGTGAATCAGTTTGTAAAGGAAGGAGGTATGAAATGAAATTCGATACTATAATTATAGGTGGAGGCCTTAGCGGTCTGACAGCTGGATTGGCACTTCAAAAAGCCGGCAAGCGTGTGGCTATCGTGAGCATGGGTCAAAGCACCCTGCACTTCAACTCTGGCACATTCGACCTGCTCGGCTACGATGCACAGGGCGTGGCAGTGAGCCACCCACTCGAGGCCATCGCTAAATTAGATGCCAATCACCCATATTCAAAATGTGAAAATGTAGAAGCCCTTGCCGACGAGGCTAAGGCACTGCTCGCCGAAGTGGGCGTGCGCACCACCGGCGACGCGAAAGCCAACCACTACCGCATCACCCCAATGGGCGCGGTGAAGCCGGCATGGCTCACTATCGAGGACTACGCCTCACTTGCCGATGCCGACAAGCTTCCTTGGAAGAAGGTGGCGCTGGTCAACATCATTGGCTATCTCGATTTCCCAACCAAGTTTATCGCAGCCGGATTGCGCAAACTCGGTGCTGAGGTGGATGTGAAAGGTTTCACCATTCCAGAACTGGAGGCTGCTCGCAAGAGCCCTACAGAAATGCGCGCTTCCAACATCGCTAAGGTGCTGGGCAACGCCGACATGGTGAAGCGTATGGCTGCCGCTGTAAACGAACAGATTCAAGGCGGCAACTACGATGTAGCACTTCTTCCTGCCGTGCTTGGTATCGCCGATGCCACACTCAGCCAGCAGCTGAAGGATGAGGTGAAGTGCGATGTGCAATTCCTTGCCACTCTGCCACCATCGGTGCCAGGCGTGCGCGTGCAAACATTGCTCCGCAAGCGTTTCATCGCAGGCGGCGGCGTGCACCTCACTGGCGACAAGGCTATTGGCGGTGTGATTGAAGGCGGCACACTCAAGTGCATCAACACCCAAAATCTGACCGACACTTGCCTCAAGGCCGATAACTTCATCCTTGCAAGCGGCTCATTCGTGAGCGGTGGCTTGAACAGCAACTACGACGAAGTGACCGAAACAGTGTTCGGACTCGATGTCAACGCAGCCGAAGGCGGCCACGGACAGTGGACCAAGTATGGCGTGTATGAGGCACAGCCATATATGGAATTTGGTGTGGCTACCGACGAAAAGCTTCATGTGAAGAAAGATGGTAAAGTGATTAACAACTGCTATGCAGTGGGCTCGGTGCTCAGCGGACACAACCGCGTGAAAATGGCCGACGGCACAGGCGTGTCGATGCTCACAGCATTGCAGGCAGTGAAAAATATTTTAAAATAATCGACCCGATATGGCAGACTTACAAATCAATAGCGAAAGCGTTTTCAATTTTGAGCAGTGTCTGAAGTGCTCAGTTTGTACGGTATATTGCCCAGTGTCGGCAGTAAATCCAGCATATCCCGGCCCAAAGCAAGCCGGTCCCGACGGTGAACGCTACCGTCTGAAAAATCCAGTGTTCTTCGACGAAAACCTCAAAAAGTGCTTAAACTGCAAGCGCTGCGAGGTGGCATGTCCACAGAACGTGAAGGTGGGCGACATTATTCAAGTGGCTCGCATGAAATACAGCAACCACAAGCCAGGCTTGCGCGACCGCATTCTCGCCAGCACCGACTTCGTGGGCACGATGGCAAACCGCTTTGCCCCAATCGTGAACAAGACTTTGGCTTTGAGCCTCACCAAGAGCGTGATGCACAGCACCATTGGCGTTGACAAGCATCGCCAGTTCCCTGCTTACAGCGCACAGCGCTTCGAAACTTGGTATAAGCGCAACGCCAAGGCTCAACAAGCACAATACAGCAAGCAAGTGAGCTATTTCCACGGCTGCTATGTGAACTACAACTTCCCTAAGCTTGGTAAAGACCTTGTGAAGATTATGAATGCTGTGGGCTACGGCGTGCAGTTGCTCGACAAGGAAAAATGCTGTGGCGTGGCTAAGATTGCCAACGGCCTCTACGACCAAGCAAAGAAGCACGGCAACATCAACATCAACTCCATTCGCAAGGCGAAGGATGAGGGCAGAGTGACACTTGGCACAAGCTCCACCTGCTGCTTCACCATCCGCGATGAATATGAGCATGTGCTTGGTATGGAATCAGCCGACATGCGCGAAAGCATGACTTTGGCCACCCGATTCCTCTACCAGCTCCTCGACGAAGGCAAGATTAAGCTCGCTTTCCGCTCCGACTATAAGAAGCGCGTGGCTTACCACAGCGCATGTCACATGGAGCGTATGGGCTGGGTGTTCTACAGCACCGAGTTGCTCAAGATGATTCCAGGTGTTGACTTCACCATGCTCGATTCGCAATGCTGCGGTATTTCTGGTACTTACGGCTTCAAGCGTGAGAACTACGAAACCTCGCAAGCCATCGGTTCAGGCCTCTTTAAGCAAATCAAGGAAGTGGCTCCCGATTGCGTGGCTACCGACTGCGAAACCTGTAAGTGGCAGATTGAAATGTCGACAGGTGTGCCCGTAGAAAATCCTATCAGCATCATTGCCGACGCACTCGATGTGGAAGCAACGATTAAGCTGAATTCATAATTAATTAATTTTGTAATACAAAGAGGTCGGCATCGCGCGTGATGCTGTGGTGCCGACTGAAATTTAAGCTGTTTTGATTCTATTGAAAAAACTTTTTTGTTTTGGTGGTTTTTTTTGAACCATTTTTACATCAAAAAATTAGCATAATAGAGTCAAAATAGCTTAATTTTGTGCAACAAGTTAGTTGATATGGATTGCTGACCAAAGTTAACTGAAGATACAAATAAATAATAACATAACTAAACTTAAAAAAATTAAAACTAAATTATGGCAAGTTTTTTAGCTCCTCCAGCAGCGAGACCTGCACAGACTGGCCCAGAAGCTGATGCAAAGTACAAGAAATTGCGTTGGCAAGTCTTTATCGGTATTTTTATCGGCTACGCCGGTTTCTATCTCGTTAGAAAAAACTTCTCAATGGCAATTCCTATGCTTGCTCCTTTCGGATTCGAAAAGGGCGAGTTGGGTATCGTGCTTTCAATGAACGCCATCGCTTACGGATTCTCTAAATTCGTGATGGCAAGTATCAGCGACCGAAGCAACGCTCAGCGTTTCCTTCCACTCGGTTTGGTGTGCACGGCTATCTCAATGCTGTTTATGATTGTGCCAGTGCAATGGCTTGGCGCAGAACATAAGGGTGCGGCTATCGCTTTGATGGCAGTCCTCAACTTCCTCGTTGGTTGGTTCAACGGTATGGGTTGGCCTCCATGCGGCCGTGTGATGACACACTGGTTCTCAATCAAGGAACGTGGCACATGGATGAGTTTTTGGAACTGCGCCCACAATGTGGGTGGTGCACTCGTTGGCCCTATGGCTGTGTACGGTGCAATGTGGTTCGGCTCATGGTTCTATGGCGCTAACACCGACTACTACTTCCTTATCGGTACTTACGCATTCCCTGCCGCTGTGGCAGTGCTCGTGGCAGTGCTCGCTTACTTGTTGATTCGCGACACCCCACAATCTTGCGGCCTCCAATCAATCGAAGAATGGAGCGGCCACGCTGCTAAGAACTATAGCAAGGCTGATGAAAAGTCACTTTCAGTGAGTGAAATCTTCAAGACTGTGCTTTCCAACAAATTGCTCTGGTACATTGCTTTCGCTAATGCTTTCGTGTATATGGTGCGCTACGGATGCCTCGACTGGGCTCCTACCATCTTGAAGGAACAAGGTGTGGACCTGAAGGAAGCAGGTTGGGCATATTTCGCTTATGAAATGGCTGCAATCCCTGGCACTATCTTTTGCGGTTGGTTGAGCGACAAGGTGTTCCAAGGCCGCCGTGCATTGCCTACCATCATCTTTATGGCACTCGTGGCTGTGGCTATCGTGGTTTACTGGCAATTCTTCAACAACTTCACCGTGGTGATTTGTTGCTTGATCGCTATCGGCTTCCTTATCTATGGTCCTGTGATGCTGATTGGTGTGCAGGCTCTCGACCTCGCTCCAAAGAATGCAGCCGGCACCGCCGCTGGTTTGACAGGTTTCATGGGTTATGTGCTCGGTACCGCTATCCTCGCCAACGTGGTGATTGGCTATGTGGCTGAAAACGCAGGTTGGGACTGGACATTCATTCTCCTGCTCATCGCTTGTGCCCTCTCAGTGTTCTTCATGGCACTCACCTACAAGGAAGAGAAGTATCTTTCAGAGCAAAATAAGAACTAACTATACCCTTCACATCCTATTAAAACTACTCTAAAAAAATAAACTATGGCAAATGATGTTTATGCCTCGTTAGGCAAAGACAGGAAGCGATTCCTGAATTGGCAATGGCGCGTCATCTTAGTGACGATGATTGGCTATGCTATGTTCTACTTTGTTCGCAAGAACATGTCTGTGGCCATGCCAGGTATCACCGCTGAATACGGTGTTACCAACAAGAGCTTCGGTTGGATTATCTTCGCCGGCTCACTGGTGTATGGTTTTTCACGCTTTATCAATGGTTACCTCGTTGACCGTGTGAAAGGGCGTATCGTAATGGCGGCAGGTCTGCTCCTCTGCGCATTGTCGAACTTCCTGTTTGGCTACGGTGCCAACTTGAGTGCCTTGTTCACTGGCGTGAATGAAGGCCCCGACTTCGTGAATATGTTCATTATGTTGATGGGTGTGACCATCATCCTTAACCAATACTTCCAAGGTTTCGGTTATCCTCCATGTGCGCGTATCCTGCCACACTGGATTCACCCAAGCCAGTTGGCTACCAAGATGAGTGTGTGGAACTGCTCACACTCTATCGGTGCGGCTCTCGCTGTGGTGGCTTGCGGCTACATTATGGGCACAATGGGTACCGACATGAGCCAATCCGACGGTGTGGTTAACACCATCATCAAAAACCTCACCACCAATGGTGTGGACCAGGCTCAGGCTGTGGAACAGGCTGCCACCTACGCTGCGCACATTGGTGCGTGGAAGTGGTGCTTCTATGCTCCTGCTTGCTTGGCAGTGGTGACTTCGATTTTCGTGTTCATCGGCTTGCGCGACGAGCCTAAGGAAGTGGGTCTGCCCGACCTTCCCGATACTGGTCTCGGCGGCTTGAACGAAAACAAGAAGAGCGCAAAGGCTCGCAAGAAATTCGAAATGGAAATGGTATGGAAAAACCGTTGGGTTTGGACATTCTGTATTGCCAACCTCTTTGTGTATGTAGTGCGTATGGGCGTGCTCGACTGGGGTCCTAAATTCTTGACCGAGGCTCGTGGCCTCGACATCAAGAGTGCTACCTGGACCACTGCGGCGTTTGAAATCGCTGGTATCGTGGGCACCTTGTTCGCTGGTTGGGCCACCGACCACATCTTCAAGGGCAAAGGTCACCGCATGTGCGTGATGTGCATGGCTGGTGCGGCAATCTTCATGACCATCTTCCGCTTCTTGCCAGACGACTGTGGCATCACCATCACTGCCGCTGTGCTCGTGGGTGCAGGTTTCTGTATCTATGGCCCACAGGCGCTTATCGGTATCGAACTCGGTAACCAAGCCACTAAAGAGGCTTCGGCTCGTGCCAATGGTATCGCTGGTATTCTCGGCTACCTCGGCTCAGGTTTGAGCGGTTTGCTCGTTGGTTATGTGGCAGATGCATTTGGTTGGACCCGCGTGTTCGAAACCATCATCGTTGTTGCCATCATCGGTATGTTTGTGCTCATCTCAATGTGGGCAGCTCCACGCGATGGCTACGAACGTGCTTCTAAAATCAATTACGACGAAGAATAACCAATAATTCAATAAAAGGTGAATAGGGCACCGGTCGTCCTAATCACCTTTTTCCTTTTAATACATTATATTTATAAATACTGCAATTATGGAATTTAATAAATACATGTCGCCAATGGGCGAAGAGAAGTTGATGGAGGCACTTGCCAAGATTAAGCATGTGGCACTCGACATGGACGGCACTATCTACATGGGCTCAACCCTGTTTCACATGGGCATGTCCCTCTTCCCCTGGACCAAGCGGTTCCTCTCCGACCTGACGGAGATGGGCATCGGCTACTCGTTCCTGACGAACAACCCGTCGAAAAGCATCGCGGACTACCTCCATAAACTCGACACGCTGGGCATCAGGGCTTCGCGCGACGAGATGTACACCACGGCGCTGGCCACCATCGACTACATCAAGCAGCACCACCCCGAAGCAAAGCGCCTCTTCACCCTCGGCACTCCAAGTATGCAAGAGGAATTTGTGAAAGCTGGCTTTGAACTGTGTGCCGACGATCCTGCCGACCGTCCTGATGTGCTGGTAGTGGCATTCGACACCACTTTGGAATACTCACGCCTGTGCCGCGCCACCTGGTGGGCATCGAAAGCCGATATTCCTTACATCGCCACCAACCCCGACTGGGTGTGCCCAACCGACCAGGAGGTGATTCTCGTGGACTGCGGTTCAATCTGCAAGGCGATTGAGGGCGCGTGCAAGCGCAAGCCCGACGTGGTGATTGGCAAGCCCAATCCAAATATGCTCTACTGCATTCGCGACAAATACGGCTACAAGAGCGACGAATTGGCAATGGTGGGCGACCGTATCTACACCGATGTGGCTACTGCTCAAAACGCTGGCTCGCTCGGAGTGCTCGTGCTCAGTGGCGAAACCACTTTGGAAACAGCCATCGCCAACGACCCAAACCCCGATTTGACAGCAGAAAATATCGAGGTGCTTGGCGAATTGCTCGTAAAATCGCGTAAAAAGTAAAAATAATTGAAAAAACGCTTTCGTTTTGAAAAAAGTTTCGTATCTTTGCAAAGAATGATTTTTGCCTTTTATAACTAATGGCATAAAAAATTTATAGAAACTACGAAATAACCGAAGGCTTGAATAAACAATAACTACGAATATATATATTACTCTAAAATATATAGATAATCACAATTTTCTACTAACTAAATTTTCAACATTATGAAGAAATCAATCTTTACTCTTCTTAGCTGTGCTGCTCTCGCAACTCCAGCTATGTTTGCAGAAGAAGCAGTGGCTCCTGAAGCAATCGCTGAACCAACAGCAGAAGCTGTAGCAGAACCTGTGGCAGAACCACAAAGTGACTTTGCTGACTTCTTGAAGAAGATGCCAGTGAAAATCTCTGGTTACCTCCAAACTGGCTGGAACTACACCAGCAACAAAAACGCTTCTACCTCTTCTTTCCAAGCTAAGCGTCTCCGCTTGCTCTTGGACGGTAAGGTGTCTGAAAACGTAGACTTCCGTCTCCAAATCGAAGCATTCAACGGTATCGCTGGTTCTACCAACGGTAACGGTCAGAAGAACATCCAAGTGATGGACGCGTTCGCTACTTGGAAGATTTGCCCAGAATTCAAGGTTCGCGCCGGTCAATTCTACACTCCACTCGGTTATGAGAACTACGACATCTCTCCAGCTACTTTGGAAACTGTTGACTTCTCTAACATCGTTTACCGCATTGCTTGCCGCAACCCATATTCTTACAACTTAGTAGACTATGGTCGTGACCTCGGCGTTATGCTCATTGGTGACCTCGGCAAGTATTTCCACTACGACTTCGCTGTGACCAACGGTTCAATTCCTTGCAAGGACGACAACAACAACACTAAGGACATCTACGCAAGCGTAACTATCAAGCCTTTCAAGAACTTCAACGTGAAGGCTACTTACAACTGGGGTGAATACAACCCACAAGCTCTTGCTGGTGGCACTGCTCCTGGCATGGGCGTTTCTAAGTACATGCCAATGAACCGCTTCGTTGTTGGTGCATGGTATAACGATCCTAACGGTCTCGACCTCCGCGCTGAATACGGTTTCATGAAGTCAAAGAAGAACAACGACACTTACGTTGACGAACAAGGTGCTTACGTACTCGCAGGCTACCACGCTGGCAAGTTCCTTCCACTCGTGCGTTGGGACATGTACAAAGACGACATGAACAAAACTTCTGCTGGTTGCAACTACAACCGTATTCTCGTAGGTTGTACTTACCAACTCTTCAAGAACGTGAAGATCCAACTCAACTATGGTCACTTCATGTACAGCGACGATGTTAAGAACGCTGGTGGTCTTGAAAAGAGCGAACAAGTTCAACTCATGGGTCTCTTCAAATTCTAATTATCCAACTTGAAGTAAACTCTTAACCAAATTTTTATAAAACAATTTCATTAACAAAAACTTAAAAAAAGTTATTATGAAAAAATTAATGATTCTCTTGGCTGTTTGCTCATTTGGTTTGGCAAACGCTCAACACCTCGGTACTGAATACCGTTTGAAGAAAGTTGTTGAAGTTCCTGGCCGTCAAGGTATCGCTGCCGACAAGGATTACTTCTACGTATCTGACACTCGTGGTCTTTACAAATTCGACCGTAACTGGAACCTCGTTAAGAAGCGTGTTCAGACTAAGGACGCAAAGACTGGCAAGTTCATCGACCCATTGTTCAACAACCCAGATCCAGCTAAGGGTGGTGCTAACCACTTCGGCGACATCGACGTTTACGATGGCAAGATCTACACCGGTAACGAATATTTCAACCTCGGCCGTGGCGTGAACATCTCTGTTGACATCTACGACGCTAACACTCTCCAATATGTGGAAAGTATTCCTTGGCGTCCAGAATCTGGTCAAGTTGAAGTTTCTGGTGTTGCAGTTGACCGCGAACGCAACCTCGTATGGCTCTCTGACTGGGTTGACAGCCGCTATGTATATGCTTACAGCCTCGAAACTAAGCAATACTACACTAAGGTACAATGCCGTCCTGAACCATACTGGTGCCAAGGTATCTTCGTAGTTGATGGTACTATGCTTCTCGCTGCTGACGATGGTGAATCTACTTACCACATCGCTGACAACGTGTACAAGATGGACATCACTGGTGCTCCTTTCACTGGTCTCGTTGACGGTACTGAACCTGTTAAGGATACTCCTTGGTCAGTTAAGACCGACAAGGCAGGTAAGGTAGTTAAGCGTACTGGCAAGATCGCTGGTGGCGCTATGGGTGGCAGAGTAGAATTGCTCCGCGAAATGACCGACTTCCGCCGTGCAGGTGAAATCGAAGGTCTTTGCATCGACCCAGTTACCGACGACCTCCTCGTTCTCAACAACCGTGGTACTCAAATCATCCTCGGTATGAGCCAAGGTCCTTTCGCTAACGAAGGTTACACCAAGGAAATCCACGAAGTTTATATTTATGAAAAAGTTAAATAATTCTCCCAAGAATTAATCTAACACAGATATAACTTCCGCCTCCGAGAGGGTTCACCCCCACTCGGAGGCATTTTTTTATCCCCCCACCCCCCCACCCAATGCCATCACCGAGGGCAGCCTGGGGACTGCACCCTCCCATTTAATCCGATTTTCACACCTATTTTATCCATTTAAACCCAATTTTCCCCTATTTTTTTTAAAACCTCCATACCCTATTACTCGTTGACCTGTTGACTCGTTGACCCGTTGACTTTTTTTAGGGTGTTTTTTTCAGCCACAAATTTGCACAAATTATCACGGATTTTTT
>ENA-ORNT01002509-ORNT01002509.1-human-gut-metagenome-genome-assembly--contig:-NODE-2509-length-11288-cov-6.058577_pt1 | contig 11288 bp, 7 predicted proteins | sample MGYA00242120_ERZ509032 | MGnify/ENA primary metagenome ERZ509032 (study PRJEB26280, sample SAMEA2338729) | human gut metagenome | biome: human gut; feature: human-associated habitat; material: faeces...
CCCCAACACCCGCCGCGCCATCGACTTCCTGACCAGCCCCGAAATGCTGGCCGCCGGTCATGAGGAAAACCTCAAGCGCCTGCACGACGAACTCATCAACAAGGATTGGTTCCAGACGCTGCCCGACTTCAACGCCTATGTGGTGCGCAAGGGCCAGGCCCTGAGCGACTATGCCTGCGACCCGCTGGGCTGGCGCAAGAAGTGCGTTATCAACATTGCTAAGGCCGGTATGTTCAGCAGTGACCGTACCATCGCCGAGTACAACGACGATATCTGGCATCTGGGCGAGTAATTTGCCGCCAATAATCGAGTAGTCGGCTCTCCTTAAAGAGCCGATCTCTCACACCACCGTTTGTACCGACCGGTACACGACGGTTCAACCGCATAAGTGCAAAGACTCGTAGTAGTTGAGGGTACTAAAGTATCCCGCTGCTGCGAGTCTTTCGTTTGTAATGGAACACTTTAAATCAGGACTACCGGCGATACGCCAGTATCCCAGCCTGGAGTTGGCCCACTGGTAAGCCTTGTCAGCCGGGATACCCAGCTTTCTCAAATTGGTCACTTTTGTTCCGGGCTTCTTCACAAGCTTGATCAAAAAGCTGAACGATGTGCTGAAACAGTGGCTGTGATCTGTGCATTGCAGTAAGGCGCGTGATACTGTTGACCGGGCAATCAAAAGGCATGAAATGAAGAACGCCGAGGGTTCCCATATGGGAACCCTCGGCGCAGACTGTCGAAAAACTCTTGTAGGGGCGAGCATTGCTCGCCCATGTCCGTTTGCCTTGTAAGGAAACTGCCCTGAAAAACGCGATGCTGCGCTAAGTTTGTGGGTGAACAATGTCACCCCTGCACATGAGCCATTATATTTTAACCCACCGATTATAGCACACCGTCCGCCGCAAAACATGAAAGAAAGGTGAACAACCTGTAAAAAATGCCTGCCCTGCGGGAGTACATCCACACAGGGCAGGCATTTATATCGGAAAGCGAATGGTAGGCTTAGTGGTGCTTTTTACGCAGCCAGCCCGCCGCGCCAAAGCCAACCGCGCCGACGGCCAGCAGGGCCAGCAGCCCTTCCACCGGGAACGCGTCGCTCGTCTGGGGGATAGCGGCGTTCTTTACGGTCGCGGTCTTGGTGGCAGCCGCAGCCGGGGCAGGGGAGGGCGTGGGCGTAGCGACCGGTGCAGAAGCAACGGTGGTCACGCGGTCCCACTTGGCGTACAGGGTGATATCGCTGGTAACAGCGCTGTCAAAGCTGAAGCGGTACTGGCAGCCCTTCTCGGTATACCAGCCGCCGAACACCCAGCCGTCCTCTTTGGGGGCGGTCGGCTCGCTGGCCTTGTTGCCGCTTACAAAGGTCTGGCTGGGAATATTGGCCCCGCCATGCCCGCACAGGTCAAAGCTGACCGTTACCAGCTTGTTCCACTGGGCGGTGAGGGTAATATCGCGGTCAACGGTCACAGTATTGCCCGCAGCGTACTGGTTGCCGGCTGCATCCTGCCAACCGGCAAACTGATACCCGGCACGGCTGGGGTCAGCAGCAACGGTAGCGGTGTTGCCATCTTGCGGGGGATAATAGGTGTCATTGTAAGTACCCTCGGCCCCCGTGCCGCCGTTCAAGTCATAGCGAAGGCAGTAGCCAGCCTTTTCTTCCTGCTCGACAATCTTTTCGTGGCAGTACTGGCATTGTTTAGTAATGGTACGGACGTAGGTATTGGTAGTATTGGCTTTTAAGGTCCACCCGGTGACGTTAGTGTCAAAAGCGTTATCTTTGTAACCCTCGGTGTACTGGTTGGCGTCGCCTTTACCGGTGCCGTTGTTGTAAGTGCCCTCAAAGGCGTTGCCGTTGTGCTCTACAAAGCGGGCGGCATCTTTCCAGACGGGTTTACCATTGATAGTGACAACAGTAGCGCCAGAGTCATAGTGATATTCTTTGCCGTTATATTTAGTGATTTTATCATTACTAAAACCAAAGAGTCGAGAACAGGTCTTGGTGTCAGGCTTAAGACCGTTGATAGTATTGTTGCCAGTGATATTAACGTAAAATTTAAAGCCTTTCCCCTCGTTGGTCATCAAGGAATCGTTGATGCTCAAGGCTGTTTTGTTTGCTTTAGTGGAATTGACAGTGCACGAATCAAAATTGATTGTGAAATCATGCTGTGTTGCGCCAAAATCAGTATATACATTAACAGCCTTACCGGTTACATTGAAAATGCAATTTTGGAACGTCATATCAGCGGAACTATATGTCCAAATGGCATAGTCGGATGGTGGGGCAGTAAAAGTAGTGTTGATAAATTTAGCACTTCTGTAGCCCCAGTAAGCTGTCCGACCCTCAATGGTGCAATCTTCGACAACAGTATTGTCCGAGCCTGAAAAGCCGAGATAATCAACTTTGCCGGTTTGCAGGGTCATCCCCTTAAAGGTTACAGTTTCAGATTCATCGGGGGTTCGTGGCTCGGCATTGGAACCGCGAACGTCAAAACTATAGTCGCTGTTATATTCAGTGCCGAACTTTTCGGGGTCGGGAACCTTGGGGCCAACCAGCCATGTTGTCTTGTCACGCCCAGCACCCACAAAGGTTAAATTCTTGTAGCGAACTTCAACTCCTTTCGTGTTGTACAGCGTGTATGTGCCTTCACCAAGGCGAATTTCGGTCAATTCATTTTTGGGCGCATCATTTACGGCATCTTTAAGTGTAGTGTAACCTTTATCGCCAATCCATGCAACGTAAGTGCTGGCAGCTTGGGGCGCTATACCTACCGTTGCAGCTGCTTTTTCTTCGCTTTTCAGCGCACCCGCTTCGCTGCCATCATTCGTGTTGCCGTTGTCCTTCTCCCCGGGGTCCTCATTCGTGTTGCCGTTGTCCTTCTCCTCGGGGTCCTCATTCGTGTTGCCGTTGTCCTTCCCCTCGGAGCTCTCATCCGTGTTGTCTTTGTCTTTCCCCTCGGAGCTCTCATCCGTGTTGTCTTTGTCCTTCTCCTCGGGGTTCTTATTCGTGTTGTCTTTGTCTTTCTCCTCGGGGTCCTCACTCACGGCGGAAATCCCCGTCTGTGCCTCGTCGGCATACACCGCCAGCGGGGTGGCGCCAAGCGCGAACACCAATGCCAACAAACACGAGAGAACTCCTCTCATTTTCGGGTTTCTTTTCATTGCATTTCAGGCACAAGCTCCCAATCCGTCATAAGAGCTTTACCTATTCCCTCCTTTTTAATTTTGATAAAGTGTACCATTACAAATTATTATAAAGATTCAATTTGTAACGGTACACATTTAATTATACACAAAAATTCAGGATTTGCAAGGGGAAACACGATTATTCTAAGGCAAAATTTCACTTCTTTTCGACCTTTGCAAAGGTACACTTTCCCAAATAGCCAGTGCTTTGGCCGATTTTAGAGGGTAAAGCACTATACAGAAAAAGGGCTTCCGCCAGCAGATGCGGAAGCCCTTTTTAAGAAGGAGAATAGTGAATATCAGTTTTTCATTTCGGCGCGAATCTTATCGTTGGCCTCCTCGACCTTCATGCGGGAGAGGATAAAGGTAATGATGGCGTCCAGCACAAAGGGAATCACGAGGTACATGAGTTTCAGCATATTGATGCAGGATTCCGGCTGCACGGCCAGCGCCTTATCGTAGTTGCTGAACGCCAGCAGCCAGCCGGTGATGGCGGTGCCGAGACCGCCGCCCAGCTTGACACCGAGCGAGGTGCAGGAGTACATCGTGCCGTCCACGCGCTTGTGCTTCGTCAGCCAAGTGTACTCGGAGCAGGAGGCGATAACGGCGTTCATGTCGCCCTGCCACGGGCCTTGACCCAGTGCAGCAATAGCCGTGAAGAGGAGCATCATCTTGACATCGCCGGTGCCAGTATAGCCGGCCACGGCAACGAGCGCGCGGGCCACGGTAGCAAGGGCATAGCTGCCGACGTTCAGTTTGTACATACCGTGCATCTTGGCAACGAGGGTCGGGGTAAAGACCAGTGCGATGATCAAAGGAATGTTGATGGCCCAGGAGAACACGCCGAACAGGTTCTTGTCACCAAGGATATGAGCAGTGTAGTAGGTACCCATGCTGATCATGGCACCATAGATCTGCTGCAAAATGTAGGTGACGCAGATCATCAGGTAGTATTTGTTGGAGACCAGCAGCTTGGCAGCTTCGACAAGACCGTACTTCTCGTCTTTCTCGATTTCGGCTTTATCCGTGGTTTCGACAAACTCTTCCTCCGGCAACTCCTTGACGGAGAAAACAGAGAGCGTGTTGACGATCAGACCGATCATGGCATAGACGATAGCCACGGTGCGCCATGCTTCGGCAGTGTCGCCCAGTGCAGAGACAGCCAGCAGTGTGAAAGACTGAATGGCAAGGCTGGTGGCGAATGCGAACATGAAGCGGTAGGAACCCATCTCGACTCGCTCGGCGCTGTTCTTGGTGACAAGGGAAGTCAAGGCAGAGTAGGCGATGTTGTTGGCCGTGTAGAACACAGCGTTCAGCAGGGAATAACAGATAAAGAACCATGCGTACTTGGCAAACTCGCTCATGCCCATGGGGATGGCGAAGATGCCGACCAGTGTGATGGCGCAGCCGATGTAGCCGTAGAGCATCCACGGGCGAGCCTTGCCCATCTTGGAGTGCGTCTTGTCGATCATCGAGCCAAAGAAGATGTCGGTAATGCCGTCAAACAGCTTGGACACAGCAATCAGCGTGCCGACGATGCCGGGATTCAGGCCGACGGTGTCGGTCAGGTAAATCATAACAAACGAGGAGAGGAACGCATAGACCACGTTGCCCGCAACATCGCCGGAGCCGTAACCGACCTTGTTATACCATTTTAAATAGCGTCTTTCCGTGTTTTCAGACATGAGATTTTCTCCATTCTTTTGTGTAGAGGTTATGCTTTTTCAGGAATCAGACGGATGCTGAAATCGAAGGAAGCGTCGTCAAGGCGGTACTGCTCCGCCAGACGCGGCCCGCAGCTGGCAGAGCCGATGCCGTTCTGTGCATAGTCAAGGCAGAGAACGGTGCTGTCACAGGGATGCAGCTCATAGTTGTGCGCCTTTTCCGTCAACTCTTCCTGCGTGTAGTGCGAGGCGTTGAAGCAGAACGGCTTTGCACCGACAGCGGTAAGCTTGATGCCAGCGCCATCCAGCTGGACATAATCGCAATCATAGTGACTGCCGTTCTCCTGCGGGCGAATGTAGTCCTCGTGCTGCTGCCAGATGGTGGAACTGAAGTAGTCGTGGCTGGCAGCATGGTGCTTGTCGCAGTAGCTTTCCATCGGACCCATGCCGAAGTAACTGACGCGGGCCATTTCTTTTGGCAGGAACAGGCGTAGGCCAAAGCGCGGCAGTTCGGGGAATACCGTGTTGCGCTCAGCGTGCAGTGCCAGCGTTACTGCACCGCTGTTGGAAACCGTCCAGCAGACATCCAAATCAAGGAATTTCTGCAAGCTGATCGGTGCAATGCCGACTTTGGCGCGCAGAGTCACACCACTGTCCGTCACCTGATACTCGGTGCGGTAGGCGTTGGTCATACAGTGGTCATAGCGGGCAGCCAGCCAATCCAGCTTCAGCTTACGGTCATTGTCCGTAGGAGCACGCCAGATGTTGAACTCCATTTCCTTGTCCAACAGGACTGTATCCTCGTACTGCATCGCGGCGAACAGACCCGTCAGCTTATTAAAGTTGTAGGTGAAGTTCTTGCCGCGCAGCGTCAAATGGCGGTCCGTCTCCTGAACAGTGATTGTGCTGTTGGAAGGGGCATCACTCCACATAGCCAAGGTTTTCTGGTTGCGGCTGTCTTCGTTTTCCAGCAGGATTTCATCAAAACCCAGGAGATGATCTTCCGAACGCAAGGGCAGGTCTTTATCGCAATGATAGAAGATTTTCAGGAAACACTTGCCTTTATCGGGAATATGGACGGCCAACGGTAAGGCGTTTTCGCTGTGCGGCGGCAGGGTGAAACCGTCAGGGTAGGGGATGAAGCCGTTGTCGATGACCTCGCCGTCGCAGCTTACCTGATAGGTTAGTGCGGCATACTCGGTCAAATCAACAAAGTCCATGTAGTTGTGCAGCGTGAGCATGCCGGATTCCCGATCGTACTTCACAACACGCGCCGGGCGATAGACGTTCTTGAACTCCAACAGCCCGGTGTGCGGGCGGCGGTCGGGGTAGACCAGACCGTCCATGCAGAAATTGCCGTCATGCGGCCACTCATTGTGGTCGCCGCCGTAATAATAGATGTCACGGCCGTCGGGCATCTTCCCTTTATAAATACCGTGGTCGCACCATTCCCACAGGAAACCGCCGACCAAGCCGTCATGGCTCTGAATGAACTGGAAGTAATCCTCCAAATCGCCGGGGCCGTTGCCCATGCAGTGGCTGTACTCGCACATGATATAGGGTTTGTCCGGCTCGTTGTCCAGATATTCCTGAATGCTTTCGAGAGAAGGGTACATATTGCTGAACATATCAATGTTCGAGAAATCGTATTTGCGGTTCTTGCTGCGGTACTGGGCGCTCTCGTAGTGGGTCAGGCGGCGGGGGTCAAAACTCTTTGTCCATGCCAGCGCTTCCTCAAACGTGCAGCCGTAGGCGCTCTCGTTGCCCATCGACCAGATGATGACGCAGGGACGGTTCTTGTCACGCTCCACACAGAGGCGGGTGCGGTCTACGGTGGCCTCGGTGAACTCCGGGTTGTCTGCGATGGGCTTGTTCCAGTTTTCAACGTGGTTGGGCCAGCTTTCGTTGCCCTCGCAATAGTATTCGGACGCACCGTGGCTCTCGTTGTCGGCTTCATCAATGACAAAGAAGCCGTACTGGTCGCAGAGCTGGTAGAAGTAGGGTACATCCGGGTAATGGCTGGTGCGGATGGCATTGAAGTTGTGCTTTTTAATCATGAGCAGGTCTTTTTTCGTCTGCTCAAAGCCAACAGCATATCCCGTGACCGGGTCGGATTCGTGGCGGTTCACACCGTGGAACTTGATGGACTGGCCGTTGACATAAATCTGGTTGTTGGCAACATGAACCTCACGGATGCCCACACGGTCCGTAATAGTCTCGTTGGGCGTGTCCAACACAAGGGTATATAAGTAGGGCTGCTCTGCGTTCCAGAGTGTCGGGTCAACAATGGTGATTTCTGCATGATAGGGGAATGCCGCATCATCCGGTGCTTCCACGGGCGTTACGCTGCCGACCATCGTGCCGGCTGCATCGTAGAGGGTGATGCGGGTGGCAACGGCGGAATCGTAGTAACGCAGGCGGACAGCAACCTCTGCGGTGCTGCCGTGGATGTCGGTGGTGATGAAATAGTCCTCGATGCACTGTTCCGGTCGGTGCAGCAGGTAGACATCACGGAAAATGCCGTTCATGCGGAACATATCCTGATCTTCCATGTAACTGCCATCGCACCATTTCAGCACGAGGACCGCCAGATGGTTGGTGCCGTCCTGCAAAAACTTCGTTACATCGAACTCGCTTGTGGAATGGGCGACCTGACTGTACCCGACAAACTGACCGTTGAGCCAGACGTAGAAGCAGGAGGCAACGCCCTCAAAATTCAGAAATGCGCGCGGGGCAGCGGCATCCTTTTGGTAGGTGAAGTCGTAGAGGTAAGCGCCGCAGGGATTCTCTTTGGGAACATACGGCGGATCAGCGGGAAATGGATAACGGATGTTGGTGTACTGGTGGTGGTCGTAACCGTGGTTCTGCCACACGCTGGGGACCGGGATGCTGTCAAAAGCGGAGGCATCATAGCCGACCTCATAGAAAGCATCCTGCAAGTCATAAATACTGGCGTAGTACCGAAATTTCCAGCTTCCGTTCAAAAGCTGGAAGCGATCCGAGGCCTCGCGGTGCTCGACTAAGGCATCGCTGCGCCGGGATGCCGGAATGTAATAGGCACGATTCGGCATGGTACCCACATGCAGTGTGTGCGGGTCCTCGTAATAGTGCGGAATAATCATCCATTCTCCTCCTGTGATTTATACAGTTCTGCTTGCGTTTCGTCTGAAATTATTATACAATTTCTATATACAATAAAACATAAACGGTATCGCATTAAATATGCACAAAATCAATGGCTTTTTGTAAAGTGAAGGTAAAATGGACGAAGCACCTCGCAATATTCACAAAAACAGGAGGGAATTTTTGTGTACATTAACTCTGGATATCTGAACAATTCCCGTACAGATTTCAAAGACAACTCCACGCCGTTGGTGGTGGGCAGCTGTGGCACCTACCGGCTGAAAACGCGCCCCAAACTACCGACCTGCTGGCAGAAAGGGCGCAGGGATTACCAGATTTTATATGTGGCAAACGGCAAGACGCATTTCTGGTTTGACGGCAAGGAAGAAATCGTCAGCGCAGGCCATATGGTGCTTTACAAGCCGGAAGAAATCCAAAAATATGTATATTATCTGGAAGATAACCCGGAAGTTTTCTGGATTCACTTCACAGGCAGCGATGTAAAGAACATACTGGAGTATCACGGCATCTCGCTCGATGAGCATGTGTTCTACTGCGGTGTGCTGCCGGATTACAAGGCGTTGTTCCGCAAAATCATTCAGGAGTTGCAGCTGTGCCGCTATGGGTACGAGGACTATATTGCATCGCTGTTCAACGATATTCTGCTGTTGGTGAACCGCCAACAGCATGAACAGAAAAAAACCACCGGCAACGTCCAAGAGCAAATTGAACGCGCGGCGGCTTACTTCAACGAGAACTATAACACAAAGATCAGCATAGACGATTATGCGGAATCCCTGCACATCAGCACCAACTGGTTTATACACAATTTCAAACAGTACGCAGGTATGTCACCGGCCCAGTACATCCTCTCCTTGCGCATGGTCAACGCCCAAAGCCTGTTGGAGCGGACGACCTACAACATCAAGGAAATTTCCGAAATCGTAGGGTATGAGAACCCGCTGTATTTCAGCAGGGTGTTTAAGAAAGAGATAGGGAAGTCACCGGCGCAGTATAGGAAAGAAATGATCCCTACTGAGGCAGTATAAGGCGCGACAGATTATCTGCTAATGAATGAGAGTATTATGATGGATAAAATTTCGGATGTGACACGGCAAGACATCATTGACGTTATCCGCAATGGATTTGTAGTGTCTTTTGACGAGCCCAATATGATAGTATAAGTGGTAACCATATTGTCAGTTACAGAGCTAAAATATCCTATCATGGCCGACTGGACGAGCTTAGATTTTTGGAAAGACTGTATGACTTCATATGTCTCCGGTATAGCAAACGAAAGTTTGCCGAGTTCGCACAACGGTCTGGGGTATAAGAATTTGATCAAAATGGAGTTTCTACTTGCTGAATTTGCCAGAAACATAGAAAAATGTGGTGCTGCGTGCATTCCATTGCTTCTTATTGAAGAACCAGAATCGCATATGCACCCGCAAATGCAAGCTGCATTTGCTACATAGTTGGAAAAATTTCTGGGAAAACTCTCTACAGTTAAAATTCAAACTTTTCTGACATCCCATTCTGCTCACATAGCAAATACCATGGAATTTTCAAAAATTCGGTATGCGCAAAAGTCTAAAAACGGTGTGATTTACAAAAATTTGAATACCTTTGCGCAAGGAAATCCTGACAATCTGGACTTTATCAGGAAGTATTTGACTTTGACTAAATGTGATCTGTTCTTTGCAGATAAAGCGATTCTTGTTGAAGGATCTTCTGAACGGTTATTGTTGCCAGATATGATTGAGAAGTGCAAAGATTCAGGCGCGTTTGGCAACGGTAAGTATACGTTATGGTCACAGTATTATGCCCTGATTGAAATTGGCGGAGCCTATGCGTATAAGTTTATCCCTTTTATTGAGTTTTTAGAGGTTCCGTGTTTAATCCTTACGGATTTGGATTCTATCTGAAAAGTGGTGTAATGGAGAATGGTGTGATTTGCAAAACGGAAGAAGGTTCGCCACAGGGTGGACCGTTATCTCCTTTGCTGGCAAACATCTACCTCAATGAATTTGATTGGGAGATGTACCGCAGAGGGGGTAAAGCTGGTTCGGTACGCAGATGACATTGTGGTGTTTTCTTGATTACAAGGTTTATTATAGCGGGGACTTGTGTGCAGAGTTTAAAAGGGGTTTGAACGAACTTGAAACTTCTTTTTAAGAATCTGTGAAGACCTAGCCATAGCGGCTGCGGCTGGCATCCCAAAAAATCCGGCGTTCAAAACGCCGGATTCAAAGCGGAGTTATTTTCCAAGCACAATGGATAGCTTGATTTCTTTTTCCGTTTCGCTCAGGTCGAAATCGCCGCCGTCGGCGACGGTTACGCGCAGCTCATAGAGTACGCCGTCCGTCAGCTCCGTCACAGCCGCGCCGCTCTCATCCGTGATTGACCACAGCTCGGGGGCAACCTTTACCAGCTTGCCGTCTGCACCATAGGCGTAGAGTGTCAAATCGGAGGCGCTGCCGGACAGGTTGTTCATGCGGAAGGCCACCGTGGTATTGGGGTGCACATTGCGGATGGTTGCGGTATTGCGCCAGCTTGCAACCGTACCTTCGCCGCCGTCCTGTGCAAACTGTTCCTGCGCAAGCACATTTCTTGCCGCCTGATCGAGATCGACCTCGCGGTACGGAAGCTCGGGCAGGCAGACAAAGCGGTCCTGCAGGCGAAGCAACTCCAAATATCCGGTCGGGCAGTAAAGTGCATTTCCGCTATTGCCGGTGTACATGCCAATGGCCATATTATTGTAGCCGTACTTGTTGGATACATCCATCGTAAAGACAGTCTCGCCGGTTTCAAAGTCGAGAATGATGTACTGCCACATACCCGTGGTCAGATCCTGCACATAGCCGTAGATATAGCCTGTTGCGGTGGAGAGCTTCATGATTGCGGTGTCGCTCAGATCATTTCGGGTCCATATGCTCTTCATCTCGTAGCCGCTGTCGGTTTTCACGGTGTCCACGCGCTCGACGCCGGGGGCGATCATGGCATTGCCCTTCATCAGCCAGTTCTGGTCATAAATGTTGGCGTAGCTCTGGATCGAAGAATCGTTGTTGGGGTCGGCAAGACCTGCGTTGCCTGCGCCGAACCAGTTGCAGACGATTGTGCTGACCGTGCCCGCGCCGTCATCGTAGACGATTGCAGAGTTCTCGATTGCCACCTGATAGCCATCGGGCAGATCATCGAGCACCGGCGTTTTTGCCACGACCTCACCGGTTTTCATGTCGAGCGCAAGAAGATTCACGGGGTCTGCATTGTCGGTGAACATCACAAGGTTCGGCGTCAGCGTCGGCGAGCAGCCGCCGCCCCACG
>ENA-ORNT01002512-ORNT01002512.1-human-gut-metagenome-genome-assembly--contig:-NODE-2512-length-11279-cov-3.230666_pt1 | contig 11279 bp, 9 predicted proteins | sample MGYA00242120_ERZ509032 | MGnify/ENA primary metagenome ERZ509032 (study PRJEB26280, sample SAMEA2338729) | human gut metagenome | biome: human gut; feature: human-associated habitat; material: faeces...
CCTGCTGCAGGAAGGTGTTGATCTGCTCGGTCTGGGTGTTCTGGTCGTTCTTGCCATCCACGATGGTCACGGCGTAGCCCATGTCTTTCAGGTACTCTTCCAGATCGGTGCGGTACAGGGTCATGAAGTTATCGGCAAACTGATAGATGCAGACGCCGATGTTGGCAGAACCGGAAGCAGCAGCCTCAGAGGAAGCAGCAGCGGTAGAAGAAGCTGCCACGGAAGAAGCAGCGGTAGAGCTGGAGGAGCCGCCGCAGGCGGTCAGGACGCCAGCAGCGCCAACAACAGCAGAAGCCTTGATAAAGTCACGACGCGAAATCATTTTCATAGTTTTATTCTCCTTCATTCGCATATCACAGCATTGCAGGTTTTTTGCATGATTTTATGCATTTCCCGCGTTCTGTTTGTATTATAACCGTCTGGGAAACCGTTCGCAATAGAATAATTCACCAAGATTCTGAGCTATATTTTGTCAATGTTTCACAGTAGCTATTGTTGCATCCAAGAATCTTTTTGTAAAGCAGCACAATTTTTCATGAAAGTGCAACTTGTGTCCAAATTTTCTGCAATGGTGCGGAATTTCTATCAAAATTGTTACAAGCCCGCCGCGCGTTTTTTCGAGCCCGTGCAACAATTTTCCTGTTCTCCCGGTTTTTCATTTCATTCCCGGTTTGTATTCAGAGGCTCTGTTGTATCTTTGAGGAGTTTTGGCCTCTTTGGGTCACTTTTGCACCCATTTCTCCGGCATCTGATCAGGGAACGCTGGCTAACTTTGTAAAATTCTGACATCTTTTTAATTGCAATCACGCTTTTAACGTGATATCCTTATCTATCATATTGTGAAAAGTCCGTATGGAAGCAGCGCTCCTTACCCCCCCCCAAGAGAATTTGACCTGTCTTTGATCTGAGCCGGAAAGAAGTTTTGCGTCATGACGCTTGAGCAGGATTCCGATTCCATGGCCCCGCGCGGCGGCACGCTGAACGGTGCCGACAAGCTGTTCCCCGCCGTGGAAGCCGCGTACCGGCGCACCGTGGACGCACTGCGGGCTGATCCGGCACAGCAGAGGTAGCTTTATATCAAGGCGCTGCTTTTGTACAACCTCTCCGTCAATGCTGACGCATTGCCACCTCCCCTAGTAGGGGAGGCTTTGGCAGACCGGAAAGTTTTTGCAAATCGTCATACGCTTATAGCAAACGAACTCTCTTTGCCAAGGGCTCCCCTGGTAGGAAAGACTCCCCCGGCCGGGGGAGGTGGCACGCAAGTGCCGAAAGGGGAACGGCTGTCGAGCGAATGCGAGACTGAGAGGTTGTACGAAGAGCAACTCCACCTAGAACTCACAGCGATCGAAACTCTGTTTGTCAGAGTCCGTGTATCGCTGTGTTTTTCTTTTTCCTCTGCCGGACTCGCCCTCTCAGGCGCTGACGCGCCAGCTGTTCCCCTTTTTGGCTTTGCCATTTTCCCCCGACCGGGGGAAATCTTTCCCAAAGGGGGAGCCCTTGGCAAAGAGGGGAAACTGTTTTTGTATCCTCTGTACAGTTTTGCCCTTGCAATTTGTTAAAATGCGGCAAATATTATGACAACGTGGTTTTTCTCGTTGCAAACCGACGCATTTTACAGTAAAAGCAAGGTAAGATTGGATGCGGTTCCATTTTTCCTGCACACGGAACCCGCACACGGAAAGAGAGGTTTACACCATGCGGACTCCACGACTACGGCTTTTGAGCGCCATCCTTGCGGTGGCCCTGTTCTTCACCCTGCTGCCCGTCTCCGCGCTGGCGGAGGGTGGCGGCAGCAATGCCAATACTGGGCTTACGATTGGAATTGTTGGAAATTTGAACCAATGGGATGAATCCCATTCTATCTCCATGAAAGAGGTCTCTCCCGCTGTTTATGAAGTCACTATTGAGAATAAAAGCTATGGGGATATCAATGGCTCCGTCGGTTTTTTATTTGTAAAGGACAACAGCTATGCCGATCAGTGGGGTTCTTCTGTCACTGCTTCCAGCGGAGAATTGTATGATGCAGTTTACGGTGGTGATTACATAAAGATCGACCCCGGCTCTGATGCTGAAGAATCCACGCATAACTTTATTATCCGCCTTGATCTGACCAACTGGGATTGGAACACCAAAACGGGTGCCACCTTTACCGTTACAGTTGCGGCAGCTACTAATACATTTTACTTTGATGAGACAACCGGAACGATCACAAAATATGCCGAAAGCGACACGGTCGTGGTCATTCCCTCTAAAATCAACGGCGTCACTGTAGAGACGATTGGCCATGCTGCTTTCGAGAGATCCGCTGTTACCAGTGTTACTATTCCAGATTCTGTCACTGCGATTCACGATGGTGCTTTTGCAAATTGTTCCCAATTAACAAATATTTCAATTCCTAATTCTGTTACGTCTATTGGCTTCTCCGCCTTTGAGCATTGTACAAGTTTGAAAAGTATCACTCTCCCATCCTCTCTGCGCTCTATTTCAGAGGCTCTTTTTTTCGGCTGCTCTCAGTTGACCACGATTCAAATTCCAGATTCTGTTCCTTCGATTCAATCTTATGCTTTTTACCATTGCAGAAATCTCGAAACCATCCACATTCCGGTCTCTGTCACTTTCATTGGAGTCTATGCTTTTGATGGCTGTCCGAGCTCGATGACTGTAACCTATCCCGGTTCCAAAAAGCAGTGGGATAGCATTACCGGAAAGGATGAACTTCTCAATATCCCCCTCGTCTGCAACAAGCTGGAAGCTACCTTTGACCCGGACAATGGCGAACCCACGGTTACGAAGTTCATAGACAACGATAAGAACAGCAAATTTACAGAACTTGTTCCGGAACCTACCAAAGAAAACTATACCTTTGCAGGCTGGTACAACGGCAATGAAAAATTTGATTTTACCACTGTCCCCACAGGCGATGTAACCCTGACTGCCAAGTGGACGGCCAACGATTACTACGTAAGCTTTGTCACCGAGCACGGCGACCCACCCACCAGCCAGAATGTTAAGTATAACGGAACCGCCAACGACCCCGGAAAGCTGTCGGAAGATGGTTATACATTCATCGGCTGGTATACGGATGACACTTACGACACAGAGTTTGACTTTACCCAGCCCATCACGGGCAACACCACGGTTTACGCCAAGTGGACAGCCAAGGATTACGAAGTAAGCTTTATCACCGAGCACGGCAAAACACCCACCAGCCAGAATGTTCCGTATAACAAAACCGCCACTAACCCCGGAGAGCTGACGGCAGAGGGTTATACATTCATCGGCTGGTATACCGACCATACCTGCACCACAGAGTTTGACTTCAGCACTCCCATCACGGGCGATACCAAAGTTTACGCCAAGTGGGAAAAGAACGCGCCTGTCCTTCCGGATACCTATGAGCTGAACGTCTCCGGCGCGTTCGTGTATGTGGACGGGGTGGACGTCACCGCCCCCGCAGGCGATACCTCTCTCCCGCTGGAAAAGGACGCCTCCGTCCGGCTGGTAGCCGACCCCGACCGGATGCCCTCCGGCATGGTGTTTGACCGCTGGACCATCCTGAACGGCGCGCTGAACGCCGATGACGCGGAGAAATTTGAAACCGGCCGGACACTGGAAGAGTTCGCCTTTACCATGCCCGCCGAGCCTCTGAGCATCGAGGCCACCCCCCGGATGCAGGAGGAAGAGGGCTCCGATACCATCTCGGTCATCGCAGGCGTCACACTGGGCACTGCCGCCACCGCTCTGGTAGCCTGGCAGGCCTACGACCTGGGCATGAGCCTCTATCAGGAGCACTGGCTCCCGGCGGATTTCGTCATGCCCAAGACCCGCGCCGAGCTTGCCCTCCTGCTGTGGAACACGGCCGGCCGCCCCGCCCCTGCCGCACAGCCCGCCTTTACGGACATCACCGACCCCGACACCGCGCAGGCCGCCCAGTGGGCCGTGGAAACGGGCCTGATGACCCCCAAGAGCGCTGATCTGTTCAAGCCTGAAAAATCCGTCACCCGCTGGAAAGCCGTCCGCAGCTGGAAGCGTGTAACAAACCAGAACACCTGATTTTGAAAGGGCCCGCCTGTTTCATCATTCGATGAGAGGGCGGGCCCTTTTGTCCTGGATTGATCCGGATGCATTTTGGCAATGGAACGTCATGGGGCTGTTGCAAAACAGCCCCTTTTTTGGATTTGGTTCGGAATGTATCATCCCGAGTTCTTTCCGGAATTGCAAGCGAAATCGCACATGAAATTTTCAGACCGCTGTGCTATACTAAGCCCAAACCTACACAGGAGGCACTGATTTATGAACACTCTGGATGCCATTCTCACCCGGCGCAGCTGCCGGGAATTTACGGATCAGCCCATCGAAAATGAAAAGCTGCATCAGCTGCTGGAAGCCGCCATGAGCGGGCCCAGCTGCGTCAATGCACAGGATTGGTCTTTCGTGGTAGTGACCGACCCGGAAAAGCTGGCACAGATGGCAGATGCCAACGGCCGCCCGGCCGAACCGCTGCGGAAAGCTGCCGCCGGAATCCTGGTCTGCGGCGACCTGGACCGTGCGTTCCGCTTCGCAAAGGATTACTGGGTCATTGATGGTGCCATTGCCGCCCAGAATATCTGCCTTGCGGCGCAGGAGCTGGGGCTTGGTGCAGTCTGGCTGGGCACCTGGCCTCAGATGGACCGGGTGGAGGCCCAGAAGAAGCTCTTCGCTCTGCCGGAGACCATCGTGCCCCACTCCATCATCGCCCTTGGCTACCCGGAAGCGGACATTGCCGCCCCGCGTGCAAGCCGCTACGAGGCCGACCGGGTGCATTTCAACCAGTGGTAAACCACTTTATCGCTGGTGATCTGATCTGCAAGACCTACCGTGAACTGTTGGTTGCCCCGCCTGCGGCGTGGCCGTGCTGTTCAAGTCCTCTTATCCGCTGTAGAGTGTTTCCAAAAGGACTACTGCAAAAGAAAAGAGACAGCCTTTTTGGAAAGCTGTCTCTAAAGTGCGGATAAGAGGACTTGAACCTCCACCGAGTTGCCCCGATTAGAACCTGAATCTAACGCGTCTGCCAATTCCGCCATATCCGCTTATTTTGTTTTTGTCCGTGAGCTGTTCAGCTCGGAACGTCGATAATTATACCATGGATTCCGGAAATGTCAAGCATTCTTTTTGATTTTTTCTGACAAAATTTCCGGGCGAAATTTTTGCACGTCGGAGGGCACTTTCGGGGCGAAATTTTGCGCAAAGTATGGTACAATAGAGGCTGCCCGTGTGAGTGCAGGCTCCGGCGGGCCAAAAAACAAAGAACGAGGGAATCCGGAATGTTCAACTTCATCATCTTTATTCTGGGTGCGGTGCTCATGTTCTACATGGCGCTGCGCAGCCGGGCCCAGCGGCATAAACTCTGCACCAAAGGGCAGAAAGTTTCCGCCCGGGTGGCGGGGCTGGCCCAGAGCCGGCACGGCGCGGCCTATGTGCTGGAGTTTGAGACGGCAGGCGGCAGCCACCGGCTGCATTACCCCAAAGCCGCCAAAGGCAAGGGCTTTGCCGAGGGCGAGACCGTTACCTTATATTATGACCCCGACGATCTGGAAAAGATGTATGTCGAGGGCGACAAGGCCGTGCTGGGGGCCGAGGTGCTGTACGCCGTGCTGGGCGTGGTGCTGCTGGTGCTGATGGCTGGCTTTGCGCGGCTGTAAGGAGGATACACCATGAAACTGGAACACTTTGGAATGGCCGAGCCCGGCGACTGCCGGGTGGTGTTTACGGCATCGGCTCAGGAGCTGGAAGAGGCCATTGCGGCCGAGCAGGCGAGGGAGAACCCGCCCGCCGACGAGGAAGATTTGATGGCGGCGGCCGTCAACCGGGCCATTTTAACGGGATTTTCCCCGTTGTACGCGGAACTGGTGGAAAACCACAAGCTCCTCCCGGTCACGGACCCGGACTTTGAACTGCTGGCCGTCAACCGGGCCGAGGGATTCCGGGCCGGGGCGCAGTTCTTCTGCGTGCCGCCGCTGGAGCTGGGCCGGTACACCGGCTTTGTGCAGCCCATCCAGCCCCGGCCTCTGCGGGAGCTGACCATTGAATTGGAGATCAACCGTTTCCATGGCGATGAGGATCGTGCCGCCGATGCCGCAGGCAAGCAGGCCCTGCGGGAGCGGGTGACCCGGGAGCTGTACGCCAAGCGCTGTGAGCAGGGCAAAATGCTGGCCGAGCGGGAGCTGGTGGCCCAACTGGGCAATGAGGTCAAGGGCCCGCTGCCCAAGCAATTGGTGGCCGGCAACTACTTTGCCGAGCAGCGGCAGTTCAACCTGCGGATGCAGGCCAACAACATCAATTTTGACCAATACTTAAAAGTGCAGGGCCAGACCGTGGAGGAGTTCCGCCAGCAGCTCCATGCAGACGCCGAGCGGAAGCTCCGCAGCCGGCTGGGCCTGCTGCTGGTAGCAGGGAAAGAACACCTCTGGCCCACCGAGGCCGAGGTGGCCACTGCGCTGGCCGCTTGGGACGTGAAAAAGCAGGGGGAGAAGACGTTTCCCGCCAACGACGCCCGGAAGCTGCGGCAGGGCATGGCCGCCAACCGGGCGGCAAAGTTTGTGGTGGAGCACTCCACCCTGACGCCGCCCCCGGCAGAACCGGTGGTGGAGGAGCTGCCTCGCTGAGCACGGATGCGTTTCGATCCCCAAAAGAGCAAAATGAGCCGTCCGAACAGCGGAACGCCTGCCCTGCCCGTTTTGCACGCAAAAAGCCCCCGCCGGAGTTTGTTTTCCGGCGGGGGCTTCCGTATCAGAAAAAATGACAGCAGGGGAAAGGCGTTCAGCCCATGCTGATGCCCATGCGGCGGGCCACGGTGAGCAGCTCGCAGTTATCGGGCACGTTGCGGGTCTTGCCGGCAATATCGGCAAGACGGTTCTCGGTGACATGGCCGTTGAGCATGGCCACGGTCACGCCGTACCGCTCGATCTCCACCAGCTTGGCGGCGTAACTGCCAAACTCGGTGGCCAACACACGGTCATAGGCGCTGGGGCTGCCGCCGCGCTGCATATGGCCCGGGATGCAGACGCGGGTCTCCATGCCGGTCTTTTTCTGGACGGCGGCGGCGATGCGGTTGGTGGCGGTGACGCCGTAACCGGCTTCGGCGCGCTTTGCCATCCACTCTTTCCGCTTCATCTTGGCTTCCTCGCAATTGTAAGCGCCCTCGGCCACGGCCAGGATGGAGAAGTTGGAGCCCCGCTTTGCCCGGCGCTCCACGGCGTCGCAGACCCGGTCGATGTCGTAGGGTTTCTCGGGGATGAGGATGATGTCCGCACCGCCCTTGCGCAGGTAAGAAGCGAAGACGCTGCCGGCAGCGCCGGAACCATACATAGCAAATTTCATAGTGATGTCTCCTTTTTCTGATTCTGTCTGTTTGCGATATCTTCGGCCGTCGCAGGCATTGCCTGACGGCGGATTACCGAACGGTGTTGGTGAGGGTGCCGATGCCCTCGATGCTGCAGGCGACTTCGTCGCCCGGGTGCAGCCATTTCGGCGGGTCAAAGCCCATGCCCACGCCGGCGGGCGTGCCCATGGAGATGATCGTGCCGGGGAGCAGGGTCATGCCGCGGCTGAGCTCGGCGATGACATAGGCAACGTGAAAGATCATCAGATCCGTGGTGCTGTCCTGCCGCAGCTCGCCGTTGACGCGGCTCTGGATGCGGCGCGGTTCGCGCACGTCAAACTCATCCGGCGTCACGATCCACGGGCCCATCGGCGTAAAGCCGTCGAGACTTTTGCCGCGATACCACTGCTTGTGCTGGTTCTGGATCGTGCGCGCGCTCACATCATTTAAAATGGTGTAGCCGAATACGTACTCGAGTGCCTCCGCCTCGCTGACGTTGTATGCGCGTCTGCCGATCACGACGGCCAGCTCCGCCTCATAGTCGAGGTCGGCGACGATGTCGCTGTGGCTGTCGATGTCGCCGCCGGGGGCGACGGCCTCGTGCACGCGCTTGGAAAAATAGATCGGGAACGTGTCCGGCGCTTTCGCGCCCTTGCCGGTGACGCGCTCGCTCTCCTTGGCGTGGTCAAAATAATTGATGCCCAGGCAGATCACGTCCTGCTCCGGGCGGGGAATCGGGGCGAGCAGACGCACCTGCTCAAGCGGCAGCGCGGCGCTGCGCAGCACGGCGGCCGTGTCCAGCACCGGCCAGAGGCCGATGAGCGTCTGCATGTCCGCGCAGCCGGGCACGGGGTGCACGGCGGTCGCGTCCGCGTTGAGCAGACCGACGGCGCTGCGGCCGTTGATTTCAAATGTCACGAGCTTCATAGGGCTGCGCTCCCTCCGTGTTTCGTACCCGGCAGTGAATGTGTACGCAAAAAATGATGGTTAAAAATTCATCAAGCGCGCCTTCCGGGGACAAAAACCTGTGTCAAGAAAATGCCAAAGCCGTTTGTCAGCAAATAGACAAAAGACTTGACCTCTCAGCATTGTTATGATAGCACGAAAGTGTAGATGCCGCAACTGTTTTCTTTCTGTCAAAGCGCTAAAATCGCGCGAATTTTTACAAAAATGCCAGATTCAGAGTGCATAAAAATTCGCGCAAGAAATTGTGCACATCGACGATTTTCGGGAAATGTTGGGGATTGGAAGAGGCTGTTATTGACTTTTGCGCGTGAGAGAATTATAAATTTACTATCCCGAGTTGTTAATGACTTGTTCATAAATTAACACAAAGACGAGGATTTCAAAGCCCGCCGCGGTTGTAGGAGAGCACGCGGCGGGTTTGAAATAGAGAGTAAAAGAGAAAAGCAAACAGAGAAAAGAAAGAGGTAAAAAATGGATAACAAAAAGCTCAAGAGCAGCTGGGCAGCCGCCTTCACCGTGGCGTCCGTCTGGTTCGGCACGCACGTGGGCGCCGGCTTCGCAACCGGCAACCAGGTCGTGAACTACTTTGTCCAGTACGGCTGGACTGCGGCCATCTTCCCGCTTCTGGCCATGGGCATTCTTGCGGTTGTCATGTACATCATGATGAAGTTTGCCAAGCTCAGCGGTTTCGACAACTACAAGGACACCTATCGTGCCCTGTATCCGAAGCCGTGGATGGAAGTCTTCTTCGAGATCTTCTACATCATCATCATCCTCGCGGCGGTCGCTTCCTGCGTTGACGGCGCCGGCGGCATCGTCAAGAGCCTGATCGACCTGCCCGACATCATCTGCAACCTCGTCATCATCGCCCTGCTGATCCTTCTGTCGATTTTCGGCGTTGACCTGATCATCAAGGCTTCCACCGTTCTTTCCACCGCGATCCTGATCGTCACCGCGATCCTCGTCATCATGGGCTTCGTCGTTCCGATCGACGCGGTCACTCAGGAGCTCGCCACTGAGAACGCGGCTTATGCGGCTATCCCGGCCATCGCTGACGTCACCTCCCAGAAGGGCATCGAGGGCGTCTGGCGCGGCGTGTTTGTGTACGCTGCTTTCCAGTGCGTGTCTGTCCCGGCCATGATCGCCGCTTCCACCGAGCTGACCCACAAGGGCGTCAAGCGCGCGAGCATCCTCGGCTGGCTCATGAACGGCGGCGCGCTCGCCGCTTCCGGTGCCATGCTGCTGCGCTGGTACCCGATCCTCTGCACCATCAAGAGCGTTGGCGTCGACACTGTCGCCAGCATTGCAGCCCGCCACATCGGCGATGTCATGAAGCTCCCCAACCAGAGCGTCGTCACCCTCATGGGCAGCGGCTACACCTGGCTGTTCGTCGTGTACACCATCCTGCTGTTCTGCGCGTTCGTGTCCACGTCCGTCACGCTGGTCTACTCCATGATCCAGCGCTTCGAGGGTCACTGCTTCCCGAAGGCCATCAAGAGCAAGGCTCTGCGTAGCGTGATCGTCGGCCTGGTCGTCATCGGCCTGTGCTATGCGGTTTCCCTGCTCGGCCTGTCGACCATCATCTCCAAGATCTATGGCTATGACGGCTACTATGCACTGATCGTTGTTGTGCTCCCGGCGTTCATCTGGGGCATCCCGAAGATCAAGAAGCTGTCTGCCGAGAAGAAGGCAGAGCTGTCTGAGTGATCTGACGAAGGCGCAGCTCTCCGGCGTCCCAATGAAGAAATACTGACCGCTGCGCTTGCAGCGTCGTAGAGAGGCAACCCCGCAGGCTTGGCCTGCGGGGTTGTCGCTGTCAAAAAGTGTTACTTTTTGACAAAGGGGCTGCAGTCTGCTGCGCGCATAATTTGTGCGCCTGCGGCACGCAAATTCCACACTTGCAGCCTGAGAAGTATTTTCTCAGCCGCACATGTCGCCTGAGAAAATGATTTGACTTTCTTTCGCCGCTGCGGCGGCGAAACTCTGCGAGGCTTTTGGACAAGCTGAGCCGACACTCCGCGGGCAAGAGCCTGCGGGGTCGTTGCTATCAAAAAGTATTCCTTTTTTGACGGGGGATAGCTGCCTGACGGTAGCGCCTCAGAGTCACGGCGTAGGAAAACCCCCGCTGCGCAAGACGCGTCTTGCACAGCGGGGGTCATCATTATCCAAATGGGGCATCCGGGGGCAGCGCTCACTTCCAGCGCCACGTGAACGGCACGAACAGCAGCAGCAGCGGGAAGATCTCCAGACGGCCGAGCAGCATACAGATCATGAGCACGATCTTGCTCAGCGGCGAGAAGACGGCAAAGCTTCCGGTCGGTCCGATGAGGGAGAGCCCCGGTCCGACGTTGGACAGGCACGAGAGCGCGGCGGTGAAATTCGTCGTGAAGTCCAGCCCGTCGAGCGACACGATCAGCCCGGCGATGAGCAGGATGATGATGTAGAACGTGAAGTACGTCAGGGCGTTGTAGACGGTCTGCCCGTCGACCGGCTTGCCGTCGAGGCGGACGTTTTCCACGCAGCGCGGGCGCAGCATCTTCTTGACCTCGATCGTGCAGGATTTGAACAGCAGCATCACGCGCGAGAGCTTCAGGCCGCCGGCGGTGCTGCCGGCGCACCCGCCGACAAACATCAGCAGCACGAGCAGGAACTTGGAGTATTCCGGCCAGAGATTGAAGTCCGCGGTGGCAAAGCCGGTCGTAGAGATGATCGATGTGACCTGGAAGAACGAATAGCGCAGCGCGTGGCCGACGCCGCCGTAGAGATCGCGGATGTCAAATGCGATCGTGATGACGGAAAAGGCGATCACGCCGAGGAACCAGCGCAGCTCCTCGTTGCGCAGCGCGGTGCGGATGTTGCCGAGCAGAATGAGGTAATACAGGCTGAAGTTGACGCCGAAGAGCATCATGAACACGCCCACGACGATGTCGATATAGGCGCTGTTGTAGTAGCC
>ENA-ORNT01002517-ORNT01002517.1-human-gut-metagenome-genome-assembly--contig:-NODE-2517-length-11274-cov-3.571709_pt1 | contig 11274 bp, 8 predicted proteins | sample MGYA00242120_ERZ509032 | MGnify/ENA primary metagenome ERZ509032 (study PRJEB26280, sample SAMEA2338729) | human gut metagenome | biome: human gut; feature: human-associated habitat; material: faeces...
TCCTGCTGCTAACGCTGACAGCGATACCGTACAGGTAGCTGACACAACTGTTGACACAACTGCTGTTGATACAACTGTTGCTCAGTAATATTTAGCTCGAACAAAAAAATGAGAGATTAACCGCTGACCCTCAGGGTCGGCGGTTTTTTTATGTCCTTACCGCTACAACTACCTTATTAAGTATGACAACAAAAGCTTTATTATCAATCGTCGGCATAACATTCGCCACTATTGCAAGTACACCAGCATACGCTATTGGTATAAATAGCGAAAATCCAAACACTATAAACTGCGAGAATCCGAACACTGTAATCACAGCCACAACAACTGCCACCACACAATGGCAAGCAGGAAGAATTGTGAGCAAGACAGATATCAAGGCAAACAGACTTGAACATTATTTCTGCAAGAAGAACATTGACAATCAACTCTTTGCCCGCATATATGGCAAATCGTACAAAACCAACTGCACACTGCCTCGCACCGAGCTGCGCTATCTGCAGCTGTTGCACTACACAGTTGACGAACGGATAATGACTGGCGAGATGATTTGCCATAAAGATATAGCCAACGATCTGATTGAAATATTCCGTAAACTATTTGAAGCCCACTACCCTATCGAGCGCATTCAGCTCATTGACGACTTCGGAGCCGACGATGTAACATCGATGAACCATAACAATACGTCGTGCTTCAACTACAGAGCGGTGGCAGGATCAAAGAAATTGTCGAAGCATAGTATGGGCAAAGCCGTTGACATAAACCCACTTTACAACCCCTACGTAAAGCACCGCCACAACGGAAAGACTATTGTCAATCCTGAGAAAGGCCGCAAATATGCCAACCGAAGCAAGCAATTCAAATACAAGATCGACCGCAACGACCTTGCCTACCGACTATTTACACAACATGGATTTACGTGGGGAGGCGGCTGGCGTTCGCTGAAAGACTACCAGCACTTCGAGAAATAAAAGGCCAAGACAGAGACATCAGACAGCTATCATCAGCAAAACCTACAGCAGACCCACTCTCTCACTACACCCCACCCTTAGCTATCTTGAATGTCTTTGCCCCGTACTTCACTATATACACGCCCACATATGCCTTGTTATTCACAAACGAGGCATAAGGCATACTACCGAGCATAACTCCGCTAATGGAATAGACAGACACCATAGCCGACGGTTCGATAACACGAGAACTGCCATAAACATCGCTTATTCCATTAGTTGCGTCATTCAGTTCCACATTGCGCCAATCGCTCCAGGGCTTTTCCACCCCTCTCTTTACAGCCTGAACACGCCATCGATACACCACATTGGGCTGTAGCGAATTGAATTCATATTCTGTGTCATACACATTATATATATATAGCACATCGCCTGCGGCACGCGTTGCAGCAAAGTCGCTCTCCGAGAAAGCGCCATCATATATACCAATTGAATATATATAGCATCGTGCAGTAGGCGCAACATAAAGGTTGAAAGGCTTGCAATACCGATTGTCAAATACTATCAGCTGCCGTTTTCCGTCAGCAACAATATTTGTTCTATCAATAACATTTCCGTCATAATCAATAAGCAACAACATAATATCAGGCTTATCATCCTTATAAGCGGCTGAAACAAAACTTATCGTGACCTTTCCATACTTACAGTTCTTGATATGTGGCGATATGAGGAAACTGTTTTGAGGAGTCGAAGTTCCAAGTTTAAGACATCCCACACCCTTAAATACATTATCGCCAGTCCACCCTTCATTACTCGTATGGGCATCAAGTCGTGACGACAAATCCGTAGTTCCGTCACTCTTGTTTCCACTTCCCCAACCAGTGAAGTCTTCAGCCAAGAGCAATTTATCTTCGGGCGAAACCTTGCCAACCTCCTCTAATTGAACATTATAGTAATCGGCAAACTCCACTTCATTCCACTTAGCACGGAATGAATCAGAACCAGTCTGTTCAGAATGCAACTTTGTAGTCACCGAAGGAGCACCACCCATAAACAAGAACGAAATCAATCCATCTGAACTCTCCGTGATTTCAGTCAGCGGCTTGCCAAGCAACTTTGTTCCCGAACTGTTATTATTGAACAAAGTAGCCACAGGCGACGAGCTGTCAGTCAACTGAGTATTGCCCGACGTGCCAGGATAGGTGTCGCCTTTAAGCGATTTGCTGCTTCTATCGTTGTCAGCTGCCACTATGCCGAAGCGCGGATGCGACACATCCGTATTCACCTCATTGTATTCCCAAATCGAACTATAATAGTCAACATGAATGACAAGCAAGCCATGCGAAGGCAACTGCTTGTCAAATCCGGTCTGTTGGCGATTCTCAAAAATGTAATATTCACGTGGCTTATTGTCGTTATACACCACATACGATTTAGGCGACTCGCTCAAAGCAGGCAAGCCGTACACATCAGTAGGCTTGTCCAGCACCTCTGGTTGCATCCATCCACTCACCCAACGCTGGTATGTGTTATAGCCAACGGGACAATAGCCATTGCCAGCATACGAACCATAGTCCATAACATCCCACAAGTCCATGCCAAAACAATCGCCACCCGACGTGTCGTATATATCAGGCAAACCCAGACAATGGCTGAACTCATGGCAAGCCGTGCCTATACCAGCCATATTCTTACTGCCGTAGTCGTTCAGTTCGGCAGTACATCCATAGGTATTTATCTTCACCTTGTTGAGAGTGAGGCTATAGCCGGCAGCCTTCAGAGTCCACTCATGCGGCCAAATGGTATTAGGGAGCAATGCCGGACGTGAAGCTTCGCCATAACCAGCGTATATCACGAATACCTGATCGACCTCGCCGTCACCATCCCAATCATAATCGGCAAAGTTGACCTTATCGGCTACAAGCCGACAAGCCTCGTACACCATACCACCAGGATCCTTATCATTGTCACTATCGTCATTGCCACCATAATCAGCCATGTTCTTCGACACAGTAACAGGACCTACAACGTCGAACGACAAGTCGAACTTTCCATAGCTCTGACTATAGAAATAGTCGTGTACCGAGCCAGAGTTGCCGAGCGTGTTATAGCCCGTCTTGTTGAAGAAGTCGTTCCATTCAGCATTGTCATGAGCCGACTGCATCTTCACATCCTGAAAATTCACAAGAATGACAAGTCCCTTGCGCTTGCCCGTAACGCCAATGCCGTCGCCTCCCGTAGCTCCTGCCATACGTGTAAGCGGATTGTCCGAAGCTGCCTTTGCAGCCTTACGTCCTGCAAGTCGCTGAAAACGAGCCTCATTACGCTTTGCTGCAAGCTTGGAAGCAAAGCCGGCAATGCGCTCCACCTCAGTCTTATGTCCTGCAAGAAAAGCCTTCTCCTTCGCCGAACGTCGCTCTGCGTCATGCGCCACCTGTGCCGAAGCACGCAGCACACCGTCATCAGCCATGTACGCATAACAATAAGCCTTGTCTACGTTCATGGCTATCGGCATACCGTCTTCGGTAGACATAAAGTGGAAGTTCTCGTCGCCACGCACCATGACAGTAACCATACTGCCATCGGGTTGGCGCACCTGTGTCTTACAGCGCTTTGCCGGTACAGCCCAAACGGCAACAGTACAGAGCAAGGCAACGAGAACAGCGACGTTTCTATTATGCTTCATGGAGATTAAAAGCTATATCAATCAGTAAATCAGAGCGCACACGTTTTTACAAGCCATCGAAATCATCAGGAGCCAACAAGTTGTCTGACGACACCTCGCCAGAAACCGGCGACCAGCTACGCACGTAAATCTTCGGATGCTCCTCGTCATTGAAATCCCACAGCAGGAACACATATCCGTCGTCCATATATGTGCCGCCGTTGTAGCGTTGGCTGTTCCAGCGCTGGCGCAAACGTACTCCATAGATATTCTCGCGCGACGAATGACGAATCAGTTCGATGTCGGAGAAGTCGACCTTAATATATCTGTTCACCCTGAACACATTGCGCAGATTGTTTATATACTGCGTCTTGGTCTGCTTGTTGAATATTATGTTCTTGCCCGGAATACGAATGTCGGCATTAGATTGCGACGTAAGGTCTTTCCGCAACACACGTCCGGTGATGATGAGAGCGTTGTCGCTGAAAATCTCGTCGATAGCACTAAGGTTCTTCTCATCGTAATAGCTGCGGAAATCCTCAACAAACTTGAGTATCTCGCGACGCATACGCACATCCTTGACCGACATTCCGCCAGCCATCAGACTCATATAAGAGTTGTTGTCCATAGCCGTGCGCACGCCCGTAATCATACCATTGCGATTGAAGCTGACAGTCAGTTCCTTGTGTATTTCGCCCTTATACGTATTGTCAAGCGGCTTCATCTCTACCGGAATCTGGCGTATCTCAAACTCCTGCACATCACGCAGACAGTTCTGTACATTGGTCTTCCACTCGCAACGGAAGCGCAGATTGGCCCACAAACTGCTCAGTCCGCCACGTGCAGTCTCAGTAATTCTAATGCCCGAGAAGTCAAGACTGCGTCCTGCCGACTCAGCATTATTGATTTCAGAAAGCAGAGCCGACACATTGCGCTCTACGTTTTGCTTCAGCTGTTCGTTGGAAATGCCACCGCTAAAGCGGAAAGTCACCTGTGCATGCAGCAACGCCACACCCACAAGCGACATTAATACTATTGTAGATAATCGTTTCATTAATATTGGTTCGATATGTTCACTATTTAATATTCAGTCTGACACACACGGCTGCACACCCCTTGAAGCGCGACATATCAGCCACAGCGCCGGTGCGCAAGTCGGTACGCTTGCCGTCGGTCTTTGGCGAAAGCACACCCACAACGTCCTTGTCCTCATTGACAGCGAGTATGTAGCAGCCTTCGACATTGCCCATTGTGCGTGGCGAACCATAGTCGCTCACCTCGCCCATGTTGCGCGCATTGTCCAAAATCCAGCGTGCCGACATGAATGTTTCCACACCAACGAGTCTGCTAATAACTTCGGGCGTAACACCCGGAGCAGCAGGTCGCACCTCAGTCTGCACCTTGGTAGGCTGCGACTCACTATGATTCTGCACCTTAGGAGCCGACGGCTGAGCAGCATTGCCACCACCATTGGTCTGCATCAGAGCCAGTCGCGACTTCTCCACATACACAAACACCATAACGTCGGCACCACGCTGAATGTCAATACTCTTGACATGGCTTTCGAGTTGAAGCGATGTTATAGTAGGCTGTTCCTCCTCCATCAACGCCATATTGATGCTGCCAAGCAGCATACCGAAAGCCGACACAAACGCCTTGTCCTGGTCGTGATCGGTAGCCTCAGCAGTATAATACTTGCCCGAGAGCTTTATCTCGTTCATACGATCGGCTCCCGACTGTGCCCTTAGCCCCACAATACCAGCCAGGCAGAGCACCAAAGTCATCAAAAATCGACACTTACACTTCATCTTCTCTTGACATTTGTGGTTGGCGAATACAGATAGCCACGACCCGTAAGCACCAGCTTGTCGGTAGCTATGTCTGCCGTTTTGCACTCAACATTCAATACATGGTCGTAGCCCGACTTTGCATCATACAGAAAGAGCGACACTACAAGACGGCCGTCCTTGTTTGACTCAACACCATAATAAGGTTTGCAACCCTTGCTAACGGCGTAGCCTACAAGCTGGCGCACCGTAGTGGTCAGCTCCTCCACCTTTCGATTGGCACATACGAAGCGTATCTTCATAGGCACATCGGCTACGCCTTCCCACGCAGGCAGCACAATCAGGTTGCCGATACTCTGTACGGGAAACTGCCGACCGAACACTGGTTGCAATGCATTCGAGCCTGTATATATATAATAGGTGGAATTGGAGATGCGACTGTCGGCATAAGTGCCACCCTTGCGCATATACAACCGCTTGCCATTGTCGGCAACTTCCTCCAGTCCCGTGGTGTCCTTAGGCAGAACATCGGCAGCAACACGCTTGTCAGCAAAGCTCTTCAGTCCGCTGAGGAATCGGCGTTCCATCTCGCCACGCGACGAAAGCGACAGCACATCGTACCTTATAGGCACCTTGACATCAGCCATCACCTTACCGCCACGGCTCCATTGCACCTCGTACATACGGTCGTTGACACTCCGCACCGAACAGTCGGCAGAGTCGCCAAGCTGCAACAGCACATTCCAGTCGCCCTTGACAAACGTCACATCCTTATAAAGCAGACGATTGGAAGATATGCCGAACTTGCGGTCGAGACAAGCATACTCCAGAAAGTCGTATATGGGCAGAGGCTGATCGCGACGCATGGCAGGATTGAACAACGGAATTCCGATGAAGTCAATATCCCCATTGTCAATCTTGCGCACCAATATGGTGCTGCCCTTCACCTTCATACGGGTGTCGCCTACGGCAAACGAATCAGCCGACACATTCAGCCGCTGGGCTGCTGCACGAATATGGTCGGAGCTGTATCCGCCATCGGTAGCAGCACTCATTGGCACCGCTACGACGGCAAGAAAAGCCAGTGACAAAAACAGTTTTCTCATTTTATCGATATATTACTGACGTACACAGATAAGTAACGGGGTCGGACGTCCACACCATAGCCTTCACCTTTTTTGCCATATCGGCATTGCGTTGCAGTCCGCCGAGTCCCTTCTCGTAAGCATCGGCAAGCACTACGGCAGCCTCACGTGTGAGATAGCCACCGCACATGGCACGCTGATAATAGTCGATGGCAGTAGTAAGATTGCGGTTTACAGCCTTGCCCTCATTATAAAGGTTGCCCAGATGACACAATGCAGGCACATATCCGCAGTCGGCCGACTGCTTGAACAGCTTCAGCGCACGCTCCTTATCGGCAGCCACATCAGTTCCCTTCTCACAGCACAGAGCCAGTCCGTACAATCCGGCAGCATCGCCTTCGGCAGCCGCCTCTTCCAGATACTTAATCTTCTTTTTTCCGTTTGCTTTCTTCCACGCAGCGTCGTTGTAGCAGGCTGCAATAGCCACAGCCACATGCTTGTTGCCGCGTTTCTCCAGAGCAGTGAAGCATTTCAGCGCAGCATCAACGTCCTTGTTGTTGCCGTTAAGCATATTGATGCCGTTCATGTAGTGATACAGCGGCGTACCGTGCCATCCGTTCTGATCGTTGTCAGAAGTAGCGTCGAGCTTGTCCTGTACATTGTTCATCATACCCTTGCGTGCTGCCAGAGCTATCCATGTCAGTCCGACATTATAGTCGGCCTTGACCTCGGTGCCGTTGCAGTATATCACGCCGAGATTCCACATCGCAGCGGGATTGCCATTCAATGCTACTGCCTTGTACAACTTGACAGCCTCAGCCACATTGCGGTCTACGCCGTCACCTTTATAATATAGGTCGCCGAGCAGAAGCTGGGCATTGGGAATATTGGCGTTGGCTGCCTTCTTGAGCAGGGCGGCAGCCTTGGTCTTGTCTACAGCCGTGCCGAGTCCCTTGCACAGATACTCGCCACACTTGTACGAGGCGAAGTCGCTCTTCGGCGAAGCCATAGTCCAACGCTTCATTGCCTCGGGATATTTCTCAGCCGACTCATACATGCGTGCCGCTCCAAGCGTAGCGTCGAGCGAACCGGCATCCGAAGCCTTCACATAGTAGGCTATCGACTTGGCTGCATCCTTCTTGATGCTACCCACACCATATGAATAGATGTCGGCAAGCAGACAAGCGTCGTATACATTAGGCTTCTTGATGAAAGCCTTCTCGCGGTTCTTCACAAGAGCCACATTGCCCATCTTGACCGACTGCTTGTACAGTTTCACCGACATGAGCGAGTCCTGCTTTATGCCATTGCCATACTGATAGCACAGCGCCATATTGGCTACAGCCTCCGAATGGTTCTGCTTGGCAGCCAGACTCCACCACTTAAGGGCGGCAGTATAGTCCTTCTTCACCTTGCGACCCGTGTAGTAGCACACGCCAAGCAGGTTCTGCGCATCGGCCTTGCCAGCCGAAGCAGCCGCCGCAAGCTTCTTTATATCGAGCGTGTCGGCAACAGCCGCAGCCACCTGAGTGGCTGGTTTGGTCGGCTTTGTCGGCTTAGTCTTCTGCGCCATCATGGCTGTCGAGCATGCCATGAGCAACGCCAGTGTCATTAACTTTTTCATACTGTTTAGTTGGTTGTGATGAATGTTGACGGTTTAGGTGGTCAGGATGTCCTGGTCGATATCGTTCATGTCGCCATCGTCGGGCGTATTGTCGGTATCGCCATGTGCCATATATCCACCCTCGCCAGAGTTCTCTGCCAACAGACTCTCGCTGTCGCTGACGGTGAGAGTACCCGGTATCTCGCCTACGATATTGCCTGAAGCGTCGGCAACGAGGTTGTACTGGTTGTTGCCGTCCACGTCAATCATATACAGCTGTTCGCCGTTTTCGCCGATAAACTGGGCTGCATTGAGCACCTGACCGTCTACGGTCTCAATCGTTCCGACATTTGTAATGGCAAGATTCTGGGCTTCGATGTCGCTGGGATCAACATATTCGCCCGTCAGAATATTGTTGGCTACGACGTCAGGGTCAACATCAGGTAGTCCGTCGATATCAATCTCGCCCGGAGCAATTGGGTCCGGCTCTATCGGATCGGGTTCTATTGGGTTAGGGTCGGGATTTGGTGTAGGTTCTGGATTGACGGGTGCTGGCTCTGGATTAACAGGTTCCGGCTCTACCGGAGTAGGCTCTATAGGCTCCTCATGTCCACCAGCCTGAGGTCCGTGCTGCTCGTTCTGCTGGGTTGTATTGTCCTCATTCTGAGTTTCGGCAGCAGGCTCTGCAGCCTGTTCTGGCTCCTTCTGTTCGTCTTCGGGCTTTACTTCGTCGGGCTTCACTACAGTAGGTTCAACAACAGGAGCGTCGTCATCAGCATCGCCATTGATTACTACGCCTGCAGCAAATGCGGTTCCGGCACCTGCAACGGCTGCACCTGCCATAGTAGCAGCAGTCTTCAAGCCTTCCTTCTTACCTTTCTTATTATCCTCGATAGGTTGTGTACTCATAATCGTTATGTTTTTTGATAGTTAATATTATGTTTACGATTGCAAAGTTAGTTTTATTTTTTGACGTCGCCAAACGTTTTCGGGTCGGATAAACGAAGTGGGCAGGTTTGCTGACGAAACCATAAGTTTAGCTGACGAACTGCCCTTTATCCACAGTCTACCACTTCGACGTGACGTCTTTCCACCAGCGTCTGAGTCGGTCGGCAATGGAATCGTTGTCGTCAAAGACGCTCTCTATAGCCGTCTCGCACGTAGAATTGACCGTAGGGTCGCCCTCCTCGTGCTCCACATCAGCCACCTCCACTATCCACGCCGTATTGTTGTCGTGGCTGTCGGCAGTCTGCTGCTGCAATAGTTCGCCCTTCTGCTGCAGCGTAAGGTCGTCGGCAGTAAGCAGTCGGGCTAAGTATTCCTCGCTCACGGCACCGTTAACGCCGTCGCTGCACAATAGAAACACATCGCCAGGACGCACGTCGGCAATCATATCGACAGTAGCCTGCGATATGCGACGTTGGCGGTCGGGCACAAACATACAGCGTGTTATGATGTTGCGTTGCGGATGTTGCAGAGCATCCTCGGCAGTTATGTCGCCTCGCGCCACCATTTCAGCCACAAGCGAGTGGTCGAACGTGCGGAAAATTGTTCCCTCGTGAGGTCGCAATTGCAGTATCGGGCTGTCGCCGATATGAGCCACAAGCACTCCCCTACCGGTCATTACCATCATGGCAAGCGTGGTAGCCATGCGGTGGCTCACACTGCGGTTGTCGTACAGACAGTCGTAGGCTCGGCACAATACTCGCTGCAGTTCGGCTACACCGAATGTGCCGCCATCGACAAGAGTCTCCTCAACCATCCGCTCAACGGTCTCGGCTACAAGAGCACTCGCTACCTCGCCACGCTCCAGTCCGCCTACTCCATCACACACAACGAAGCACCGTGTGGCTGTATCGGCAGCCTGCGGAGCTATCGAATCCTGCTGGCCCTTACGCTGTCCAATCTGCGTGTAGCCGTATGGTTGATTTATACTTATCTTCATAAAAATAACAGTTAATTTCTAAATGTAGTCCTTTTGGCTTGCAAAAGGATTCGTTTTGGAGTGCAAAAGGAGTCCTTTTACAAGGCAAAAGGGGCCCTTTTGGAGGGCAAAAGGAGTCCTTTTGGAAAGCCTATGCAAAACGTTAATAACCAAGGCGTTTTAAGGCTTGCTTGCAATCATAGTGATTTTTCGCTGCACCCTTTTTATACCAGTAAACGGCTTTATCTATATTCTTTTCTACGCCCTGCCCCTTTTCATACATCTCCGCTACTGTAAACGTGGCACTACCACCCCCATTTTCAGCAGCCTTAAGATACCATTTAAAAGCAGTAGAATAATCTTTTGGTACTCCATTACCATAATAATACATCATACCAATGCAAGATTGCGCTACAGCATTACCTTGATCTGCGGCTTTATGATACCATTTTAAAGCCTCAGCATTGTTTTCAGTCACCCCTACACCATCGGAATACATCAAACCAACTCGAACTTGCGAATCTGCATCCCCTTGTTCTGCTGCCTTAAGAAACCATTGTATAGCAACAGATGGGTCTTTTTTCACTCCAGAGCCAGATTCATACATATCACCAATATGATACATTGCATTTGTGTCACCTTGTTCTGCTGCCTTGAGAAGCCATTTCATTGCTTCGGAATTCTTGCCCCTACATCGATACATAAGTCCTATATCACAAAGTGCATGTACATCACCATTGGCAACAGCCTTGTTATACCATTGTAAGGCTGTTGAATAATTGTGAGTTACACCACGTCCTGCTAAATACAAATCGCCTATATGACGTTGCGCTTCTGTATTTCCTTGGTTTGCTGATTTAAGAAACCACTTTAAGGCAGTGGAATAATCCGCCGTAACACCTTTAGCAGAATTATACATGTTTCCTATTTGACATTGTGCATGTGCATTTCCTTTGTCTGCTGCCTTAAGATACCACTTCATAGCCTTACTGTAATCTTTTGTCTTGTAGGATTCATCTGCTATCTTTACCATTTCAGCTACATCATTAACTGCTGGTTCTCCACCAACATTGGCTGTATTGTTGGCGTTCGGCTGTACGTTATTGCCTTGGCTGGCGCTTCCTTCAACTTTTTTGCCATTCCCTATCATCATCTGCAGCGCATCAACGAGGTTAAGCTCGTAGGTGGAGTTGCCTTCGAGATGCTTGTATCCATAATCGGCGAAGTTGATAGTGAGGGGATAATGATACTGGAAGGACA
>ENA-ORNT01002525-ORNT01002525.1-human-gut-metagenome-genome-assembly--contig:-NODE-2525-length-11244-cov-3.520958_pt1 | contig 11244 bp, 10 predicted proteins | sample MGYA00242120_ERZ509032 | MGnify/ENA primary metagenome ERZ509032 (study PRJEB26280, sample SAMEA2338729) | human gut metagenome | biome: human gut; feature: human-associated habitat; material: faeces...
TTAAGCTTTCTTTTTCCCCCGGTAGAACCGGGGGTTTTCAACTGTTGCGTGACAAATATAATCCGCCGTATTCATTTACGGCGGATCAGTTATAATTACTATAAAACACACAATCCCCCGCCGCAGAAACATTCTGTGACGGGGGATTGTGTTATATGCTAAAACAGTCAGAAAGCCTTATTTTAAGCGGTTTTTGGGCATAGAAAAAGTCCACCGTAATTTTGATAGAAATCGTGCAAGGGGGGCAACTACGGTTTAGAGGGAGATGCAATTCTCGATTTAAGTGGGTACAGTGCCATCTTAAAACGGTATTTTCACCTGAAAAATTGCGGCAAAACGGAAGTTATCTATTTCAACATTCCAAGCGCAATGCGCCGATTCAGTTCCCACAGAGCGGTCTTGTTGCTGTCGTATTGAAGTCGCGTGTGCGCTTCTGCATAAGTCAGCCAATTATATTCTGTATGCTCATGAGATAGCTGCAAAAATGCGCTTTCTACCCTCACTGCAAATGCGTACTCCGGAATGACGAAACACTCTTTACCCCATATTGCTTCTGCATTCTTAAAGCAGTTGGCCGGTATGCTGCAGCAGGTGTCGAGCTTGAAAAAATTACATGTCTTAGAAATCCCGGCTTCTTCAAAGGCTTCTCTTTTTGCCGACGCAATGATGGAAAGATCCTCCTCTTCTCCTCCGCCTGCTATGAATTGCCAAATTCCCATATCGCTTCTTCGAAACAAGCAGAATTGCACGTTGCCGTCCTGTATGCAATATGGAATGACCAAGACCTGATACCTTGCTCGCGCCATTATTTGCCTCCTCTTCTAATGCATTTTTTCAAACTAAATATAACATAAAAAGCCCACCGTGATTTTGATAGAAACCATTTATAGGGTGGTCGTTTTCGGTTAAAGGAAGGCATTGTTTTGATAACCGTCCAACCTTTTTCAAAAAATGACTTTATTGAATCAAAAATCACTGTCGTGATTTATTATGGCAGAAAATCTCGACTCGAGAAAAAAACGATAATCCGGATGCGCGCTATTGTTCCGGTATTCATCAATTATGGTTTTTTTCAACCATTCTCTTCTTTTTATATTGCTGATAAATTCGTTATATCGTAATATGGTAATCAAGCCATTCGCTTCAGCGTTTATCATTTCATTATATGCATCAGGAATAAATTCACAATTATCTACTGTTGTTTTTTGAGCTGTTATAAAGGTATTGGGAATTTTAATATCCAATTTTGGATATGGGTCGATTTTGCTGCACGAATAAATATATCCTCCTATCCCCTTGTATGTATCTTCCAAAGCATTCGGATAGTATTCCTCAAATCTTAATCTTCCGTCTTTTTCAAATCCGTATGAGCCCCATTTATACCACAAGCCATCGAATGTAAAACGGCCTTCTTTGCATACCTTTTCCACAGCATTACTCAAATACACGAGCACATTTTCTCTTTTATCCGAAAAATAAATAAGCGGGATATTGTGATTTGAAATCCTTGGTTCTAAAGTCTTGATTTTTCCTATTTGTGATGCGTGAAAATACACATTATCACCTTTTGAATTTTTAGATCGAAAACCCCTATTTTTCAAACTCAATATAACATATGGAACATAAAAAGTCCACCGCAATTCTATCAAAATTACGGTGGACTTATGGCGGAGAGCAAGGGATTCGAACCCTCGAAACGCTTTTGACGTTTACACGATTTCCAATCGTGCTCCTTCGACCAGCTCGGACAACTCTCCGTGTCTGCAATCAAATGCTCGTCTATTATATATGACCGCGCCGCAAAAATCAAGTCTTTTTTCAAAAATCCTGAACTTTTTATTTTTGCACTCCCCGCTTATCGAATAAACCTGTGTTTGCGTGGAATCAATATAATATGTAAATCAGCAAATTTTACCTGTTTTTTACTCTACTGTATTGAACCCGGAGATGAAATATAATATAATGGATTTGATTAATATAAAATGGAATGAAGGGATATCCATGAGAAAGACGAAGATTGTATGCACGATAGGACCCGCCAGCAGCGACCCGAAAGTATTCACCAAGATGTGCAAAGCGGGTCTTAATGTTGCGAGGCTCAACTTCTCCCACGGCACCCATTCGGAGCAGCTCGAAAAGCTCAATATGGTAAAAAAAGTCCGCGAGGAGCTCGATCTTCCGATAGCGATAATGCTCGACACAAAGGGTCCGGAATACAGAATCAAGACCTTTGAAAACGGCAAGATAATACTCAACGACGGCGACGAGTTCTCGTTCACCACAGAAGACATAGTCGGCAATCAGAACCGCGTCAGCGTGACCTATGCGGGACTTGTCGACGATATTTCAATCGGCGACCGCATACTCGTCAACAACGGACTTGTGATTTTCGAGGTAATCGGAAAGACCGATACAGATGTAAAGTGCAAAGTAATAGCCGGCGGCGAGCTTTCAAACAGAAAGAGCATGAGTTTCCCGAACAAGGTGCTCAATCAGGTTTATCTCAGCGAGCAGGACAAAGACGATCTGCTGTTCGGCATTCAGAACAATGTCGACTACATCGCGGCATCGTTTGTCTCCTGCAAGCAGGATCTCATAGACCTCAAGGAATTTCTCCACGCAAACGGCGGCGACGGCATAGACATAATCGCAAAAATCGAGAACCGCACGGGAATAGACAACATCGAAGATATATGTGAAGAGTGCGACGGGATAATGATAGGCCGCGGCGATCTCGGCGTCGAAGTCCCCTTCACTGAGCTTCCCGCGCTGCAGAAATATATAATCACAAAGTGCCGCCTGCTCGGCAAGCGCGTTATCACGGCGACCGAGATGCTCGAATCAATGATAACCAATCCCCGCCCGACGAGAGCGGAAATTTCCGACGTTGCGAACGCTGTCTACGACGGCACGAGTGCGGTCATGCTCTCCGGCGAATCAGCTGCGGGCAAATATCCTGTCGAGACAGTCCGCACGATGGCAGAGATAGTCGAAGAGACGGAGAAGCACATCCATTACGCCAAGCGTTTCCGCAACAATGATTTCAAGATAAAGAACCGCGTCGACGCAATATCACACGCGACTTGTGGGATGGCTATCGACATAAACGCAAAAGCGATAGTTGTTGCATCTATCTCCGGCATGACGGTACGCATGGTGTCGCGCTTCAGAGCACCTACGGATATAATCGGAATGGCGACGAACAGAGCCGTTTGGTATAAGCTCGCGCTCTCCTGGGGCGTTATGCCCGTACTCAGCGAGAAGTTCGACTCGACCGATGTTTTGTTCTATCACGCGCAGAAAGTTGCAAAAGACGCGCTCAACCTCAAGCCCGGCGACAATATCATAATGACCGGCGGCGCGATAAACGGGAAGTCGGGCAACACCAATCTGATAAAGATAGAGACAATAGAATAAAGACAAAAATATATCTCCCCTGCTTCGGCAAGGGAGATTTTTTACTGCAAAAAGCACCTGTACCAATTACGATACAGGTGCTTCTGTATTTTTTTAGAAATCCGCAGAACCGGTAGTTCTCGGGAACGGGAGCACGTCACGGATGTTCGAGATACCCGTGAGGTACATGACCAGTCTCTCGAAGCCGAGTCCGAAGCCGCTGTGCTTGACTCCACCGTAGCGGCGAAGGTCGAGATACCACCAATAATCCTTGGGGTCGAGTCCGAGTTCTTCGATACGCTCGGTGAGCACATCCAGTCTCTCTTCACGCTGGCTGCCGCCGATGATCTCGCCGATGCCCGGAACGAGGCAGTCCGCCGCGGCGACGGTCTTGCCGTCGTCGTTGAGGCGCATATAGAACGCCTTGATCTCCTGCGGATAGTCCGTGACGAACACGGGGCGCTTGAAGATCTGCTCGGTCAGGTAACGCTCGTGCTCGGTTTGAAGGTCGATGCCCCACTCGACGGGGTAGTCGAACTTCTGGCCGCTCTCCTTTAAGAGCTTGACGGCCTCGGTATACGTCACGCGGCCAAAGTCGGAACTCTCGACGTGCTGGAGACGCTCCAGCAGACCCTTGTCGACAAAGCTGTTGAAAAACGCGAGATCATCCGGGCAGCGCTCCATCACGCGGCGAATGATATGCTTGACCATCGCCTCCATGACCTCAAGGTCGCCGTCGAGGTCGCAGAACGCCATCTCCGGCTCGATCATCCAGAACTCGGCGGCGTGGCGCGCGGTGTTGGAATTCTCGGCGCGGAACGTGGGGCCGAAGGTGTAAACGTCGCCGAACGCCATAGCGAAGTTCTCGGCGTTGAGCTGGCCGGAGACGGTCAGGCTCGTCTTCTTGCCGAAAAAGTCCTTGCTGTAATCGACCTTGCCGTCGGGCGTTCTCGGCGGGTTCTCAAGGTCGAGCGTCGTCACCTGGAACATCTCGCCCGCGCCCTCGCAGTCGCTGCCGGTGATGATGGGGGTGTTGACATAGACGAAGCCGCGGCTCTGGAAGAACTCGTGCACGGCGTAGGCCGCCGCGCTTCTCACACGGAAAGCCGCGGAGAAGAGGTTCGTGCGCGGGCGCAGATGCTGAATGGTGCGCAGATATTCGACGCTGTGGCGCTTTTTCTGCAGGGGATAGTCGGGCGAGGACGCACCCTCGACCTCGATCTCTGCTGCCTTGACTTCGAGCGGCTGCTTGGCCTCGGGCGTCAGCACGACGGTGCCGCGCACGATGAGCGCGGCGCCCACGTTCTGCGCGGCGATCTCCTTATAATTAGAAAGAGAATTCGCATCCATCACGACCTGCAAATTGCGGAAGCACGAGCCGTCGTTCAGCTCGATGAATCCGAAGGTCTTCATATCGCGGATGTTCTTTGCCCAGCCGCATACGGTGACGCTTGCGCCGCCGTACTGCTCTTTGTCGGCGAAGAGCGCGGCAATTCTCACTCGTTCCATAATAATTTTCCTTCCTTTTGTGGGTTTTCACGGGATAATAGAGGTATTATATGCCACTTCCCGTGCAAATTCAAGCCCCGCTTTGTATTGACTTTTGACAAGTTGTATGTTATCATACAACCTTACCTCAAAAGGTAAACGTGAAACTTTCACCTATTACTTTACAGGAGGATTTTTAACTATGAACAAGTATCTGGATATCGCCCCCGAGGTTGCCGAGGCCCTTGCCGCCGGTAAGCCCGTCGTGGCGCTCGAATCCACCATCATTTCCCACGGCATGCCCTACCCGCAGAACGTTGAGACCGCGCTCAAGGTCGAGCAGATCATTCGCGACGCGGGCGCCGTGCCCGCGACCATCGCCATCATCGGCGGACGCCTGAAGGCGGGCCTTTCCAAGGAAGAGATCGACTACCTCGGCCGCACCGGCGCGGGCATCCCGAAGGCTTCCCGCCGCGACCTGCCCGTGCTCGTCGCGCAGGGCAAGGACGGCGCGTGCACCGTCACCACCACGATGATGATCGCCGACATGGCGGGCATCCGCGTGTTCGCCACCGGCGGCATCGGCGGTGTGCACCGCGGCGCGCAGGAGACGTTCGACATCTCCGCTGACCTTGAAGAGCTGGCCAACACCTCCGTCATGGTCGTGTGCGCGGGCGCGAAGTCCATCCTCGACCTCGGTCTGACGCTCGAATATCTCGAGACCCACGGCGTGACCGTCATCGGCTACGGCACGAGCGAGCTGCCTGCGTTCTACACGCGCAAGTCCGGCTTTGGCGTCGACTACGAGCTCGACACGCCGGAGCAGCTGGCCAAGGCGTTCCACGTCAAGCGCGAGCTGGGTCTGCGCGGCGGCTTACTCGTCACGAACCCGATTCCCGAAGAGTACTCCATGGACAAGGAAGTCATCGACAAGGCCATTGCCGAGGCCGTCGAGGACGCGAAGAAGGACGGCATCCACGGCAAGGCCACGACGCCGTATCTGCTCGCCAAGATCAAGGACCTGACCGGCGGCGACAGCCTGGATTCCAACATCCAGCTCGTGTTCAACAACGCGCGCCTCGGCGCGGCGGCGGCCGTGGAGCTCAGCAAGCTCGAAAAGTGAGATACTTTGTCATCTATCTCGCCGCGATCAATATTCTGACGTTCTGCGTCTACGGCGCAGACAAGCGCCGCGCCAAAATTCAGGGCGCGCGGCGCGTGCCCGAAAAGACTCTATTTGCACTCGCGCTGCTGCTCGGCAGCGCGGGTGCTCTTTTCGCAATGAGGGTCTTTCACCACAAAACGCGGCACTGGTACTTCAAGTTCGGCATTCCGGCGATCTTACTTGCGCAGATCGCGGCGGGGGTGTTCGTGTATGTGCGGTTTTTCGCGGCGTAAAAAATTTTTGGGAAATTTTCGGGTTTTGTGAAACAAAACAGACGTTTCTTGCGTCTAATTAAGGAAGCAAAGGGAAACTGGGCGAAGAGGGAAGATAAAGAATTTATGAATTTTCCATTTTCCTGTTCCCTTATTTCCCGCGGCATGGTAAAATGTATGTGTATGAGAAAGGCTCTGTGCGCGCGGAGCCGACAACAACAAACACGAAAGGATGAAGATCACATGAAAAAATTTCTCTCCTTGCTATTGGCTCTGACATTGGTCCTGAGCCTCGTCGTCGTGCCTGCAAGGGCGGACGCGCCTGCGGATGGCTATGCCATAACCGGCAAAGCAAGGATTAGAGCATCCGCTTCTACTTCCGTTGATAGGGGCACCGAGATTACGTTTACGCTGGACACATCTAGCCTTGGTGTCACCAAGACCGAGGGCGGTACTACAACCTCGCTCAACAGCGAAACCGACTACCGCTTTGACTATGCCTGGTCCGGCGCCACCGCGCAGGGCAACGGTCTGAGCGCAAAGGTCACCCCGATGACGCCCGGAACGCTTAACCCCTCCTGCACCATCAAGGCGATCGTCGGCAGCACTGTCGTTGCGCAGCAGGTCGTCGCTCTTGCCACGGGAATCACTGTCAATGACAAGCTCCTCCCGGGCGACATCACCACCGTCACCTTCAACGGCAGAACCTATTCTGTGACGGACGGCGCGGTCAACATCTCCCTTCTTGAGGGCGAGGACATCAAAGGCGACAACAAGTGGTCTGCTGCCGCAACTGGCTATGTGATCGATAATACGACGAACAAGCCCACCTATTCCGATTCCACGCATAAACTGACGGTGAAGACGACGGCAGCGACTCCGCTTTCAACCGAAATCACAGTTACGACTACGGAAGCCGCCGTGACCGCAAAGGCAAGCCTTACCGAGGTCATCTCCGGCGGCAAGACCACGCTCACCGCCAGCTCCACCGGTCTCAGCAACGCCGCCACTTATGCGTGGTTCTACAAGATCGGTGACAGTAAAGAGTTTTCGATCGGCACGGGCAAGTCCCTCGTCTGGACGGTCCCCGCAAACGTTACGACCGCGACCGACTACTCTGTTTGCTGCAAGGCAAGCGAGGGCGATAAGCTCGCTAAGACGAGTGGCCACATCACGGTCAAGAGCCTTCCCGACACCTATACCTTCACTGTCGTCCCCGCAAGCGTTACGCTGACGCAGATCGGTCAGACCGCGACTTTGGCGGCGAGCTTTGTGGATACCTCATCTTCCGCTAGCCTGGTCGTCCCGACCTACTCCTTTGTTTCCGCCAACCTCAACATCGCAACTGTGACGAACCAGACGACCGCCGCGCCGACGGTAACGCTCAGAGCAAGCGGCTCTACCACTGTCACCGCAAAGGCGACCTATAAGGGCAAGGACTATGTGCAGAACATCCCCGTTACCGGCGCCCTGATCGAGGCGACCCTCAGTGCTGTTCAGAACGGCACTTCTGTGAACTACAGCTACAGTGATCTTGTCAACGCCGCGCAGGCCGCCATCAACAAGACCTACAGCACCGCCTACACCTACGAGACCGTCTATTCCCTCAGCGGCGTCACGCAGGTCGCCTCTACCGCTGCCTACGGTGTCGGCACGAGCAATGCTTCGTACAACTATCCCGCCGGCGGCTCCGGCTATCTTTACTTCAAGGCAAATCTCTCCGGCATCGGCACTGCAAAGTTCACCGCCACCGTGACCACCCGCGTTGCCAATTCTAACGTTCCCAAGACCTACAGCGTTACGTTTAATGTTCCCGTAACGCCCAGCTCGACCACCTATGCCGACCAGTATCCCGAGCCGGTCGCGGCTTACGGCAACACCTATCGCTATTACGTTCAGGTTCCCTCCGGCGCAAGGTATTACTATGTTGCCGGTGTGAACACCGAGCCTGTCGACTGGAACAACGGCAGCACCCAGAAATACTATCCCACCACTGCCACCGCCAATCTCTATTCCCTGACCGACACCAACTTCATCAATGGCAAGTGCACGCTGTATGTCGTGACGCAGGGCACCGACAATAAGCTCTACTGCGGCACCATCAGCGTCTACCAGAAGAACTACAACATCAACTACAACGGCGTGGCCGGTGAGACCGTCCAGTTCGCGCAGAGCGACTTCAACGACTTCATGAACAAGGTCGCTGAGGCCCGCGGCGACGCCAGCAAGAGCAAGTCCTATCCCTATGTCACCTTCGATTATGTGTCCTTCTCCCTGCCCACCACCGCGCAGGGCACGCTGTACTATGGCGGCACCGCCATGTCCACCAGCAATTCCTCCGGCGCGTTCAACACCCGCACCAAGGTCACCAACCTCGATAGCGTGACGTTCGTCCCCAACGACAAGACCACCGCGAAGACCATCACGCTGAACTTCACCCTGTACGCGACCCGCTATTCCAGCTCCTCCACGAGCCGCGGCACGACCGTGAGCTACTCCGGCAGCGTCGTCGTCAACCTCGTGCGCGAGGACATCAAGTACACCGTCTCTCAGGGCGACAGCGTCCGCTTCGACGAGAGCGACTTCCTCAGCTACCTGCACTCCACCAAGGGCTACAGCAGCAACTACACCATCGACTACGTGACCTTTGACCAGAGCGCCGTCTCCGCCGTCAACGAGGGCTCGCTCTACACTTACTACAGCGGCTACAACTACGGCGGCTCCGTCAAGACGACTGACAAGTTCTACTACAGCGCCACCGCCAGCCAGAACGCGCTCAGCGACGTCGCGTTCCTCGCCAGCCGCTACGCCAAGACCGGCGAGACCGTCTACATCCCGTTCACCATCTACGCCCGCTACGGCACGACCGGCACCGGCACCCGCCAGCTCACCGGCACCGTGGCCATCAAGATCGGCCAGACGATGAACTTCATCGATGTCAAGACCACCGACTACTTCTACAACTCCGTCAAGTGGGCCGTCGGCAAGAACATCACCAACGGCACGTCCAGCACCACCTTCTCCCCGTACAAGTCCTGCACCCGCGCCGAGATCGTGACGTTCCTGTGGCGCGCCGCCGGCAGCCCGGAGCCGACCACCACCCGCAACCCGTTCCGTGATGTCAACGCCGTCACGCACTCGAGCTACTACAAGGCCATCCTGTGGGCCAGCCAGAAGGGCATCACCTCCGGCACCAGCACCACGGCGTTCTCCCCCGATCAGGTCTGCACCCGTGCCCAGATCGTGACCTTCCTGTACCGCTACGCGGGTCAGCCCAGCGGCTACTACTCCAACCCGTTCAAGGATGTGGGCGCCACGAGCGAGGCGAGCTACTACAAGGCCATCCTCTGGGCCGTCGGTAAGGGTATCACCACCGGCACCAGCGCCACGACGTTCTCCCCGTATGCTTCCTGCAACCGCGCCGAGGCCGTGACGTTCCTGTATCGTTACACCAACGGACTTTAATGCTTAAAACGAAAGCCCCGCTCAGCGGGGCTTTCGTTTTAGCTTTTTGCGCTCCGCGGCAGCGCACGCGCCGTAGGCGCGCACGTTTGCGGAGCGAGAAGTGTAAATCCTGACGCACATGTCGTCAGGATTTACGATTTCATTTTATTTCGCCGCGGAGCGGCGAAACTCTGCGAGGCTTTTTGGGGGGGCGTGGCCCCCCTTGCCCCCCCTGTAAGGCGACTGACGGGGGCGAGCGGTTTGCGTTTACTCTTTTCCATTCTGTAAACTTTTGTTCAAACGCCTTTACGGGGGTCGAAAAAGCGTGTAGAATGGCAGCATCAAGATTTTAGGAGTGTTTTTTGTGAACAAATTCCGCGATGCCCTTTACCGCTTTATGTATGGCCGCAATGGCGTAGATGCGCTGAACTGGGCGCTCGTGATCCTTGAGCTGGGCGTGAGCATTCTGAGCTCGATCATCCGCGTGCAGGGCGTTTCCCAAGCGCTGTACTTTGTGTCGATGGTGCTGATGTTCATCGTGCTCATCCGCATTTTTTCGCGCAATCTCGCGCGCCGTCAGGCCGAGAACGCGAAGTTTCTGACCTGGTGGACGCCGAAGGCGAACGCCATCCGCGGCGCGAAGGCACGCCGCGCCGACAAGGCGCACAAATACGTCCGCTGCTCCTGCGGCGCGTACTGCCGCGTGCCGAAAAACATCGGCAAGGTCGAGCTCACGTGCCCGAAGTGCGGCAAGAAAAGAGTCGTGAAAACGTGAAAGAAAAAATCCGTCCCGCGGGACGGATTTTTTTGTAAGAAAACCGGTTTTCCGCCGTCCTATAGACAGAAAGGGGGGTGAGGGCGCTGACGAATTTTGAAGAGGTGTACGCCGTGTACTTTGACGATGTGTACCGGTATCTGCTTTCGCTGTCCGGGAGCGAGAGTACCGCCGAGGAGCTGACGAGTGAGACGTTTTTCCGCGCGATGGACGCCCTCGACCGCTTTCGGGGCGAGTGCAGCGTGCGCGTGTGGCTCTGCCAGATCGCGAAGAATCTCTATTATTCGCAGCTGCGGCGCGAGAAGCGGCTTGCCCCGCTCGAAGACTGCCGGATCGCCGAGGAGAGCCACGAGGAGGAGTTAGAAGATCACAGCGAGGCCGCACGCATCCAGGAATTGCTGCACGCGCTCAGAGAGCCGTACAAGGAGGTCTTCATGTGGCGCGTGTACGGTGAGAAGAGCTTCCGCGACATCGGCGCGCTCTTCGGCAAGACGGAAAACTGGGCATGCGTGACGTATCACCGCGCCAAGCGCATGATCCGCGAAGGATTGGAGGACGACTGAAATGGACAAAACTTGCAGCATCGTGCAGGATCTTCTGCCGCTCTATGAGGAAGACATGCTGCGCGAGGAGACGAAGAAATTTGTGGACGGGCATTTAGCGCAGTGCGCGGCCTGCCGCGCCGAGCTCGACGCGCTGAAGACGGACGTGAAGCCCGCGCCCGTCAGCGCGCAGCCGCTGCGCGACTTGAAGCGGCAGGTTCG
>ENA-ORNT01002534-ORNT01002534.1-human-gut-metagenome-genome-assembly--contig:-NODE-2534-length-11227-cov-70.180988_pt1 | contig 11227 bp, 8 predicted proteins | sample MGYA00242120_ERZ509032 | MGnify/ENA primary metagenome ERZ509032 (study PRJEB26280, sample SAMEA2338729) | human gut metagenome | biome: human gut; feature: human-associated habitat; material: faeces...
TTGGTAACAAACTTCCAGTCAGCAGCAGAAGTAACATCAAATTCAACCTTTCCACCCTCTTGAGGAATAGAGAGAGATGACTGAGAAACCTGAATGCCATCAAGCTGACCTAAGTCCTTATCATCGCTACAACTTGCAAAGAAGCCTGCTACGGCAATCAATGCGATGAATAAATATTTAAATTTCATAATTTCGATACTTTATTAATTAGAAGATGTAACGGAGACCCACTGATGCATACCAGCACTGGCCGATAGCGTGATTTGGTACGAAAGTCTTGGTGTTACCATTGATTGACTTTGGAGTTGAGAAGGTTGCATAACCATCTGCATCCTGACCCTCGTAACGCAAGATACGTGGATCTGAACCAATCTCTGGGTTCAAGTACTTCATGACACCCCAGCTAGAATTGAAGAAGTTGAGTACGTTCTTCATATCGAAGCTCAACTGGATAGTATTGGTGTGACCTGCCACATCAAACTTGAAGTCGTGCTTGTAGCTGAAGTCGATGCGATGTACCCATGGACTGTAAAGGCTGTAAGCCTCTGCATACTCACCCTGATGGTTCTTCAGATAGCTGTTGGCATGTACATAATCCATGAAGCGGGTCTTATCATCCTCTGACTTGAAGCGGAACTCATTATCAGCTACCTGCTTATCGGTTGGGATGTAGAGAGCATCATAGTTGTAACCATCAGCATTGATATCATTTACAGTCATGTAAGAGTAGTTGTAACCACCACGCCATGCCTCATAGATGAAGCTATAGTGGTTGTTGCTCTTGTCGTGGATAGTAGCAGAAGCAATTACACGATCAGGAGTTACATTCTGTCCGTTGTGCAACTTGATGTTGTTAGGACCATATACTGTAGAGATATAGTTCAATACAGAAGAAGCGTTAGATCCAGGAAGTGATGTAACCTCCTTAGATACAGTATGAGTATAGGCAGCCATCAAGTTCAACCACTCCCATGGCTGAGCATTTACCTGTGCAGAGAAAGACCAACCGTAACCACGGCTTGTATTCTCAAGTACATAAGCACTTGTACCTACGGTAGAACCCTTAGGATATACAGGGCGGTTGTCTGCACCATTGAAACGTGGGAAGCCCTTGGCATCCTGTACGCTCCAGTCGGTCAATGTAGCAGCATTCAATGTCTTGTTGAAGATACCCTCAACAGAAACAGACATTGGGAAAGACACAGGAATCTGATAATCGATAGCGAAAGATGTCTTCCATACCTGTGGCAACTTAAAGTCTGTATCAACAGCAGAGATTGCTGAAGGAACAGTACCCTTATCCGGAGTGATGTTCTCTGGGTAACCCATAGAAATCAACTTATTAAGGAGAGCTGCAGCTGTTGGCTTACCATCCTTATCAACAACCAAACCACCCGCAAATGGTTTCATATCTACACCCTCTTTCTTACCAGTCTTAGGATTCCAAGCCTTTGTTGCATTCAGCTGTGCCTGATACTGTATCATACCAGAGTTGGTTGGCAAGTTGGTGAAGAATACCAATGGCAAACGGCCCTGAAAGAAACCAGTACCACCACGGAACTTCAATGTCTTGTCACCAAATACATCATATACGAAACCGATACGAGGAGAAACAGTCAAAGAGCTGTTTGGCCACTTACCAGAGTCGATGTGACGACCATTATAGTCGAGATCGAGAATCTTATTATTAGTCATCAAGTCAGAATTGTCGAAGAACAGACCATCCAGACGAAGACCATAAGTCAACTTGAACTGAGGAGTCATCTGCCACTCATCCTGAGCGTAGATACCAGCCTTGTTATACTGTACGCGGGCAGCAGGATTGTTGTTGCCACCATAACCATAAGTCAAACATACAACCTCTGGAATACCACCATTCAGGAAGTCGTCGAGACTCTTGTAACGATAGTAACCAGTACCATTACGCTGATAAGCATTGTCAGCCATCTGGTGCTCATAGTTGAGACCGGCGATGATCTTGTGCTTACCGAGATAGTAAGTTACGTCATCCTTGATATTCCATACAGTATTGTGTACGGCATTGTTCCAGGTAAACAACTCATAACCCAAAGCCATATAGTTGTTGGTACCATCAGCATCAGCAGTTCCATCTACACTCTTCTGTCCGCCATCGAGGATATCGATGAATGGGAACTCTGAAGAATTGGTGTAACGGCTATCATCCAACTTAGAGTATGTGAACAGGAACTGGTTAGACAGATTATCTGTGAAACGGCTGTTCAAGTCAACAGTCCAAGAGTTTACGAGGTTGTCATTGGCATACATACTGTTGGCAAATGACATAGAGTACTGAGACATACGGCTACCAGATGCACGTGTACCACCATCCATAGATGATGCGTTAGGAGCCTGCCAAGAACGGTTCTTGGTATAGTTGTAGCGTACAGCCAAGTGATGCCTGTCTGTGATGTTCCAGTCAACACGGAAGAGGAGCTTGTAGTTGCTCTCGTCTGCAGGGAAGTTGGTCCATGAACCTGTATCGTAACCATACTTTTCCTTTACGAAATTAGAAACTCTCTCCAAATCAGCAAGCTTGGTACGAGAGATATAGTTCTCAGCATCACCGATACCATCCTCTGAACCTCTCCAGCGGTTTACCACTGTAGGAGTCTTGACCATTTCACCGTTAGCGAAGAAGAACAACTTGTTCTTGATGATAGGACCACCGAGAGAGAAACCCCAAGTAGTCTGCTGATCCTTCTCACGTGCGCCAGAAATCTGCTCACGCTCGATAGCATCACCACGCATGTTCTCATTCTTGTGATATACGTAAGCGCTACCCTTGAAGTTGTTGGTACCAGACTTGGTAATAGCATTTACACCACCACCAACGAAGTTAGTCTGACGAACATCATAAGGAGAGATAACAACCTGCATTTCCTCGATAGCATCCAGAGAGATAGGAGCACCACCACCAGGAAGCTTTGAGCTCAAGCCGAAGTTGTTGTTGAAGTTTGCACCATCCACAGTGAAGTTGGCTGTACGGCCATCAGCACCTGCGAATGACATTCCGTTTCCACCATAAGGAGAAAGACGGGTGATATCAGTAATGCTACGGCTAACAGTTGGCATGTTAGCAATCTGTGCATTAGAGATGTTGGTAGAAGCACCAGTCTTCTCTACACTGAACTTGGACCCCTTTGCTACTACTACAACTTCGCCAAGCTGCTTAGCATCCTCATCAAGAGTTTCTTTCAAGTTGTAGGTTTCACCAAGCTGAAGGGTGACGTTCTTTACGACCTTAGTCTTGTAGCCGATGTAGCTGATCTTGACTTCGTAAGGACCACCGACACGCATACCATTGATAGTGAACATACCATCAATGTTGGTTACAGCTTTGTAACGAGTTCCTGAAGGAACGTGAACGGCCTCAATCGTTGCGCCAATCACGTCTTCACCACTTGCAGTCACAGAACCACTTAAACCAGAAGTAGTAATCTGCGCCATAGCGGTTGAAACCATAAAGGCCAGCAAAGCCACTAATAAATGCAATCTTTTCTGCATACCTTTTTTTATAAAATTAATTAATAATACGGGGGAATAGCCCCCAAATATCTATTACGGGTGCAAAATTAAACAAAAAATTCGATATAAGTGTTACAACTGCATGAAAAATTGTGTTTTATAACATAAAAAAAATCTGCGTTAAGGAAATAACGCAGATTTTCTTTAAATTATTATTTATAACGGGGGTTTGGTTATAATTTTTCGAGGGGCTCGAGGCGGAGGGCTGCCTCGGGGGACTGACCTTCTATACCAGGCGATGGAATCGCCTGGAACGGGGGCTAGGCTCCATGAGGGGGGACCTGAAACGGACCTGAAAAGGGCCAGAAACGGACCTGAAGGGGGAGGCCTGAAACGGACCTGAGGAGGGGCGGGCTGCCCCTACTCCTTTCTTTGCCAAATGCTCATCACCTTGCGACGGATGGCGAGGATGTTCAGGATAGAGACTATCAGGAACAAAAGCATGCCTAAGCAGACGGCTGGGAGCATGGTACCTTCTTCGATGTCAGGGAAGATTGCCTCGATGAACTCCATGTAGTAGCCACGGACGAAGAAGAGGATGACCCAGGCGATAATGAGCACCACCAGGTTGAGCGACATGGTGAGCACCTGATATGGCTTCGCCACATTGGCAGGACTATAGCCTATCAACAACAGGTTCTCCAACTTGGATGAGTTCTTCTGTACCAGCAGATAGATGCTGAGCATCAGAATGTAGAAACTCAGGATGGAGATGACCAGTCCGATAATCATTACCATGGATACCATCATGCGAAGGAAATAGGTGGTCTTCTCGGCATCAAGCTTGTCGGTTTCCACCTCATATCCGTTATCATCCAGGTATTTGGTGATGTTCTCGTCTCCCGGATTGCCTACCTCTACGATGAGGCGGTTAGGATCGCTCTTCTGGTTTGGAGCAAACTCCTGGTTACTCCAGTCCATAAATGCCTGTGGCACGAGGATGGTGTTGAGACGGGAAGAGAATCCGATGACCTTTCCCTTGAACTGCTCCTTCTTGCCGGCTGCCTGAATCTGGATATTGAAATCGATCATTCCCATCAGTCCATCGCTGATTTTCGGGAGCGAATGACTCTGGGCGAATCCGAAGTTATACATATTAATATAGGTACGCGGGAGAATGATTGGCACTTCCTTGGCTCCTGGCGTATACTTCCAGTCCTTGAGCGGCACATCGACGAAGCCGTCGGGCACGCTCTCAAAGAAGAGTTCGCTGTTCAGTACATTCACGCCGTTGACGCCCATCTGGGCATCTACCTTATATTCCGTAGAGGTGAACTTTCCCACCTTCTTCACGAACTTCTGGTCTCTGACATCATCTATCTCAGCACCTGAAAAAGTATTGGAGCGACCGCTGATGGTATTCCCCATACCAATCTTCTTGCTCATGATGAGATAGTCGGCTTTCATGAAACTGTCTTCCTGTGTGAAGACAGGCAGCACGTCCTTATAAAACTGGAAGCCGAAAAGGACGATGAGCATACCGAAGAGATTGGCGAAGGCGAAGCCTGCAAACTGAGGTATACTGATATGCTGACGAAGTAATTTCCAAACTAAATTCATTTTTGAATTGTTGAATGTTAAGTGTTGAATGATAAATTACAACTTAAATGTATGCTCGTAAGGCAAGTCCATGTGCTTACCTATACTGGTAACGATGACACCAGCCCCCTGCTCCTTGGCTTCCGCCATCATGATTTCCGCCATGATACGGGAGTTGTTGTCGTCGAGGTGACTGATAGGTTCATCGGCAAGGATGAAGTCGAAAGGCTGACAGAGCGCTCGCATCATCGCCACACGCTGCTGCTGTCCGAACGACATTCTTCCAATCTTTGCATCCACCTTGTCGGCGATACCGAGCATATCAAACCATTTCAAGATCTGTTCACGGCTCTTGAATCCGGTAATCTTGTTCTTGATTTCTACATTCTCCAGAGCGGTAAGCTCCGGGAAGAGACGAAGTTCCTGAAAGAGGTGGCTGATATGACGCTTTCTCATTTCCACCCAATCCTTAACCTTATAATTAGCGGTAACATCCTTGTCGAACATCACGCTTCCGCTGTAGTCGTGACGATAGCCGAGCACATAGCTGCAGAAAGTACTCTTTCCGCTGCCACTCTCTGCCTCGATAAGATAAAGATGCCCTTTCTCGAAGGTGACATCCTGCTTCCATATCTCCGAATCCAGGTCATTGCGCTGGGCGAAGACCTGTGGGAGAACGGAATGAAGCTGAATCTTTTCCACGTTATATTATTTAATGTATAATTATTAATGTTTAATTGCAGGAACAACCTTACATTTAAACCCTTTTTGCCTTTTACCTTGAAATTAGGACTGGGGGACCTAGCGATGGAATCGCTAGGAACGGGGGCGCAAGGGGGCAAGGGGAGGGGGCGCAGGGGGGCAAGGTTCTTTTTAGCTTTTTGCCCTTTTTGCTTTTACTCTTTTTACCCTTTTTGCCTTTACTCTTTTTACCCTTTTTGCCTTTTACTTCAAGGTATAGACCACGGAAGTAAGGTTGCCGAATACTGGAGACAGCAGACCGGTTACGGTAGAGATGGCATCGTCCTTGCCCGAACCGTTGCCGTCGGAACTCTTGGCGAGATTGATGACCATCGCCAGCTTCTGACCCACAATGAGCTTCTGAATCTTGGCATCTATCGGATGATTGCTTGGCTTCACGGCATACTGGGCAGTGAGTTCATCGCTTCCGCTGTAGAACTGCTTGTCATCGGTTACGCCGAAATAGAAAGAAGTCTTGCCGTCGGTATAGAAGTAAGCATTCTTAGCCCAGTTGGCAATTTTGGCACCCGGAGGACATGATTTCTTCCAGTAATCCACATCGCCCAACCACTTGCTGTGAGCCAGTTTAGCCGCCATCATGATCTTGAGGTCGGCATCTCCCAAGGTTGGCATCACGATGGCCATATCTCCATCCACACTACGGATGATATTGTCCATATCCACCGCCTGATTAATACCCATGAGGAGGGTCTGCAGACTGCTGTTACTCTGCATCATAGGCAGGAACTGCTCGCCCTTTACGTTCATGAAGATGCCAGCCAGAGCATCTCCCGGCATCGACTTGACGTAGGCTCCCTTGATAGGACGATATGTTTGAGCCGCCTTCTTCAAGGCAGCGTCAATGGTTTTATTGAAAGAGAATGTTTCGCCATGAATCTGCAGGATACCGTCCTTGACATTCATCTCGGCAGCAATCACCACCTGAGAAGGATCGGTATCCTTCGGAGCACCGAGGGTAAACGGAGCGATGAATTTCTCAGGCAATGCCTGAGCCTGAGCCACCATTGCCATCGGAGAAGTGATGGTCTGCAAGCGTTCGAACAATGGCGAAGCGGTAATACCTTCCTCTTCATCAGCCTTGAGATATCTTACCATCTGCTGCTGGAGCTGAGCCTGTGCATCAGCCACAACCGGTCCCATGACGAGGAGCGCCTTGTCAGAGAAGCCTACGAGCCATGAATCCTTCAAGACTGCGAAATGGAAGCCCTTGCGTTCCTTTACTTCAGATGCGATATGCTGCTTGGCAAGCGAAGCGAGCCAGTCTTCCACATCACTCTCGCTGCTGACCTTGGCACAGAGACCGAGGTTTCCATCAGCACTTTCGAAAAGGTACATCTTTTCGGATATGTCGATTCCACACTTGTCTACATCATCCACATGAAGCAGGGATTTAAGCATGCCCGCCTTGTCTTCCGCATGAATATCGGAAGCCATCTGCTGCATATCCACCGAAATAATAGCAGTACTTTTCTTAGGAATGGCATTGAGATAGTCGCTGCCAGAACATGATGTCAGCATCCCGACAAGGCATGCCAAGCACATCATAACCAAATTCTTATACAATCTTTTCATCTCATTTAGATAAATATTTTAAAGCTTTTGCCCTTACAGAGCGCATTGCTGTTGCTTAATTAAACCCAGGGCGTTGCCCTGGGCTAGGAGCTTCTGCCCTTTACCTTTCCCTTCGGCCGGTGACCGTTGGTTCAGGGCGTATTGGATCAAACTTGCTATAATCTCCTTGCGATATGCGCCATGTGAACCGCTACAAGGCCGGCGGTTTCGGTACGGAGGCGGCTGGTGCCCAGGGATACGCTCTCGTAGCCGTTCTCCAGGGCAAGGCGAACCTCATCGATGGAGAAATCGCCCTCCGGACCTACCAGCACCGTGATATCAGCTGCATCTGCAGTTGGAGATTCAGCAGCAGTGGCTATATCTGCATTTGAAGATTCAGAAGCAGCAGGAGCATGAACTTCATTCAGAATACCAGAAATCTCGGTAAAGAAGTCTTTCTTCTCTACCTCTTCGTAGCAATGACAGATAAACTTTCTGCCGGGACGAGGGGTCTGGATAAACTCCTTGAAGCTGACCAGTTCGTTCACCACCGGTTTCCACGCCTTATGACTCTGCTTGACGGCAGAAATCACAATCTTGTCAATTCTTGGCGTCTTCACCACCTTGCGTTCAGAAAACTGGCAGTTGAGGAACGAGAGTTCATCAAAACCGATTTCCGTGGCTTTCTCAGCCATCCATTCGATACGCTCCATCATCTTAGTTGGCGCAATCGCCAGATGGATATGTCCCTTCCAGGCACGCTGCTGCGGCATCTCTTCCTTGATTTCATAGAGACATCGCTTGCTGGATGCAGCAGTAACCTCAGCACGGAAAAAGGAGCCTTCTCCATCCATGAGGAATATCTCGTCCCCACCCTTCAGTCGCAGAACGCGCAGAGCATGGGTAGCTTCCTCGGCAGGCAGTTCCACCTGGTTAGCCGCATCCGGCACATAGAAATATCTAACTTCCTTCATTATTTGTTCGCATTTTTCGCCTTTTCCTCACGGCGCTTGATTTCATCACGGATATAAGAAGCATCTTCATACTTCTCATCATCTACAGCTCTCTGCAAAGCCAGTTCCAGCAGTCGGTCTGGCAGGGTAAGGATAGGAATAGCCACACGCTGCATTCCTCCCTCGTAAGGAGTAGAGAAGTTTTTGATTACCTCTTCAGATGTCAGGATTTCATACCCATTCATCAAGGAAAGCAGGATGGCATCTTCTATCTGGAGCAGGTAAGACTGGTCGGTGTCAACATTCACCAGTTTCGTCTTCAGTCCCACTCCCTTGATGCCCAAGACCTCAATCTCATAACGAGCAGCGTCGTCTTCCTTGAGAATCTTCGCCAGCACATCAACGGCACCGATTCTCTCTTCATCCTTGTGCTGCTCATACTCCTTGATTTTCATCGCCACCTCCGGAATGGTGAGAATGGTAAGCACGCGGGTTTCTTCCTCATTGGTGAGGGCAATGACCCCGGCATCTACCGACTCAGCTATTGCAAAAGATCCTTTATATACTAACTTTACCATTTATTTTGTCTCCTTCTTAGGTCTGAACAAGATGGCGAAGGCAACTCCGACCAAAAGAGCATAACCTGCGAAGATAAACCAGCAGGTCTGCCAATCGCCCATTAAATACCCATTTTCCCAATGACAGTAATGATTGATTACCTGTCCGGCAAGAATGGTACCGATAGAGGCACCCAAACCATTCGTCATCAGCATAAACAATCCCTGTGCCGAAGCTCTGACCTTAGGTTCGCACTTCTGGTCTACGAACAGACCACCCGACACATTGAAGAAATCGAAAGCCACACCGTATACGAGGCATGAGAGAATGAAGAGGGCAACGCCAGGGAACGCCGGATTGCCCATTCCGAAGAAGCCGAAACGGAACACCCATGCAAACATGGCGATGAGCATTACGATCTTGATGCCATAACGTTTGAGGAAGTATGGAATCAGGAGGATGCAGAGCGCCTCAGCAATCTGAGAGATGGATACCAGAAGCGTAGCATTATTGGCAGCAAAGGTATCCAACATGGCAGGATCACCCTTGAAACTGGTGATGAAAGGTGTAGCATAACCGTTGGTCACCTGCAGGCTCATACCGAGCAGACATGAGAAGATAAAGAACAGCGCCATCTCGCGGCTCTTTAAGAGCTTGAAGGCATCGAAGCCCCATGTCTCCACCCAGCTGCGCGCCTGCTTCTTCACCAGCTGGCACTGTGGCAAGCCGAAGCAGTAGAGGAAGAGTACGATACTCAGGATTCCCGATACGAGGAACTGGAGATGGGTATACTGGAACTTGTTGGCATTCTCTGAGAAGAGGAACAGGAAGGTTCCGTTATCCCAGGTGGCACAGTTGACAATCCACATGGTGACGATGAAACCTACGGTTCCAAAAACACGGATAGGCGGGAAGTCCTTGATGGTATCCCGTCCATGGTTCTTCAGAATGGTGAAAGCTGCGGTATTGGAAAGCGCCAGCGTAGGCATATAGAACGCCACGCTGAAGGTATAGACAGCCATGAAGAGCGCCTCGTTAGGAGTGGCACTCGCCTGTCCCATCAGGAAAAGTCCTATCATCGACAGACCTGCCAGCAGATGACAGTATCCCAGAAGGCGTTGTGGCTGGATATACTTATCCGCTACAATACCCATCAATGTAGGCATGAAGATGGAGACTATACCCTGAATGGTATAGAACCAGGAGATTTCTGCACCCATTCCGGCCTTTCCGAGATAGTTGCCCATAGATGTAAGATAGGCTCCCCAAACAGCGAACTCCAAGAAGTTCATTATTGATAATCGTACTTTCAGATTCATATTCTTTTTTCTAATTTCTATTGGTATTAAGATTCGACTTGAACTGCTCAGAATACAACCGTTTTTGGAATTGTTTCCCGCAGTTTATAGTTTGCAAAGATACATATTTTATCGAAAAGAGCGTAATTTTTTGCAGATTATCCGCCGGAAAGCTAGTTTATTTAACAAATAATGTGTAAATTTGCAGCCAAAAACAAAGAATCAATAGAAAATGTTATTAAAGTTTTTCCTTACGTGTAACAAGATTGGTGCCTTCACGCTGGGTGGAGGCTACGCCATGATTCCTATCATGGAGAGAGAATTCGTGGATAAGAACCGGTGGATGAACAAGGAGGAATTCATGGACATTATGGTGGTGGCTCAGGCTACTCCGGGTATCTTCGCCATAGATATGGCGAGTCATATCGGCTATAAGCTGAAGGGCGTATGGGGCGGCATCGTGGGTGCCATCGGTATTGCGTTGCCTTCCATCATCGCCATTCTCATCATCGCCATGTTCTTCCAGCAGTTCAAGGACAATTACTGGGTGGCGAAGTTCTTTGCGGGTGTTCGTCCGGCTGTGGTGGCGCTGATTGCAGCTCCCTGTTTCAAGATGGCTAAGACGGCTAGCATCAACCGCTACAACATCTGGATTCCCTTCGTCTGCTGTGCGCTGATTGCTGTTTTCGGCATCTCGCCTATCTATATCATCATCGCTGCCGGTGTGCTGGGATGGCTTTATGGAAAGGTAAAAAGATAAAGAGGGTTCTGGCTGGGGAGTGAATCCTTTTCTGGGGAGGGAATCCTTTTCTGGGGAGGGAATCCTTTTCTGGGGAGGGAATCCGATGGAATCGGATTCAACGGAGGCTCAGAGGGGACATCATTCCAAGGGTCAACGCTCAAAGTTCAAAGTTCAAAGTTCAAAGTTATGTTGTTTCTGAAATTATTTCTTATATTTACCAAGATTGGTACATTTAATTTTGGTGGTGGATATGCGATGCTTTCGCTCATCCACAACGA
>ENA-ORNT01002536-ORNT01002536.1-human-gut-metagenome-genome-assembly--contig:-NODE-2536-length-11222-cov-2.480165_pt1 | contig 11222 bp, 10 predicted proteins | sample MGYA00242120_ERZ509032 | MGnify/ENA primary metagenome ERZ509032 (study PRJEB26280, sample SAMEA2338729) | human gut metagenome | biome: human gut; feature: human-associated habitat; material: faeces...
ACTTAATGTGCTTTCGGTAAGCTGCTGTTTATTAAAAAATGGACCAAATACATTTATAAATGCAGATAATATACATAAAATAAGTATCTTCATACAATCATTACGGTTACTGCTTATAACCTCTGTTATATACTGTACAATCTTCTTACCCGAATCCCTCGTTGAATTACCCGAATATATGCTGTCTACTATATCCTCAAAGGTAACCGAATTGTAACTGCTTTCTTTTAATATCTTATCAATATCCTTATAATCATAATCAGACCAGCCAGATGTATCCGTGACAGTTTCCTGTCCGTTAGTTTCCGCTTTAATCACATTGGCATTATTGTATACAAGCATTAATATTACCGACATTAGTAATACGCTTTTTAATAGCGGTAGTATATAATTAAGTTTCATAAATATATATTTCCGCCCAGTAAATATACTTCTTAATAATGACAACATATATTGGGGGCAGTTATTGTGCATTAATATACATCTTATTTTATACATTTATTAATCATCTCCATAAGCGACAGTACAATTGGAATACTTATTGTTGCAACAGCAATCTTACACATAATCTCAAGCTGTGATGCCGCCCCATTATCCCTACACACATCAGATATAAGCTGCGTTATAAAGGTTATTCCTATAATCTTCATTATTATCTTTATATACACATCACCAATTCCTGTTAAAGAAATCATTACTCCGAGCTGTCCTGTTATGGCTGATATGTTATTTATTATATTAATTGAAATAATAAGACATAATGAAACTCCTATAACAGAAGCTGTTACCGGTGACTGTTTTTTTATAAGCAGTGATGTTATAACCGTGCATAATGCAAGCATAGATATTTTCAGCAATTGTTACTCCTTTTACATATCAAACAATTTCTGCATAGTTGTAAACAGTTCTAATATGTATGGAAGTATCCAATAAAGCACAAGCAGAAGTCCCGCAAGCCCTGTTAAGAAAGCCTGGTCATCTCTTCCACTATGCTTTAATATCTGATTAAGTATAGAGATTATTATTCCAACGGCAGCTATTTTAAATATCAAATTAATTTCCATACACATCCCCATTCTTTATTATGCTGTGTTCATATCAGCATTATTGCTATAAACACTCCTGCTGTTATTCCACCAATCCTGCAGATTTTCATTCTCGGTGCAATATCCATTGCCACATTTTCATTTATTCTTTTAAGCCTTTCAATTGATAATTCCAGATTTTGAACCTGCATATTTTTATCAATATACGAATTAAAATGCGACAATTCATACATTACATTAAGTTCGTCTTTTTTTAATATTTTTCTCCTGTTAAGTACATTTACAGCTTCCTCCCACACAGCTTCATATGTAACAATGCCCTCATCACTTAATGTCTTCGCTGCATAACTGAACATTTCCTGAACATAGCAGTTATCAGAATTAACAGATAAATCCCTGAATATGTCAGGGAGCGTGCTTGAAGCATAACCTATCTGTGCCTTAATATAATGAAGGGCTGTTATTAGCGATTGTATAATCTGTGTTCTCATATATAGGTTACTGCTTAAATAAAAGCCATAATATGTACATGCAGTTATTATGAGTGCTGCTCCCGATAATTTAAACATTGCTCCACCGTCCCCTTTCCCATTCTTCCTGACAATATTATTATCTTGTTAAAATAATCAGAACTTATAAGCTCACCCATAAAAGGCTTGTTCATTACATTTTCAAGCGAATAACCGTGAATTGTCGCAATAATCGTACAGCCACAGGCTATGCAGTATTTAATTGCCTGCACATCATTCTGCCCACCTATCTCATCTACAGCTATTATCCCCGGCGACATAGCCCTGATTGCCATCATCATTCCTGCATCTTTTGGACAGCCATCATATACATCTGTACGTCTGCCTATATTATTCTGCGGAATTCCCATATAGCAGCCTGCTATCTCCTGTCTTTCATCTATAAGACTTACATTAATATGAAGCCTGTCATTATCAGATATATTTCTTACAAGATCCCTTAAAAGCGTTGTCTTGCCACAACCCGGCGGTGAAATAATAAGCGTATGGTCAATACCTCCTCCATATACGAAATCAACAACCTTATTACTACACCCTATAACCTCATGTGCCACCCTTATACAAAGAAAGGTTATATAATTAAAATTCTTAATGACATTATTCTCTATAATCGCATGTCCTGATACCCCAATCCTATGCCCTCCCTCTATTGTAATAAACCCCTGTTTGAAACTTTGCTCATACGCATAGATAGAGTAATTGGAAGCTAATTCCAGCATTTTCATTATGCAGTCCTTGGTAACCTTAATATCATACATTATCTCTTTATTGTCATATATTAAAGTTACATTTCTGCCAACTCTTAATCTTAGCTCGTTAAGCCTGCCAAATGACAACGTATGCAGTCTAAGCTTGTCAGCCAGAGCTGGCGGCAGAATTTTTATAATTTGTCCAATATCCCCCATACAAAAATAACCTCCACATATATCGTTTTTCACAATATATGTGGAGGCTCTTATTAATATTACCATTATTTGTGCAGGCTTGTCAGCTTATCTATTCTTTAATTCCTGCACTAAATTATTCATCAAATCATTAATTAAATTCTCAATTAAATCCTTTATCAGCAATCACGAATTATTCTATTGACTTTAAAGATTCCACCATTGGAATTTTCTTAAGTGACGGATACATAATTGCATTAATAATCAATGAAAAAATTAATGTAATTCCATATGATAACAGGAATGAACTTAAATTAATTCTTGTTCCAAACATTACTCCGTCTAATTCTATTGTTGTCATTATGTATGTATGAAGTGCTCTTCCTAATAAAAGTCCTGCAAGACCGCCTATAAGTGTAAGTATTATATTCTCCCTGTATATATACTCTCCAACTTCATTATCATAAAAGCCAAGAACTTTTATTGTCGCAATCTCCCTTATTCGCTCAGATATATTAACATTAGTAAGATTATACAATACAACAAACGCCAGCATACCTGCTGATATTATAAGCACCCATGTAACAAGATCCAGGGACTGTATCATATTCTCAAATCTTGACATATTAACCTTTAAGAATGTAAGCGACTTAACTGCTGAATTAGACAAATATCGTTCTCCGATAACTGCCTGAACATTATCGCTGTCATCACTAAGTATACCTAATACTCTGTTATTATCTGGTGTATAGCCAAATGTGTCATTGAAATAACCTGATGTCATAAAAATATAATTATTAATATATATTTCCATAATTCCAGTCACCTTAACTGCTGCCTGCCTATCATTAATATCACATATAGTAATATTATCACCAACAGAAACATTCAGATCCTTTGCAAGCTTTTCAGATATAATAACACCATCATCATTAAGTTCTAACTGGTTATGCTTCTTTCTTGTCCTGAATGTAACAAAATCACTATACTTATCTGTATTATCAACAACAGTTATCTCAGTTGAATAACTGTCACCACCACCTAATGCTTTCACATCAGCAGTATATCCATAATCTGTAGTGTATTCTTTATAATATTCATCTTTCTTTATAGATGATATTATATTGTTAATTTCTTCACTTTCAGCATCACTCTTAAATGTAATTACATTATCATAATGCAGTATCTGTTCATACTGGTTATCAATAACACACTGTATACTGTCCTTAATTCCAAAACCTGCCGTTGTCAACGCTGTACATCCTGCGATTCCGATTACTGTCATAAAAAATCTTTTCTTATACAGGAATATATTACGCATAGTAACCTTCCTTGTAAATGAAAGATGCTTCCATATAAATGTATGCTCTAACAATATCTTTCTTCCACTCTTAGGAGCTTTAGGTCTCATAAGTATAGCCGGCACTTCTGAAAGATCATTGTAACACGAATAGAATGCCGCAAGAAATGTTACCGCTACAAGACAGATAATAACTGCCACAGATAATAATGTATGGCTTGCATAAGTTATATGCGGCATCTGGTATATTATGTTCCACGAATTATATATTATATACGGAAACAGCTTTAAACCAACAATACAGCCTATTACACTTCCAGCAAAGGAAGCTATAAAGGCATAGGCAACGAACTTGAATACTATAGTACCTTTTCCATAACCTAAAGCCTTGTATGTTCCGATTAAACTTCTCTGTTCTTCTACCATTCTTGTCATTGTTGTAAGACACACAAGACCTGCAACAATTATAAAGAACAATGGGAATACTGTAGCTATAGCTTTCATTCTGTCAGCACTCGACTCATAATCCCTATACGAATATTGCGACTGTCTTGTAAGCACATACCATTCCCAGTCGTCAGAGTTATTCAAAGTTTCATTCATCTGCTCATCATACTTTGCATATACCGCATCAAAGTCAAACTCTTGAACTGCTTTAATATACGCTGGTTCAATATAAGGTGCTATCATTGAAGACACATCATATCCCGGATAATATTCCTGATACTGCTTCGTAATAGACTCTGTTACCTTCTGTCTTATTGTATCAAGCAGTTCCTGTTTCTTATCTTCCTTGGCTTTGGCAAATTCTTCTTTTATATCCTTCTTCCTGTTATCAAGCTGTCCTGCTGCTATATTCTTAATTCTGTTCTGTACATTTTCAACCTTTTTATCATATTCATCAGAATATGTATCAAGTTCTTTTGCTCCGTCTACTACAGCGTAAGCTTCTGTATAATAATCATTCTTAAATTCATCATCTCCAACATATACACAATAGCTGATATTGCCATTACCAATATCTGACGAACCTAAATCATAAGAAACGAAGCAAGGCGAATATACTACTCCAACAACTGTATATTCAGTATCCTTAAATGTATCGTTAATATCATCAGAAGTTCCAGACTTAAATTTTAATACATCGCCCACTTTGACAGCTTCCCTTGTAGACTCGTACTTCACAACACATTCTTTATCATTCTGTGGCAGTCTTCCCTCTTTAATGCGAAGTCTGTTAATATAGCTGTCATCATTATCATCTGCATTAAGAGGAATACTTAAAACATGCGCAACTGACTCTTTATCATCATAATTGATGAGCACATCTTTGCTGTTGGCACCATATACTGCCTTTACTCCCTGCGCTTTTGCAATTACCTGCAAATCATCATCTGTAAGCCCTATAGATGATATTATTCTTATATCATTCATATTATATTCATCATAATAGTTATCTGACGAACGCTTCATATCGCCCGAAGATGCTGTGACTCCGGCAAAAAATGCAGCTCCTATGGCTGTGATTGCCATTATTGAAATAAATCTTCCAAGCGAACCTTTTATCTCTCTTATTAAATCTTTAAATACCGACTTTCCCATTATGTTAATTCCGCCTTTCCATATTAACTACCATTCTATCTGCTCTATTGGAAGCGGATTTTCATTGACAGTCACACTGTCAACTACTCCATTTTTCACTTTGATAACCTTATCGCCCATAGCTGTCAGTGCAAGATTATGTGTTATAACTACAACTGTAACACCTCTTTCACGGCATGTATCCTGCAACAGCTTTAATATCTGCTTGCCTGTATTATAATCAAGTGCTCCCGTAGGTTCATCGCATAACAGAAGCTTTGGATTTTTGGCCAACGCTCTTGCTATTGCAACTCTCTGCTGTTCACCACCTGATAACTGTGCCGGAAAGTTAGAACTTCTTTCCTTAAGTCCTACTGCTTCTATAACCTCATCAACATCGAGCGGATTCTTACATATCTGTGTTGCAAGCTCAACATTTTCCCTTACAGTAAGATTTTGTACAAGATTATAGAACTGGAATACAAATCCTATATCATATCTTCTGTATGTTGTAAGCCTCTTAGCTGTGAACTTTGACACATTCTCTTTATCTACAATAATCTTTCCTGTCGTAGCTGTATCCATACCGCCCATAAGATTAAGTATTGTACTCTTACCTGCACCACTCGCACCTGCTATAACTGCAAACTCTCCCTTATCTATCGTAAAGCTTGCACCGTTAAGTGCTTTTATCTTTACATCACCCATTTTATAAATCTTCTTTACATCATCAAATTCTATGTAGCTCATACGCACCTCTGTAAATTAATATGATTATTTATGTAGTAAATATATAATAACTCATTTTAGGTATAATAGCAAAATAAAAGTGTATAATTTATTAATTATAATAACCGGGTTTCTTATTTATGCTATCAGCAGTTGCTTATTTTTTTCAAAAGCTTATACAGCCATTAAAATTCATAATTTTAATATGTCTGATTATTTCAATCGTCTTAACTCCATTTAATAGGGTAAATGCTAAAGAAAACGACTCATCTCTGAAAGATAATGAAATACACGCCAGATTTGCAGCAGTAATAGATGCCGATACTAACAGGCTTCTATATGGTAAAAATGCTGACACCAAAGCACCTATGGCAAGCACCACCAAGATTATGACATTAATAACCGCCCTTGAGATATGTCCTGATGATTATATTGCCACCACTTCTGCATATGCGGCTTCTATGCCAGATGTACAACTTAATGCTGTAAAAGGCGAACAGTTTTCAATAAAAGACCTGTACTATTCCCTTATGCTTCGTTCCCATAATGATACCGCCGTTATAATTGCAGAAAATACCGCCTACTATTATATCTGTTCTTTAACCGATAAAGAACGCAACGAACTTACCTTTGACATTTCTTTTATAAATGACTACTCTTATAACTCTCATTTTATTGAGAATATATCCAAAGAACAAAGCAAAGCACTTGTGCTGGTATTTACTAATTTAATGAATAGAAAAGCCACCAGTCTTGGCTGTAATAGCACGCATTATATAACACCTAATGGCCTTGATGCTTCTGATGATACAGGCATTCACTCGACAACAGCCTATGAATTAGCAGTTGTTATGTCCTACTGCATTAAAAACGAACATTTCCTTTCTATAACACAGACTCACGATTACAGTTTTACAAGTCTTTCCGGCAGAAAATATTCTGTAAGCAATGCCAATGCTTTTCTTAATATGTATGATAACATTATATCCGGCAAAACGGGCTTTACTGGCGATGCCGGCTACTGCTATGTGTGTGCCTATAAGGATAACGACAGGACATTTATTGTTGCCCTGCTTGCCTGTGGCTGGCCTGACAACAAGACTTATAAATGGTCTGACGCAAAACATCTTCTTGACTACGCCAGAGCCAGCTATACAAAGCAGGACATACTTATCTGCCCTAAAGTCTTTAATATAAAGATTAAAAACGGCTCTAAAAGTTCCATTGATATACTATTTGATAAAAAACTGTCTGCCTGCATAAGCGATAATGATAATGTAGAAGTCGTGTACAATATTCCATCAAGCATTGCTGCACCGGTTAATAACGAGTGTATTATTGGAAATGTATGTGTTAACATTAATGATAAAGAAATTCAAAGATACAATATATATTGTAATGAAAACATCAAAAAAGTTTCATTTATTAGTAAAATAACACAAAAAGTCAAGAAATTATAATTGATTATTGTATTTTTTGTGTATTTGATTAACAAAATAATGACACACTAATGTTAATATAGTATAATTATAAAATATGAGATTGTATACATTATGTTAATATATACAAGAATGGAGGATTATTATGAACAGAATATACAAATGCTTTCCAGGAGGTAAATTCAAGGTATTAACATTAAGCTACGATGACGGCAAGCTTGAAGATAAAAGACTAGTTGATATATTTAACAAGAACGGCATACGTGCTACCTTCAATGTCAATTCAGGGTTAACAGATATGCCAATCAGACTGCCTGCAAGCGAATGGAATGATTTATATGACAATCATGAAATAGCCCTTCATACATGCACACACCCTACTATGAACAGATGTGGTAGCTATGAGATAGCAAGGGAAATTCTTGAAGATAAGACTAATATTGAGAAAATAATACATAAACCCGTAAGAGGAATGGCTCTTCCTAATGGAGCCGGCAACAAGCTTATTACTTCTATTGCTGCTGACCTTGGCATTAAATATATACGACCAGCCACTGACCAGTACGCTGTTGTCAAATCAGCACTCGAATATGCCAACGATTGTGAAGGTCCTATTCTTCTTGGTGATGAAAATGGCTTTTCTATGCCAACAGATTATATGAACTGGATACCAACCTGCCACCACAATCATAATCTTGTTGAGTTTGGCAAGCGTTTTATGAAGCTTACTAAAAAACAGTACCTATATATGATGTATGTATGGGGACACAGCTTTGAATTTGAACGTAATAACAATTGGGAAGTTATGGAAGAATTCTGTGAAATGATTGGTCACCGTGATGATATATGGTATGCTACTAACATCGAAATCGTAGATTACAACGAAGCCTTTGACAGGCTTCAGATATTCGCCGATAATGAATATATCTATAACCCAAGTGCCTGTTCTGTCTGGGTTGCTGTTAATAATGTCCGTGTCATTGAGATACCAGGTGGAGAAACTATAAAGTTATAATTATATTTACAATATGTTAAGCCATTATATCAATACCTGTATGCAGCCCTGATTATCTCACATATTGTTTTATGTATAATAATACCTCCAGATATGACATGAATATCTGGAGGTATTAATTATTTCTTGTATAAAATATTCCGATTATTTATTCTTCTGCTTGCGAAGGCTCTTTATTGCTGTAGTTATCTTAATTGGATTGCCATATCTAAGCGTTCCCATTCTGTATATTGATGAACCTATCATACCAACACCTATAATGCTTGCTACAAGTATTATAAATGAAACAACAACTTCCCAAACAGCTACATTTCCCATTGCAACACGGGCAAACATCGCACTGTATGAACTGATTGGCAGATATGACAATACCTTCATAGCAATACCATCTATATTCATAAGCTGAAAAAGAGTAATAAAGTATACAATCATAATAACCATCTGTATGCTTCCGGCACTCTTATTAATATCCTCTGTCTTAGAAACAAGTGCACCAAATGCTCCATATATAAATGTATAGAAAAGCACACCGCCAAGTCCGAATAACGCATAGGTAACAAGTACATTTGCAGGAATATCAAGTAACATATCTAACATTCCGCCCCACGCACTCTGATTAAACTTATATGCACCGACAATCGCAAGCATAAGTATTCCAGCCTGACATAACGAAGCTATTGTACCAGCAAGCACCTTTCCAAAAAATAAAATCTTAGTATCAGCACTTGTTACAAGCACCTCTATAGTCCTGTTGGACTTCTCCTGAGTAACTGATGTCGCAACCATAACACCATAGAATATTATTATCATAAATATAATAATAATGAGTGCATAACAATAAAAATAATTATTTCCCATATCCTTGCCAAGAACAACTGTCTGACTGTTAATCTCTGGATTAAATGCCGTTATTATCTGCTCATAATCAAGATTATGGATACTGCAGTACACCATCTGGTTAAGTGCTGTAAGTACCTGATTAAACTGCATATCAATGCTGTCAGTCATACTCTTATTGTATACAATATACTCATAATCTGTAAGACTGTGAACCACAAAGCCTGCCTTGACTTCTTCATCTGACACTTTATCCTTTAATTCACTTTCTGATGACACTTTTTCAACCTTCATATCATCAAAAGCTGCCTGAATTATCTGAATATCTGAAAATGTTCCAGACTCATCATATATAAGAATTACATCTTTATTATTGTCTGCTTTATTATCTTTATCAGAATCACTCTTACCATCAACATTATCTTTATCGCTGTCAGAATCACCAGAATTCTGTTCTGTACTATTAGTAATTCCTGTGATGGCCCTTATATCTATAAATCTTGGCACAAACATAATAGCAACAGCTATAACAGCTATAACAACCGTACTGATTACATACGACTTATTCTTAATATAAGTCATAAGCTCATATTGAAGAACTACACCTAACTTTTTCATCAGCGTACACCTCCCTCAACAGACTTTTTATGTTCACTGCTTTCGCCTTGCGGTAACTCATCAACAATATCTCTATTATAACTATTATCGTCATTACTATTATTCTTATAATCTACCACTTTGTCGTCTTCCATATCATCACCTACAAGAGATACAAATATATCATTAAGAGATGGCTTATAAGTTTCAAAATGCTCAATTTCTATACCACACGCAATCATTCTTTTAAGAATATCCGCCCTTGACACGCCATTTATATTCCTTACAATAATCTCCTCTCTTGTTCTTCCAGTCTCTGTTATTATGTCAGACACATTGTCTTTTATAATCTGTGACAACTCATCAAGCCCCATATTAACATCTGATATAACCAGCTGATTCTCGCCATACTGTCTCTTAATGTCTTTAAGATTGCCTGCAAGTGCTATATTTCCCTTATCTATTATCGCTATGTCACGACAGAACTCCTCTACATAACTCATCTGGTGGCTTGAAAATATAACTATTCTTCCTTCGTTTATGACTTCTGTCACAACATCCTGAAGTATCTTTGAATTCACCGGATCAAGCCCGCTAAATGGCTCATCGAGTATAACTATCTCTGGTTCACACGCAAGTGTTGAAGCAAGCTGTACTTTCTGCTGATTACCCTTGGATAATGTCTCTAACTTTCTGTTGGCATACTCATCTATCTCAAGACGCTTTAGCCACTTCTTTGCATTATTGACTGCCTCTTTCTTGGAAAGTCCTCTAAGTCTTGTAAGATATACTATCTGTTCAAGCACTGTCTTCTTAGGATATAACCCTCTCTCTTCTGGCAGATACCCTATAAGATGCTTCTTAGGGTTAAACGGCTCATCGTCAAGATATACCTCACCCTCATCTGCTTTAAAGACATCCATAATAATTCTTATCGTAGTTGTCTTACCTGCTCCATTTCTTCCAAGAAGTCCAAGTGCACTGCCACTTTCAACTTCAAAAGAAATGCCGTGTAGAACCTGATTACCTTCAAAAGACTTTGTCAGGTTTCTTACTTCAAGTTTCATTAAAATGTTCTCCTCTCATATTTGTAAAACTTTTATAGTAATTGTATCATATGAACGAATATTTTGACAGTCAAATTTTTGTTGAATTTTAAGAATTTCAGGAATTTCAGGAATTTCAAGAAATATTCTTTCTGTATATTCCTGTTGAAGTTTAAAACCAAAAAGAGTCTGAAACAAGCAAACTTGTTTCAGACTCT
>ENA-ORNT01002543-ORNT01002543.1-human-gut-metagenome-genome-assembly--contig:-NODE-2543-length-11196-cov-7.188583_pt1 | contig 11196 bp, 6 predicted proteins | sample MGYA00242120_ERZ509032 | MGnify/ENA primary metagenome ERZ509032 (study PRJEB26280, sample SAMEA2338729) | human gut metagenome | biome: human gut; feature: human-associated habitat; material: faeces...
CGGTAATGGCGAGTATAAACATGATAAAGATATTGCTCATCACGCTCAGGTTGTCCCGATCGCCCTGAAAATGCAGACAGAGCATACTGTCAATCGCCAGTTTGACGAATACGAGGATATAGAGCAGGGAGATGCCGGTCTTGAATACCACCTTGCGCTTCAGCACCACATACATCAGCAGCGCCAGTGCGAGGGTATGGACTACATTATAGAGCATGCCCCCCCATGCTTTCATCATGTAAAACAAAAGGAAGTGGTAGGGAATAATGAGCATCTCTACCAGAGTCAAAAGGACGAAGGCGATCACCCTTCGGCGATCCACCACTCCACAGTAATCAGGGCATAGATGATGTTCCAAGCGCAAACACCAATCCCAAAGTTTGTTCTTAGCTTTCATTTTCTTGCTTTCAATTTACATATAATTTAAACAGTCGTTTATACTTATTATATAATCAAAGTCTTGCCCGCTTGGGGCACTTTGCATATCTTTCAGGACCTCTGTGTCCTGGATTCATTGTTGATTTACTAACTTATTCTTCTCTGCCGCAAAATTACTACTAAAAATCGAAAAACTCTAAGAAAACTGATAAAAAGTGGCTGAAAAAGCAAAAAACAAATGAGAAAAAGCATTTTTCAGGGTTTTTCAGTGTTTCATTCATGCGGTTTTTATTCGGTATCAGCATTTTTAGGCACATTTTTCTTGGCAGCAATCGAAAAAGACGCTATCTTTGCAATCGTAAAAACAAAGTTCGCGGTTTCAAGCCCGAGCTTCCAATCAAACCCCAAAGTTGCCAACAGGCATCTAAGAACAATGGAGTAGATGATAAAGATGATGATGAGTAGAAGAAGAGTAAATGATAGACTTACTATTCTTTAATAAATAAAGTCTAGTTTCAAGCCTATTGAATGGAAGGAAAAGGAAATTAAGAAAAAGTATAAGTATAAGTATAAGTAAAAGATGATGATGCGTTTCTCTAGAGAGACCATTTGTCATTCTTAAATCATTAAAAGATTTTAAGTATGAACAGAAGGATTTTAATTGCGCTACTGGCTGTTGGTAGCTTTATCTGCCCAGCCGTCGCTCAGAAGGTGGCCTTGAAGACGAACCTCCTTTATGATGCTACAAGCACCATGAACCTCGGCTTCGAATTTGGCCTTTCCCCAAAATGGACCTTGGATGTATCCGGCAACTACAACCCGTGGACATTTTCCAAGAACAAGAAGTGGCAGCACTGGCTTGTTCAACCAGAAGCTAGATACTGGTTCTGCAATAAGATGATGGGCTCCTTCATCGGCTTCCACGCCCTCGGAGGTTCTCATAACATAGGTAACGTAGATCTTGACTTCAAGTTCCTCGGTACCGACTTCTCCAAATTGAAAGATTACAGATACGAAGGTTGGTTCGTAGGTGCAGGTGTTGCATACGGTTATACCTGGGCTCTCTCCAAGCATTGGAACTTCGAGGCTGAACTCGGAGTGGGATACGTTTATTCGAAATCGGATAAATATGAATGCCCACAGTGTGGTGAGAAACTTGAGAAAGACAAGGCGCATCACTACGTAGGACCTACCAAGGCGGCACTCAATCTGGTGTATGTCTTCTAATTCATGATACATTATTATATCAATAAGTAAAAAATGAAGATTATGAATACATATAAGATTTTAAACAAGACACTTGGAGCCGTCGCCCTCAGCATTCTGTTTAGCACTAACGCTATCGCTCAGGAACAGGCTGCCAAGGATATGAAAGTCCTCAACAAGGAAATCAAGAAGAAAGGCAATAAGGTAAACGTCTATATGGATCTCAACCTCGATGACGTGAAACTGGCAAGCAACAAGGGTCTCATCCTTACACCTATTTTATATAAGGGTGAGGATACGCTCAAGCTCCCGGCTGTGGAGGTGATGGGTAACAAGAGATACATTTACTACCAGCGTACCAAGAAGACCGCTACCCAGAACCCGCTCATCGTTGCCAAGCGTGAAAACAAGGAGCCACAGACGCTCCGATACGCTTACTCTACTCCTTACCAGGACTGGATGAAGAATTCCAACTTCGCCATCAGCAATGATGCATGCGGATGTAACCAGAAACTGCTGGCAGAAAACCTGCTCACCAACAATGGCGAGGCGCTCGTTACTCCTCAGCAGCTCTACCAGGCTTATCAGCAGCCAAAGGCGGAGGCAGTGAAGATCAGACAGGAAAACGGTTCGGCTAGACTCAACTTCCGCATCAACAAGTGGGATATCGTGAAGGATCTCGGTAACAATACCAATGAGTTGGCTACCATCAAGCAGACGCTCGACCTCGTGAAGAACGACCCTGATGTAACCATCACTTCCATTACCCTCCACGGATATGCTTCTCCAGACGGCAGCTATGCCAACAACAACAAGCTTTCCCGCAACCGTACCCAGGCTCTCTACAACTATCTGTTGAAGACCTACCCTATCGACAAGAAGCTCTTCAAGGTAGAATCTACAGCTGAGGATTGGGCAGGAACACTGGAGTACATCAAGAGTCACAACATTCCTCAGAAGGAAGCTGCTCTCAAGATCATCAACAGCGATATGACTCCTGACCAGAAGGAACAGGCGCTCGCAGCCAAGGCTGGTGAGGCATTCAGATTCCTCGTTGACAAGGTTTGGCCAGGCTTGCGCCGCACAGATTACACCATCGAGTACGACGTGAAGGCATTCAACCTCGAAGAGGCTCGCAGAGTAATCAATACCCGTCCGCAGAAGCTCTCTCTCCAGGAGATGTACATGGTGGCAAACAGTTATCCGAAGGGAAGCGAAGAGTACAACAATGTATTCGACACAGCCGTGAAGATGTTCCCAGAAGATAAGCTCGCCAATCTGAATGCTGCCCTTGCAGCCATCGATAGAGGTGACAAGGTAAGCGCAGAGAAGTACCTGAAGAAGGCTGGCACCGGTGCCGAAGTAGATAATGCCCGTGGTTGCCTCGCCGTTCTCAATGAGGATTACGAAGCTGCCAAGCAGTACTTCCTGAAGGCAGTAGCCGGAGGCTTGAAGGGTGCTCAGGAGAATCTCAACAAGCTGAACAAGATTGTGGAATAAGAGTTTGATTTTTAAGTAATGCATATCAGGAAGTTAAAGGAGTTAAAGAAGTTAAGGAGTTAAGACGTATGTCTTACTGCTTAAAAAACACGCCAAAAAGACTGTTGTCTTAACTCCTCAGCGACCGTAGGGAGCGATAACTCCTTGACTTCTTTAACTCCTGAACTTGCGAGACTTGAATTAAGTATAAGCAAAAGAATAAACAATAATATTAATATAAACTAAAAAATTTAATTTAAGAACAAGAAAAGAAAGAATAGTATTTGATTACCCCCGGGCGAAGCCAGTGATGAGGTCTGAGAGACCCGTCCATTTCGCAACTCAAACTAAAAAATTTGTATAACACTTAATAAGTAAAAGATTATGAAGAAAATGAATTTGCTCGCAATGAGCTTGGTATCAGCAGCAGCGTTATCTTTCTCAAGCTGCAGCAGTAATGATGATTTGACAAGTGGTGGTGGAAGCAACCAGTCTAAGGTGGAAAGTTTCTACATGACATTTGCAGTTCAGACTCCTACAAGCAATGGTACAAGAACCCAGCAACCAACAGATGCAAACTTCAAGGTTGCCGGTACTCCAGCAGAGACCACAATTACAAGCGGAACATTCTACTTGGTGAATCAGAAGACAAATAAAACTGTCTTCACAAAGCATATTACCGCAAGCGAGTTGAATAATGCAGCACCAGAGTCACCAGTTAAAGGTACAACAACAACCAAGATTGAGGTTCCTGTTCAGGACGTAGATGAAGGTGTAACATACACTGTATATTTCCTGGCTAACACTACAGATGCAACTCCATGGACAAGCGTTTTTGCCCCAGCAGCTGAGAAATTCACCACAACAAACATGTTTGATGCAGGTTATGCTACAGCTAATAACTTTGTTATGTTCAACCAGAACGACAAGAATTCTAAAGCAGATAAATATACTGTAGAGTTCAAAGCAGACAATAAGGATATTTCAAATGCTGCAAAGGTTTCTGAGACCATTATGCTCGACCGCGTTACTGCTCGCATCGACAAGCCAACAACTGTTGAGGGAATAACAATTACTGCAAAATATCCAGAAGGTGCTACACCAGAAAAGAAGGCTGCTATTGATGCCGAAATTGCAAAGGTGAAGACAGTTACACAGTCTAATTACGCTATCACCAACTTGTCTAACAAGACAAACATCATGCAGAAGTGGGATGACGCATGGGCTGCTCTTCAGATTCCTGCAGGCACCGAATACATGCAGAAGTCAGGAGATTTGGGTGACCAGTGGACATTAGCAAATCACGGCTGGTTTGCAAATGCTGAAAAGAACTACGTATTTGAGAATACAAAGGAAACTCCAACTACCATGTACTTCGAATATAAGTTGGGTTTGGATGAGACCAAGTTCACAGATACTCCAGATTTCACAGATGGTACATTCTATCGCTATAATGGCGTTATCTACAGAAGCATTGCAGCTATCTATAAGGCATACCAAGATCAGCCTATCCTCTTCGGTGGTAAGACTGCAGCAGAGCTCTTGGCAGAGCTGAAGACAAAAACAACAGGTGAAGGTGAAAATGTAGAGAAGATTATCGGTGCTACACCTACAGAATTGGCTAAGTTCCGCAAGGATAATGTTATCGAAGTATTCGTAGCAGGTAAGACTTACTACTCACAGGTTATCATCGACAAGTGGCTTAACGCAAACACCATCCAGCGTAATACTGTTTATCAGTTGAATGTAAAGAACATCTACAACTTGGGTGCAGACGTTCCTAATGGCAAGCCAGACGAGAACAAGCCAATGTACTACCTCAATGTTGAGGTTTCTGTTAACCCTTGGGTTCTCAGTACACAGGATGTAGACTTGGGTGATGACTAATCCCAATCACTTCGCTTAAACGCAGAAACAGAAGAAAAAAGATGAATGCTCCGGGGATGTACCCCATCCCCCGTTCTCAAGATAATTCTTGAAACAACAATACTCTCAATCTCCCGGGGGCTACCCCGCCTCCGGGAGATTAAAAAAGAAAAAGATGATATTTGCCGCCAACAGATGGCGGGAACCCCTATCGTGCTGAATCAGCACCACTCAACAAGAAAAAAAGGATGCCGAAGGCTACCCCACTTCTTACGCCCTACGGCACACTAGATATAAGTATAAGTAAAAGAATCAATAAAATACAAACGATATGAAACATTTCATCATCAAAAACGGTTGCAAAGTGGTTTGTATCTCAGCCATCGCACTCTCTTCGCTTTCATCATGCATGAAAGACGATCTGACGAATTGTCCTGCACCTAAGGTGTCGCTCAAGTTCGATTATACATATAATGTTGAGAACGCTGATGCCTTCTCCCAGGAAGTGAAAAACCTCAACGTCTATGTTTTCGATAAAAACGGTAAATACTTCGATACCTATACGCAGTCAGCCGACAAATTCGAAACGGGTCACAGCATGGACATCACAGACTTACAGGAAGGTAAATACACCTTCGTCTGCCTCGCTCGTGACAAGAAACCTACAGGTAGCAGAGCCGACGGTGACGACGAGATGGAGTTCAGCTTCACCCAACTCACACCGGGCGTTTCTACCATCAACGACCTGCAGGAGGAAATGGGAAAGAAAGACGGAGAGGCTTCTGTCAACAACAAGAAGTTCACCGCTCTCTACACCGCCCAGACATCTCTCGACTTCAAGGGCAAAAAGGACACATCCGGCAAACTGAGTCTGATGAAATGTACCAAGACCTACCGCATCGTGATGCTTCCTTACGATAACGACCAGCAGGGATTCGTGGCAGAAAACTTCGACGTAAGAATCAAGGGTTCGGCTGCCCTCCTCGACTACAAGGGCGACAAGGTAAAGGATGAAAACGGCGTAGAACAGAACAAGCCGATTACCTACGTGCCTTACAACGAGAAACTGGTAGTAAACTCCAGCGGTAATACACAGGTAGAAGGTGAAGAAATCGACAAGGCTCTGGTTTACGACCTGTCTTCTTCCAGAATGTTCGAGCGCAAGAACGATGTAAGCACCCGCAACACCGAAAGCACGGAGTACGATGACAAGCGAATCGTTATCACCGACAAGCGCACAGGCAAGGTTATCTTCAACCACTCACTGCCATGGTTCCTCGCTCTCTGCGGCGAGCGCACCGACAAAGGCTGGGAGGATCAGGAATACCTCGACCGCCAGGATCACTACACCCTCGTATTCTACGTTCCAAGTCCAGGTTCCGACTACCACATGGATGCAAGAATCAAGGTGAACGGCTGGGTTCTCAATCTGCAGAATGCAGACCTCGGAGCCAAATAAGATTACCCAAAACAGTAACAAAGTAACGAAATATAAGTATAAGTAAAAGATAGGAGATACAAGTTATGTTCGATTTCGCAAAAAGAAAAATCTGTGCGAATCAACTGACTAGCATTATGAAGGGAATAGCAGCATTGGCACCCACTTTGCTGCTTACCCTGATACTAACATCATGTATGTCGGACGGTTACACAGATACAGCTGCTGGAAAGAGTGATACCTACATCAACCTGAATGTATCAACTCCTACAGCTCAGGCCAGAGCCAACGCACCTGCCAAACCAGCAGGAACCAGCGGAACGCTCGGGCTAGACGAAACAAATCCCTCTCCAGATACCGAGGAGAAAATTACAAGTATCAGAGTATGGGCATTCAAAAGCGGTCCAGACAAAGCAACTGCCACACCAATAGGATTCAAATCAGAAACCAACCTCACAGCACAAGGTTCTCACAACGTAAGTATGATGATTACCCGCAAAAACGCTGAGACTCTGGGCAAAATAGATCTTTACATCCTGCTCAACGCAGAAAGCATAGGAGTGCTGGATGGCAAAGACTGCATCAAGATGACACGTGCAGAATTGGAAAACCTGGTTATCAAGAATCAGTTCGGTATAGCAGAAGGTACAGCCCAAACAACAGTAGTACCACAAGCTGGTCTGCCAATCTCTCGAGTTATCAAGGAACTTGATGTTACCAACAACATCAAAAACAATGCAACAGAAGCAGCTCAGCACTCAATAAATATCCCATTGATAAGAGCCGTCTCAAAGCTCCACTTCTTCTTCACAAGAAAGAATGTGAAAGATACTGAAGGAGTGGAAGTAACGAAGATTGAGGTGAATGAAAACGTTATTCCTACCCAAAGTTCTGTATTCCCAACAGCAACAACAGATGCCAATAAAGAAACAGAAGGATTAACCGGAAACCTCACTTCTCTGACATATCTCAGTCAGAAGATGACATTCGGTAGTGTGGCAACAGGGGACATCAAACCTGTAACAGACCCTACAAGCTATATTCGCAAGCCTGGTCAGAATGCAGAAGACTACATCACCAAGCTTCGTGGCGCAACGACAGAATGCCATCTGAGCTATCTTCGTGAAACAGGCGAAAAACTCACTGGTACAATTTTCTTTAAATTGAACAAGAGTGGAGCTGAGAAGCAGGCAACCTTCAGCATTTCAAATGCCTACCGCAACCACGAAATGGTAGTATACGGCTACTTCTTGGGTGATAAGGAATCAACACTCACCTTGAAGTACTACGTAGCAAACTGGGATGAGAAGAAAGCTACAAACATTGAATTTAATTAAACTATTGGAGGAATCATAATATGAAGAAAGTAATGAAATTAGCATACCTGCTCATGGGAGTAGCACTCTTACTTAGCAGTTGCTCGGAAGACATCTTCCCGGGCGGCAGCGAGAGCAACGAGGATGTTACCATTTCGTTGGCCTATTCTGATGTTTCCCCAAGAGACATCGTGGTCAACTCCCGAGCTACACCTGCAGAGGAGCGTCATCTCGACAACCTCTACATCTATATATTTGATGGCAATGGTAATTTGAAGGGTTATAAAGGTATTGAAGGTGCAGATAATCTGAACCAAGAAACCAGCAGCTCTAACAAGCAGCAAATAACTGGCATCAAGACAAGAAGCGGCGAATCATATATCTATGCAGTAGCCAACATTTCTACGGGTCTTTATCCTGTTGAAACCAGCAGCGGTTCTGTTGCAGCAAACAAGTTACCAATTAACTTGAATGAAGATAAAGCCCGGGCTGGTGAATATCCTTTCACCCTCGACCAGTTGAAAGCTTTGACATTCAATCGTAACAATCGTAACACCATTCAGATTCCAAGTGCATTCTTGATGAGTGGTGCTGTACAGCAAGGCAACCTGGTGAACATCACAACTGCAGGAAAAATCGATAAAGGCGGAAATGACATCAGACTGAGCCGAATTGTATCCAAGGTGAAGTTTACCATCAAGGAAAAAACAGGAGATGGCGTAAAGCGTTCATTCAAACTTGCCAATTATGATATCATGAATATCGCTATGAATGGTACACTCATTGGCAGTATTGACGGTAACAATAAGAAAAAGATAAGCAATGATACAGATGTTAGCAATATCGTGGGTCAGACTCTTGGCGTAAACGATGTGGATAAGACAGGCGCAGAATACTTCGAAGCCTATTTGCCAGAAAATCTGCAGGATGCAAAAAAGAGCGTAACAGATCAGGCTAAGCGAGAGGACGACAATATGTTGATTCCTAAGGAATTCACCAATGCTCCTAAGTATGGCACATACGTAGTTTTGAAAGGCAAGTATGAAGAAACCAAGGATGGTTCTACCAAAACTGCCGACGTAACCTACTATGTTCACTTAGGTGACTGCCGTACAAATTACAATGACTACAATGTTGAGCGTAATTGCAAGTACACCTTTAACATCACAGTGGCAGGTGTAAATGAAATCATCGTTGAAGCTAAAAAAGTAGGAAACGATCAGCCTGGTGCAGAAGGTGTGGTATTGAAATATGGCAATACTGGTAAGAACCTGACACTCGACAGTCATTACGAATATATGGTAATGCGCTTCTATAAGGAGGACATCAAAAAGCTGAAAGATAACAAATTAGGATATTACTATCAGGTTTACGCTTTGGGCAAGAAGACAGAGCCAATAAACGTAAAAGATGAAGCAAATCCAACGACACAAGAACACCAAAATCAGCTGAATGGTGTAGATACAAAGTGGATTGAGTTTGCTATTACAGGCAGAAACAGCAGCAAGAGTAGCTATGGCAGCGCAAATGACGGAAGAGGTACTCCATGCGATTATCCTGGCAAATCAAAAACCATGAATATCGAGGAATTCTTGAAAATGCTGTATGATAATGCAGACAATACAAGTTTCTGGACTTATGGCAAATACATTGATGCGACCTGTTTCGTCAGTGAGAATTACTATAGCAACCTCAGTTGGGACAAATACGTTAACAACGTAGATAAGCGAGCTTTCTATGTGGCAAACAACGTATGGGTTAGCAAAGATACAAGAAGTGTATATGCCGAGGCTCAATATGGTTTGACCCAGCATAATATCCAGACCTTCTATGATAGAAGACAGGCAGGAAGTGTTATTGCTTATGGCTGCGAAACCATCAATGACGAGGAAGGAAAAGGATTCACTGATGATGGAATAGGAGGAGATAGCGGCAATAATGCAAATCGTCAGTATATGTCTTATGGCTCTGATACATGGAATGGTCGCAGTAATATGTTGAAAGATATATTCGAAACTGATTGGTATGGAAATGTAACAACAACTCCAAGGCAAAACTGGTCAGAATTGAAAACATATTTAAAAAAGTACAAGTCGCTGGTCAAATCTTGCATGAGCCGTAATAGAGACCTGAATGGTGATGGTAAAATCTCACAAAACGAAGTGAGATGGTATGCTCCAGCTCTTGACCAATACGCAGGATTATGGATTGGAGAGGAAGCTATGGGTACAGAAGCAAAACTATACAATAAGAATACTTCAGACCTCGTAGGAGATTCTGACAGAATGTTATATTACACTTCAACATCTGGAGTAAATACTTATTTCTCGGAAGAGGGTATGGCCACCAACAATCATTATAAAGACGCTACGAACGGGAATTTCATACCTACCCTTGTCCGCTGCGTTCGCAACTTAAAATCAAACGCAATCGGCTATAACGAGCAACCAGATAAGTTTTACTCTACAAGCGGTTATAATGTCGAACTGGATAAAGTGGATGATCAAGCCCTCGATGTAACTGGAGAGCAAGGAGAGCTGAATGGACATACGGAACGCTCAAAAGGCAACAAGCCTGCTAAAAGCTTCCAAATTGCAAAAAACTCTTATAATACCCAATATGGCAATTATGCTCCAACTCAACAAAATGTAGTAGAGGGTAACTATAAGTGTTATGGTCATTATAATGAAGATGGTAAAAATTGGAGAGTTCCAAATCAAAGAGAATTTTCTGTGATGTATCTTGTGAATAAAAGTTGGATCAGTGACACCTACTGTAGAACTATTTTCTCCAATACAAGCTTCAGAAAGTCTTGGACATATAATGGGAATTTTTCAATGGATGTTAGCAAGTGGAATGCTACCGGCTCTGTCCGCTGCATCAAGGTTTTGAAATAACAAGTAAAATACAAAGTTAAGAATCATATATCTGTAAGAGAGGAGGGAAGGAAGTTTGGAATACTTCCTCCCCCCTTGTTTTAGTTATTATAAGACATTATTATCATTTACTATTATACAAATTTGCGAAGACTAGACTAGACTGGTCGTTGGAATTTTAGTTGCCGAGGTGACTCACCTTCTAAGATTCCACGACTTTTTTTTGTGCCCTGAAAGAACGCTTCATTCATAAGCATGCACGCCTCATTCATAGGCATGCACGCCTCATTCATAGGCATGCACGCCTCATTCATAGGCTCACACGCCCTGAAAGGGCAGAAGCTCCTAGCCCAGGGCATCGCCCTGGGGATAATGGCAATCAGCAATGCGCCCTGTAAGGGCAAAAGCTTTGTAATCATCTGGTTCTTTGAAGCTTTTGCCCTTACAGGGCGACAGGTTTGCAAACATATCTACCCAGGGCGATGCCTTGGGCTAGGAGCTTCTGCCCTTTCAGGGCGTATTGGTTGTGAAATGACACATCTCCCTAGGAACTTCTGCCCTTGCCGTCCCGACGGATTTGAAATCCGCCCACCAGCCGTTCCACACCCCCGTTAGGCGTCCCGACGGATTTGAAATC
>ENA-ORNT01002544-ORNT01002544.1-human-gut-metagenome-genome-assembly--contig:-NODE-2544-length-11196-cov-3.571672_pt1 | contig 11196 bp, 10 predicted proteins | sample MGYA00242120_ERZ509032 | MGnify/ENA primary metagenome ERZ509032 (study PRJEB26280, sample SAMEA2338729) | human gut metagenome | biome: human gut; feature: human-associated habitat; material: faeces...
GCCCGGCCGATGGTGCGGTAGCTGGGATGGCACTGGTAGGTCCTGCGATCCTCGCAGCGGAGGAGATAATTGTAGACGGCGATCTCGTGAGAGCTGAGACCGAGGTTGAACACCTCGTTGGGGACGAGATAGTAGTGCTTGTTCGGGTCCCGCTTGGGCCAGCGCTGGAACATCAGGCATCACCTCCCGTCTGCGAATCTACCCATTGACGAAACTTTTCTTTGGGTACCACGATGCGGCTGCCGATCCGCAGTGCCGGGAAGCCCGTCTCGTGCATAAGTTCGTAGGCGCTGGAGATGGACACGCCCAGCACCTGCGCCACCGTGTTTGCGTTGAGAAACAGCGGCAGCTGATCGTAGTTGGTGAATGTGGATTCTTGCATTGGATTCCTCCTTTATATTTTTTGTTGAGAGCTGCAAGCAAAAAGCTCCCACTGAAAAAGTGGGAGCAGTATCCATATTGCAAATTTGGAACCTCATGATAGAATAGAAGCATCAGGAGGTGAGCCGATGCCATTGGTGAAATATAGAATCTACGAGCTGTCTGCGAGAGCCGTAATCAGCTACGGAAGGCAGCAGGACAGTGCATACACCTTCCGTCTCAGCGCCGCTGAGACAGAGAAATGCAAATCACGTTCCGCACCTCACGAGCAGGACGATAACGCACTATTCTATCAGATCATGTGCGTGCTGCACGGCGACGCCTTCACCGGAGCACCCCGCAGGCAGTTGGTGACTGACCTCTCGGACATCATTTTCTATATGGACTTCTCCGGCATCTTTGACCGGAGCGGTGCCAGGAAGAAACATCTGATCCGGCAGGAGAAAGCGAAGGCCCTATTCCGTCCCGAGGGCGTGAGCCTGGACTTTGGCTCCGGGCCGCATCGCTACCTCGCCTTTGAGCGTTCGGGCAGCATGAGCCGGCAGGCGCGGCTGTCCTTCATCCGAGAGGATTTTTATGATGCCGTGCGCCGCCGCATCATGATGGACATGACTATCGGGGACTGCCAGCTCAGCAAACTCTACGCCTACAACGGCCTGATGCTGTCCAGCGGTATCCGCATTGACGGCATCGGCATTGACCGCCCACACCGGGTGGTGGTCGTTGACAATCCGGTACGAACACCCCCGCCCACAGAGGTGATCACGGTGGAGGACGACGGGACGCAGAACAGCACCCGCAAATATCACCGGGTGGAGACGATGGCCGATGTCGAAGTCACCTGCTTCGACGGCGAAGGGCTGATTTCCAAACAATATGCCCGCCTTGTTGACGAGAAGCTGTGCGGCAAGAAAGTCCACACCTCGTTTCAAATTCGTATGCCATATGTGAAGGGCATGCTGCATGAGGTGGACTTCCAAGATTATCTTGACCGCAGCGGCGCAGACACCATCACCGACCTGTGGGGCGTGCAGCATCCGATTCAGAAGGTCGATATCATCCTCACGAAGAGTATGTTCAAGGGCTGCGGCTGGCTGAACGAGAGCGATATGAGCTGGGAGGACTACTGGGCGGTGTTCCGCAAGTACCGCCACGCGCTGTACATCACAAATGTCAGCAAGGAAAGGCCGGAGAAAACGACAGAACTGAACTATCAGTTTTTGAATACGGTATCCCTCAAGGCGGACGAGTTCCGCCCCGCCGATCTGCCGGACGGCTGGGCTCACAGCCCGGAGACGGACGAGCGGAATTGGCTCACCAAGCAGACGGAGCTGTCGTATTACAACTTCTGTGCCAACGAATCGTTTCGGCAGAATTATTTTCTGGAGAAATTTGAACGGGTCAGTTGGTGGGAACGGCATCAGGGCAAAGACCAGCTCCTTGCCGCCGTGCTGAAAAAGAATCCTCGTTTCATCAACGAACCGATTTATGCCAAGCGGCTGGAGGCCGAAGCGGACAAGATTGCGGAGCAGTACGCCGTCGGACGGTTGATTGTGGCGGGAGACAACCGGTATCTTTCCGGGGATCTGCTGGATTTTCTGAACTGCCTGCCTGTTACGAAAACCGGAACAAGTAAAAAAGCGAACACCTTTATCAATTTTCGCTGGGGGCTGGAGTTGAACCGTCAGAATTTCTTTGCTCCGGGCGCGGCTTACCAATCCGATCATGTCTGCACGCTGCTGCGCAATCCGCACATTGCCCGGAATGAAGAAATGCAGCTTTATCCTCTTGAAGGCAGTAAAAATCTACGCGATCAGTATCTCGGCCATCTGACGGATGTTGTTATGGTTGGCTACACTTCACTCGCCGCAGAGCGTTTGGGCGGAGCCGACTACGACGGCGACATGATCAAGACGATCAGCGACCCCATTTTGAACGAATGCGTGAAACGAAACATCCATCACGATCCTCCGCGGCCGCGGAGCATATTTTCCAGATCACACAATCTGCCGCTGCTGATGATCCCCACTGCTCAGCCCCAGATCCGCAGCGCCGACGATTGGGAGGCCCGGTTTGAGACCGTTCGCAGCACCTTCTCCTCCCGTGTCGGTCAGATCTGCAATGCCGCGCTGGACCGCAGCATCATTGCCTACAACGAAAACTCCGACGCCGAGGAGCGGGAGCGCTGCCGGGAGGAGACGGAGACATTGGCCATCCTCACCGGGCTGGAGATCGACTCAGCCAAGAGCGGCATCCGCCCTGATCTGGATGAGTACCTGACCCATAAGACCGTCAAGCGCAGCGACTTCCTCAAATATAAAACGCTGGTAGAGGAGATGGAGACCCGGCGTGCCTGGTACGAGCCTACCCATGCCGCCAGGGTGAAGGCGTTTTTCAAAAAGGTGGATTGGAGCAAGGTGGACTCCAACGTGGAGCGCCTGCCGTATCTGGCGCAGCAGCTGAAAAAGGACACACCGCGCATCAAGGCAAAGCCCGCCAAGGACGAGGAGCTGTTTTCCTTTGCCTGGCAGCCTGGCTGGAAGGAGCAGCTGAATCCCGATAAGCTGGCGGCTGTGGACGCACTGCTGCAAGATTACGATGCCTGTCTCTCCCGCATCCGGGCCTGCCGCGTTCCGGTGGAGGAGAAAAAGCGGAGCGATGTGGAGCGCATCCTATATGCCAGAGGGCAGGAGGATGCATACGATCCCGACGAGCTGTACGCCCTGTTCGGCAGTCTGCCGCCGGAAAGGGTGTCCGTTCTGCGGCAGGCCATTCGAGAACAGGCGTGGCACCTCATGGACGAGGATGCACGGGAGCGTTTCCTGCGGGAATGGCTGCCGGAGTTTGAAGATATACACGATCTGCTGACCGATTTCCGCTTCGGCGGCCACCGCATCCTCGGAGACATTGTCTGTGATATGGAGGACGAAAACACCGGCAGGGAGAAAAAGCAGCTGTTCCGCGAAAGCGACTCAAAAGCCTTCACTGCCATGATGAGAGCCTTTGCGGACAAGTCCGCCTCCCGGAGCTACCGTGACGCGGTGACAGCCAAGTGCCGGGAGCTGCTGACCGCTATCGTGAGACCGACTCTGGCCGTGCGCCATGTAGTAGCCCTCGGCAGGCGTGACCTGCTGTGGGATCTGCTGCCGGAGTACATCGAGAAAAATGTTCTGGAGGTGCGGGATGATTAACGAATGGGAGGAATTCTGCGCATATACCGGAACGGTTTCCTGTGCCGCCAGTAAGAAGAGCGACACGACATGGCTGGGCCGTTTCACCTTTGCCACGATCCTGGAGTTTGAGGGAATGGCTCGGATTTTGACCATCCTGGCCCGCGGATACCTGTTCCACGGCAAAGATGGAGCAGTCATTTCGGGTGATCCGCATGACCGGGTCGACCACGCCCGCCGTGCGCTCTGCGCCTGGTGCAGTGTGCCAGAGGACGGAAAGCGTGTGCGGGGCAAGGAGTGGCAGTTCCAGACGGATTTTTCGGAGCTGCATACGGAGTTCCCGGAGTTGGTGGATGCGGATGGGGTCGGCTGGTTTCTCTGCCATGTTCTCCGCATCGCGGACTTCATGCTGACGCACCCGGAAAAGGTGCGCAGCACCTCGCTCAAGTATGCGGAGGTCATTCGCTCGAAGTTTGCCGCCGCATGGCGAAACAAAGTACTACAGTATCAGATCCCGATTTTTACGCCCCAAACCAAGGGCGCGTGGACGCTGCGCTTTGATGATGTCCTTGCCGATGCGCTGGAGCTTGGCCCGCTGTGCAAAGAAGGGCCGGAACTGCCGCCCGAGCTGACAGAGAAACTGAAAGCGGCGCTTCTGAAGGAAATTCCAGCCGAAGTTGTCTGTACGCTGACCCGCTATTATCTCGCCAACCGGCAGGATGATTGCGAATGGGTAGTCCTGCCGGTGGCAAACTTTGACGCCTACTTTGGGGACACCAGCTTCAGCAAGAAGTACCTGCCCAAGATCCCGCCGGAGATCATGGAGCGAAGCAATGCTTTCGGCATCAGCCGGTATCGGGTCACGGAAGAATATCTGCCATAAGACACAGACAGCGGGACAAGCCGCTGCTTTCTCTGCCCGGATCCTGAAAAATGTTTTCTTTGTCTATGGCGGTGCATCCGTTGAGCCGCCGCCTATGCTCTACTCCTCGTCATCATCAGACCATGAGGAGATCATGTGAATATCCCCTGTGTCCATATCCATTGCCATGTGATCTCCCATGCGCATCATGAGATTCCCATCGGAGTCCATCGCCATGCTGTCAGAAATGCTCATGGCGAAGTCGCCGTCATCGTAGTCAAAAAATCGATTGCACACTGTGCCCGCCTCCTCTATTGAAATATCTGTTATAAACCTCATTCACCGCTTCCACATACACCACAAAGGATGGATGGTTATGATCCTGCCAAGACAGATACATGTTTTTCATCTCAAGATACCTGTCACGAACCTCCTGCCATAAGCCTGCTTCTTTCAGTTCATCTGCTTTATCTTTCACTTGATGTGAACGTGGCACTTCATTCCATGTGTACTGATTCCAAGGTTTATTATGTATTAACCGCATATAGTTCCCGTTTGGGTTTTTCTTGATAATCGCAACATCAAAGCTGAATTCAACAGTTGGAGTATCCTTAAAATGCAGCAGTGCAGTCAAGCAAGAAGTTGAATCTTGTGCATCCGAAAAGAACTTTCCGCCCACCGCTTTGTTAAGGGCATTTCTAATTGTGTCTTTCAGCAATCGCGGGTCGCGATACTCGTTATCTGCCTTCATGACCAAAAGGTTGTAGTCCAAGTCATACGGGCCATCTCCATTTCTCGTGATCATATTCCTTGCTCCGCTTCCAACAAGCGAAAACTGTGCAGAAATACCCTTCTCCTTCAGCAGCTCGCAGGTTTCCTTCAGGACATTCGAGCAATCCGAACGATAGCGCTTTGCTTCGGATTCGCAAACAAACTCATACGCCATACATACTCTCCTTCTCGCCCATGCCATCCATTCAACCTCGGGGTTAAATCATTATAGAATAGCATAGAAAGTTTGATTGTCAATAGCGGCTTGACCCTATTTTGAATGTTCTCCGCAAATTTCAGCCCATGCTCCCAATTTTGTTGCCATTTTCGTACATATCCGCGCCATCTTCGCGGTGATTCGGCCCCTCGTATGGCACCCAACCAAAGCCCGGAATATAGACCTCATCGCCGGGCTGCAGCTCTATGGTCGGCTGCGGTGTGGGAGGCGCAGGCTCCGGCTGCGGCGTTTCGACCGCAGGCGTCGGCTCCGCCGGTGTGGGGACAGGAACGGCGCCAAGCTCCTCGTCCGGCTCTGCCCGCGGCGTTTCCGTATTTTTCTTTTCTGCCGTTGTCACAACATCCGCTTTCGGGGCAGTTACGGCGTGCGTTGGTATTGGGGTGGGTCGTTCCTCCCTTGTGTCTGGCTGCGGCCACACAGCGGCGCACAGGGCCAAGCAAGCGGTGATCACAGCTGTCACGATGCACTTCTTCATTGTTCATCATCCTCCTTTTTGAGCGTAAAACGAGCGCCCGGTTTCTCTGCCGCTTGGCAGCGTACCGGACGCTCATCGTCATAGTGATTCAATTCTGCGGACAGCCGCCACGCCAGCCGAAATCCGGAGATGAAGCTGTCGAGCGAAGTGTCCTCCAAAATATGGTCCTTGGCATCGATGATCTTCAGCACCAATCGGCGCTCCGGCTTGCCCAGCGCCTCAATGAGCGCGCGGTGGCATTCCTCAATCTCCCGCTTCGTCGCCGCCAACTCCGGCGGGGTGTAGAAGCAGTCGTACAAATCCTTCAGCAGTTTGTTCATGTGCTCGCCTCCTTGCTGCACAAACATATACCACAGTTCGACGGAAACAGCTACTGAAACTTTTTTAGAAAAATAGCGGCTGAAACGCAATGTTTCAGCCGCTATTGGGGATGTAGGGTATTCGTGGTGCGGGCTCGCAGGTTAACTATACCCCTTTAAGAAGCAAGATTTCAGAATCAAAACATTTCTCTGTTTGTTAGCCTTTACTCTGTTGAATTTTTGTTACAAGCAGATTTAAGTTTTCTTCTCGCACAGCTCTTTTCAGTTCACACTCCCATACTGTAATGACATTCCACCCTAAAGCCTTCAATTCTTCGACATTCTTCTGATCGCGCTCAACATTCCGCAGGATTTTAGGTCTCCAGTAGTCTTGATTTGAGCTCGGCCACACAAATCTGGAGCAATCATGTTTATGCCAGAAGCACCCGTTAACAAAAATGACCGTACGATATTTAGGCAGTACTATATCCGGACATCCTGGGAGCTTCTTCACATTTTTTCGATATCTGAACCCTTGTGAAAAAAGGTATTTTCTCACAATTTCTTCCGGCTTTGAATTTGTACTGCGAATATGGGACATATTCATGCTCCGGACTTCTTTAGAGTGATTATCAGCCATAAACAGAATTACCCAAAAACAAAACTGTTTCCTTCCAATCTCAATCCATCGCCATCATAAAATTCAAACGGTATAGTAGCTGTAAGAACAAGTCCTTTCCGTCTTAAATATCCCGAAAAAGCGTCTTTTGCTATGGAAGTAATACCATCTGCTTTCATTTGTGCTATTACGAAATCTTCATAGCTTTGACAGGGATTGTCCTTGAATACAATAATACCTTTTTTATATCTTCGATCCTTTACCTTCGGTTCAAGCAATCTAAATCCCATATCATAATTCTCGATAATCGACTGGAGCAGATGTTCATTCCACTCATAGTCAATTGCAGGAAATCCGTCATAACTAAAAATTGCAAAAATGCCATAGTATCCGCTATCATGCACCAAATTCTCCAATTGATGTCTGGTTGCCTCAATCGCATCAGGAGTGACAGAGAATAGTGACCTGTGGATATAACGATTGAGGTCAACTCTTATATAATCTTTCTCAATCGCATTCAGAATAATTGTGAATGTTCCATTTGACCACCCAGCCCTTTGAGAGATCTGGACAAACTCTTGATAATACAATTCTGGCCTATCAGCGACAAAAAAGCGCGCAACATTGATATTTGTAAGTTCCATGTCCGGGAATGCTTGCGACGCAATATGAGGTCTGGAAAAGCGATAGTCTTTGCTAAACAGGTAAGTTGCAATATAAAACAAATTTAGGCTGGATTCAATTTTGTTTTTTTCTAAGAACCCTGGATACTTATTTTTTACAGCACTATAAAAATTGTTTTCGCTGCTGTATCCGCCTTGAATGTTTAATAGCTCATCAAGGATTATATGGAGCTGATCTGCATCCGAATCCGTACAATGGACATTATCGATATGGTTAAACTCATTATAGTCCCACTGAATCAATTTGGGATCTGCAACGATTGCATTCACAATTCGTATATCGGTTACTCCGGGGAATTGTTTAAGCAGTTCCTTTTTCGCTATGGGGCCACCATTACTTTTTATCGCATTAACGAGTCTTTCGCCAAAAGTAACTCGTAGCATACCGTGTTTTACGAGCAAATCGCGCTCATACTCAAAGTCATCCGGGTATAAGTACCTCAATGCACCATGGAGATAATTTGCATTATCAACACTGGTTTCTGCAATCAGCCTTCCAGAAAAAGCTGCAAATATTTCTGCATAGTACAGAGAGGTCTCTTCGCTGTTATTAATATATTCAACAATCTCCGCAAAGAGGTTTTCATCTAAAACTGCATTCTCCGGAGCACAGTATCGCCCTCTGCCGCACAAGATTAAATCCGGTGAAACACGTGCAGTAATTGCACGATTGTTATCTGGCAATGTATACCCTGCATATTCTCTGGAAATAATTTCTCGCATGCGCAGCATATCTTGATTTTCATCATCGCTGTCCAGTTTGATTCCTGTTTTAAAATAACGTCTTATTGTATCATAGCATATGCGCTTGTAGACACCTCTCCGCTTCATTATGTAGTCGCCCATAGCAATATAACGCTGTTCAAAGAGGAACCCCATAAAGTCGCTGGCATCTAAAAAATTCAATTTACGATTGGCCAATTCAGCTTCCACTTCATCAAGGATATCATAGTAGTTTACAGCATCCCCTACAAGCTCGTACATCATAGTGCGAAGTTGTTCCTCCCAGTCATCAGGAATAAGCTTAGAATCTACAAATTTATCCGCAAATTCAAAATAATGAATCGTTTCAGAATTTTGCAGAATATATGCAAAACAATCCAGATGCTCCGGAACATTAAATAATTTTTTAATGTCACTTTTGTAAAAACAGCCCTGTCCCTGCATCAGCTTTTCGAGAATCGGGCCATTAACAAAGTTCAACTTTCGTACCGTTTTTGCAATAATTTGACGAACCCGTTCACGAGTAACACCAATACTTTCACCAATTTCTTGCAGTGTCTGCCCCTGAGCTTTTAACAGTAGGCAATTCCTTGCACTGTCTTTAAGGGCAGTATACATTTCCAGAAATTGCTTAACAGGATCAGTTCCTTTCCCAGATTCTACTGACACTGGATTTATAGCCTGGTCTACCGCCAATTTGTAAGCGTTCTTACATACTTCTGCCGTGTCACGCCCCAGCCCTTTGATCTTCTTATGTGAGAAATCAAAGTCTCTCAGATCCCACAAAGTAGAGAGTCCATTCTCATTACAATAGCGAATCATGGCTCCCCCTCGCTTAACTTTGGCAAATATAGTTTCTATACTTACTGCTCTGAGCAGAGTTTCTTCCTCTGCTGAATAGGAAATGAATTCTGGCGCATCAGATTTTTCTTGAAAATGTTTATCCAAACCGTCACATAGACTAAGTAAAACAGATTTATCAATATCTTCTGAAGGCTCCATATTTGCAATAACAGATCTAAAACCCACAATTTGATCCTGGCTACTGACTCTTTTGAAAATTGCGCGCAGAGAATCTGTACACTGTAAAAATATATTCTGCAATTCGATGTCTTTGCTAAAATTTACGGATAACGGGATAGGCTTAATCACCTCTGCTGATAGAGTGCGGAAGTCTTTTTCATTTGCCGTCTCTCGGTCAGCCTTTTGCTCTTGAACATTTTGTATATCGACGTAAAGTTTTTTCACATCTTCAATAATCTCTTCAGAAACTCCTGGGACAAAGAGCAGTTCATCAAAGTCGAAGTCCTTAAGATCCTCTAAAGAAGAAAAGCCGCATTCACTCAAGAAATACACGACATTGTTAAATCTCTCATCGTAATATAGTTCTTGAATGGTCATACGACTTTCCTCCAAGTTAGATTTCTATTGCTTTTTTATATATCTTATCATAGATTACCGAAGACGGCAAACAATCCAGAATATAAGTTCCTCCCAGAAGATTCAAGTATTTCGAAAGCTCTCCTATGTCGTTGGTATCGATCTGCTTTCCGGTACTTTTGGCATCAATGACAGCCGAAATGAACGCTTTCACGATGTCAGGATTATTGGATGTGTTGCGCTCAAGAATATGCATGATATTATCGGCGTTTTCGCAGACAAATTTAGTCAACTCATATTCACGCTCATTGTCGTATGTAAGCCGCCCAATCCACCAAAGTCTGGACAAAGCATTACGCGTAAGTGATCTGCGTGCTCCATATCCAAAGAAGAAATGTTGTTCTATTGTCTTAGCAGAGCTGGTTTCGTCAATTTTCCACCGATATCTGACATAGTCGTAAAATGGTCCCATACATAGTCCCGCCCAAATGCGTTCATCTGATGCCTGTGAGTCTGGCAAAAACTTTAAGTGTGTATACACTCTGCGGACATTCTCATATTCAGTTAAAAATGGGTCGTCTTGCGACATATCAAGCTGGAAATCCTCAATGTCATATTTTGTGTCTTTGAAAGGAGATTTTCCATCAAAGAAATTAAAAAACCACTCATTTCCGCTCCCGAACTTGGTGCGCAACCCGTTTAGATTGGCTTTTATGGCAGTAATGCTATCACCGCTCAAGAACTGAATCTTCATTCGCCATCATCTCCTTCATCCAAGGTCGGGCAACCCAATGCTAAATACTCCAATGCTGCAGATAACGGGCTCTTTATCAACCGCTGCGCATACAAAACAATTTCGTTGGATAAAAGGTCTTCAGTTTCAATATCTTTTTGGAAGCGCTTTTTCATTGCTTTCTTGATTGATTTATACCAACTATAAGTGCTGTAGCTGGTATACCTCTCATCCGCTGTTTTGTTATTTACTTCACTTAATACATAAATCAAAGCCGGAATGATTATCAGTGCATTCAGATTTTGCTGAACCGTGGGAACTTTGCTCATGTTTTTGAAATGAACATAGTCGTTTTCCGGAAGCTTAATTACAATCTTATTCTGTCCAATATCAACTTCCATATCTGTCGCCGTTATATCAGCATTTTTTGTAACTACAAATATTGATTTTGCACTAACCAAATCATTGCGTTCCTTATCAATATCGCAATTGACCTGCTTTCCTACAGCCATAACGCATCCGGCTTCAATTTGGAACTTGTATCCTCTGTAATCCTCGTTGAAGCAACTATTGACATAGTCAGGGATATCCGCACAAGCTACTATAAACGGACAAATCTGAAGTCTTCCACATACTTTATCTTCTGAAATTGAAACAAGTTTATCTGTATTCGCAGTGCTGATCACCGTTCTATATCCGGTTTGTGCGCATTCCAAATGATATACAAATGCAGCTTTGCCTTCTTTTATCAACGCTTCTAATTCAGAATTTTTAATCTCAGAAACAACGGATATCACGATATTATATGTGATCGTTGCCCCTTCCAATGTCTCAGCCATTGCATCCCGAAGGTGCATGAGCT
>ENA-ORNT01002550-ORNT01002550.1-human-gut-metagenome-genome-assembly--contig:-NODE-2550-length-11179-cov-4.869471_pt1 | contig 11179 bp, 9 predicted proteins | sample MGYA00242120_ERZ509032 | MGnify/ENA primary metagenome ERZ509032 (study PRJEB26280, sample SAMEA2338729) | human gut metagenome | biome: human gut; feature: human-associated habitat; material: faeces...
AACGTTATGATGTCTCATATCGGAGGTTACCCGGGCCGCTACAATCCCGAGATCCGCAAAGAATTATACGATACACGGCCAAATCTATTCATCTCCGGACATTCGCATATCCTGAAAGTAGTATTCGATCGAAGCTTGAAGTGTCTGCATATGAATCCGGGAGCGGCTGGAAAAAGTGGCTTTCATCAAGTACGTACCTTATTACGTTTCGTTATTGAGGGAAAGGATATCAAAGATTTGGAAGTTATAGAGCTAGGGAATCGGGCATTATAAGATGATTAGTTACCGCAACAGAAACTCTCGGCGAAAAGAATCGTATTTTGCAAATAAGCGAACTCTTTCTCAAAATATTCGCTAAACACCCCGGAGCTCAAGTTCTCCTCGATTTGTTTCGCTGTCCAAAGCTTTCCGCTACGGCGCTTACATTGATTTAATTGCTCTTCCGTACGTAAACAAATAACATAGAGAGATACCAAATGTTTCACCTTCTCGTTCTCAAATGTATAACGGATCAGGAAGCGTGGAGCAATTGATTTATCTTGCGCCAAACTTCCGAGAGTCTCTTTGACCGTGCTATCTATACTATGTCGGAAGAGCACGTAATTATGGAACGGATAATCCATCGTATCCGGAGAGACAAACTCATCCTTACTTCGTCTCACCAGATATAACATACCATTATAAACAACGGCGATACGCACGATCGGATGATAGTATTTCTTCGGTAAAGAGCGGCTGACCGAACGTGCGATACAACCGATCACCTTCCCATTGTCATTCAATACGGGAACCCACATTTCCTTTTTCAAGCTACCTTGCATCAAGGACAAACGTATTTGCTCATAAACAATGACCAAAACACCGATTACCAATCCCAACTCCCGGTATAAGAAACGTTCGGTACGCATATTCTGCATCGTTTCCGGCAAGATGCTATATAACAAGATGATGAAAAGATGCAACGTGTACAGGTTCTGTACCAACTGAGCGAGGAAATAAAATTCGTTCAAGGTAGTACGAAGCAAAGTACGTTTAAAAGAGGGACGTTTCGAATCGCGTATACGTTGTATGACCGTTCTCCTCGTGAACCCCACGATCGCTAACGCCACGACCAGTAATACTTCCGTGATAAGAGGAGAGTATATAAACAACACAGGTTCAAGCTTGAGACAAAGAAATACGGAATATAAGACCAATGTGCCCGCCGATGGCAGAAGCATAAATTGGTACACCTTATCCTTACTCAACACTTGAAACAAAAAAATACAAACAAAACAGAAAGTAACCCCAATTATAAAGGATAATAAATAAGAAAAATAATAAAATTTATATTGGAAAAACAGAGTTTAGTATTGAAAAAAGATGGAAAGAACATCTTAGAGATAGTAAAAAGAATTTAGATAGACCTCTTTATAGAGCAATGAATAAATATGGAATTGAAAATTTTGATATTGAACAAGTAGAAAAAACAGATAGTCCAGTAGAAAGAGAACAATATTGGATTGAATATTATGGCTCTTTTAAATATGGATATAATGCAACAAAAGGTGGAGATGGTAGATCATATTTAGATTATGATTTAGTAATTTCAACTTATAAAGAATTAAAAAATGCAACTGAAACTGCTAAAAAATTAGGAATTTATGAAGAAAGTGTCCGCAACATTTTAAAAGCTCGTAATGAATATATTTATTCTAGTTCAGAGGTTAATCAAATGAAGTTAAGTCATATAATTAAACAATATAATTTGCAAGGGAAATATATTCAAAGTTTTCCATCTGCAAGAGCAGCTGCGGAAAGCATAAAAGGGAAAAATTGTTCACATGGAGTCATTTCTCATATAACAGATGTATGTAAAGGAATACGAAAAACTGCATATGGTTTTATATGGAAATTTGAAAAAGAATAATTATTAGGTATGGCGGAATAGGTAGATGCGGGCAAGAGGTGGATTAGAAAATATCCCAACTATTTGATACCATTAAACACTTTTCTTAGGCAAGCCGTGAGTTATGGAGTGGAATAGAATAATCTAGACACATACGGAAAACTAGTGTTACAAAGACCTAAGAGGAAACTAATTTATATAAGGTGCAAATCCTTATTGCTTAATTAATATATAAATATTATATATAAAAGACACGAACAGCTAAATAATTATCGCTTTTTTAGGGTAAAAGTAAAAAATTATGTCTTGTTATGGTGATATGGTCTAGTGGTTATGACGACTGCCTGTCACGCAGTAAGTCGGGGTTCAATTCCCCGTATCACCGCCATTATTGCCCGGTAGCCAAGTGGTAAGGCACCACACTTTGACTGTGGCATTCCCCTAGTTCGAATCTAGGTCGGGCAACCAAATTTGATATTTAATTTATAGCATATAAATCGGTACCAATCCGATCTAGGAGCACACCTTTAAGTTGTCTCCCGCGATAGGGATTTAGTTCAATGATAGAATAATGGTCTCCAAAACCGCAGACAGGAGTTTGACTCTCTTAATCCCTGCCATGGCTGGATAGCTCAGTTGGTAGAGCACGAGACTGAAAATCTCGGTGTCCCTGGTTCAATTCCAGGTCCAGCCACCATTATTTGATTTTTAATAAAAAATGTAATATAATATATATGTAATAAAAAAAAATAAATGTTCTTTGAAAATAAAATTATTTGTTGTTTGAATAAGAATGGTATCGTTCTAAAAACGGCTATTCACACGAACTCAAAAGGTTCGTCATATATCTCGGAAGAGAGAGGGAGTAGTGCTGTCGAATTAACAAGCATAATGTACTATTGATTTCGTGGGTTAAAATTATGTGCGAGTTGGCGTCGCAAACAGATTGAGGCAAATCCTTGGTGGTTGAAATAAGAAAGCAATAGGTAGCAGGCATAAAACCATCGGCAAATGGCAAAAAGAGAACCTTGTATGTTGAAGGTAACCAATCCTTTCTACACAATATGCTGAAACTAAGGCCATAGTGGAGGCGTGTAGTAGCTTTATACTTATTCATTATATCATTGAGATACGCTGGAAGATGTATCTCTCCACTGTTTGTTCGACTTGCAGTGGATACACTAAAAACAGTAGATGCTGTAAGTGGCTATGATCATAACGATTGAAATATCGTCAAGAGCCTGATGAGGCGAAGTGAATAGGCGAAGATATAATGAGCGTAAGGAAAGTTGTGGGCGACTGGACATATGCTCGAGTGTGACCGTGCCGGGCGCACAAAGAGAAGTGAATGTTAACGGTTGAAGCGTGTAAAAGCGTGTATAACAGTGAGGCTCATGGGCATACTTGAAATCCGTTATGATAGAGATGAATTACTGAAACATATAGTTTTGGGTATTTTGAACTCCAATCTATGCTTAGCTTATGGAATATTGGTTTCCATCCAATGGCAAGCTCATTGGTGGCAGAATATGCGGTTAATTTGTAAAAGACTTGTAGGTAAAGAAATAAGTCCTACCAAATAATTTTATTTTCAAAGAACATTTTTTTAATTCACTAAATGTAGATAATAATAGTCAATGCTATACAACCAGTAACCGAGGTGATTGCATTGATGAAGGTAAAAGCTAATCAGTGGCTTTCCTCGGTGGAACTCTGATGCCCGCGTATTATCTATATTTAGAGAATTAAGAAAATTCTTAGGGAAAACTGCTGGTAAACCCTATCCAACATAAAGCAGTATGCAAATAAGAGAGCAAGAAACACATACAGGTTGGTGTGATGTGGTGAGCTGTCGTAATGCGACCCGCGTGCGAAGTCATCCCTTATACTAATTATATAATTATCGCACATTCGTTTAGGTGATTAGGATATGTTCAAAATGGGACACAAAGCATATCTGTCTCTCTTGCGGCTAGGATTAGTTGTTGCCGCAAGAGTGCTAAACGCATATTAAAATGAGGTGAAAATATGATACTTAAACCTAATAAATATTTAAAAGAATTAGGAATAGATGAACACTATTGGTTATTTGATAAAAGTAATCAGGATGATCCTAGATATGTTCCTGATGAAGAAGGTTTTGTAAATGCTGAACATTTTAGTCTAGATATAAGTTTAAGTTTATATATTTATTCTCAACTTTGTTATTTTAAAGAACATTGTCTTTACGGAACACCAATGGGAATGTCTATTGAAAAATGAACCAATATCTTAGACGCTATGATTGAAGCTTTTCGTTTATTAATTATAGAAGAACAGATAGAACCTTGGCAATCAAATAAAGAAAAACATATATTGAGTAAAAATAGAGAAAAGAAAATTAACTATGGAATGAGATTGTTTATAAAATATTATAGACACTTATGGTATTAATATCATAAATAATTATGCCGTATGTCCGGGTGGTGAGGAGGCGGTCTTGAAAACCGTTGGTCTGAAAGGGCTTGCAGGTTCGAATCCTGTGTGCGGCGCCATATGTCCTTTTAGCTCAGTTGGATTAGAGCATGGCTCTTCTAAAGCCAGGGTCCAAGGTTCGAATCCTTGAAAGGACACCATATTGGAGCGTTAGCCAAATGGTAAGGCATGGGACTGCAACTCCCTGATCGCAGGTTCAAATCCTGCACGCTCCTCCATTTAAAAATAATTATTTTAATATAGTGGCGGCGGATTCCCTGACCCGTATAAGTCCAATCTTTAGAAACTTTTGAAGCCTAAAGAAAGCAAAGGGAAAAGTTGAAAGTATCTTTTAATAATTGAAATGCAGTTGAGTTTCTAGATATGAAGGCATAGAAATTATTATAAAAACATAGGCTCGGTCGGGTTATGAGTTTGTTAGTTCGCGGAAAACCCGAATGCCCAGGTCGAAAGTAGTGGTGTACTTAGATGGCTGAAACCGAAATTAAATTGTGAACTAACACTTATGCGGGTATATATCAATTGGTTAGATAGCTTGCCCTACAAGCAAGATGTTCTAGGTTCGAGTCCTAGTATCCGTACCATTTAATTGACAAAAATAAAAATTAATGATATAATATATATGTAAATAAAAATGTGGATATAGTTTAATAGAAAAACATTTGCTTGATACACAAAGTTGCGAGTTTGAATCTCGCTATCCGCATCGTTGGGAATTCTAGTTTTTCTAGATCTTATTCCATTGATGGTTATCATGGTGGCATCCTCTTGGAGTATATATAATTATATATGCATTTGACAAAAGATGAATAAGAGAAAAGTGGTAGGTGCAAATCCTATCTGGGAAGTGACTATGTTAGGAAACGAAGTAGTGATGGTGAAAAATTATTATTTCTAAACGGAATATATTTCTACAAGAGATAAAGAGAAGATTTAATCGTCCTATCTACTCAAGTGCGGTGAGGCGCAGACATGATTAAATGTTTAGAAATATATTTTATGGGGGATTAGCTCAGTTGGCTAGAGCATCTGCTTTGCACGCAGAGGGTCAAGGGTTCGAGTCCCTTATCCTCCACCATAAGTAAGACTTTCATAATATATTTATTTATAAATAATAGGCGATATTCAGCAATAGTAATTATTCTATTTGGTGGCTTTTATAGAGTGTTAAAATCGCCTAGTATATTCGGGACTTGGTCTAGTTTGGTTATGGCGCCTGGTTTGGGACCAGGAAATCGGGAGTTCGAATCTCTCAGTCCCGACCATAAAGATTATAATTTGAAAATTTTTTGACAATAATAAAAATTTTTGATATAATATATATGTAAATAGAAAATAATTTTAGACAAGAGAACTGCAAAATAACAGTAAATAGTATTAGGTTTACAGAAAATAGTATTTTAACAAATTAAGTTTAAGGAGATACTTATTGGCATTCTAAGTCTGATGCCTGACTTAGCGTAGAAAATTGTTAGATTTTGGAATTGTTGGTAGCAATAAAACGAGAGATACAAACATTCTTCTTGTCTAGGTTTTTCATTTCAATTCCCTTTCATTAAAAAACTCTTTAATTAGAGTTTTTTACTATAGAATAAGTTAATCGAAATTTCGATTAACTTATTTTTTTTTGCATAAAAAAAGAAGAGGTTTATTCAACCTCTTCATATTGGTAATAGTATTATTTTTACGATAATATATTATTATTTTTAGTTATCTTATATTTCTTCCTCAATATATAATTCATTTAGTTCATTATCATCAAAATTATCTGCTAAGAATACAATTGAAGTATAGTAAGGGATATGTTCTTCTTCGGTTTCAGTAGCAGGTGTATAAACATCGTTAATATCTCTAATATGTTTATTATTATCTGCTATTAATATTTTTTTATTTCCATATTTTCTTATTTCCATCATCGCACCTCCTAACTTATTGTCCATCCTTTTGCTTGAGCATTAGATAATGCTTGTTGTCCTGCTTCACTTGTTAGTTTTGCTAAGTTAGTGCTACCTAACACTACCTGTTGAGTTTTGCATCCTTTTGTTGCTATATCATATAATCCATTTAACATATTTATTAGTGATTGTTCTGTTAGTTTAGAACAACTAGATAAATCTAATTTATAGTTAGAATAATTTGCACTAGAAGTTGTTAAATATGCTTGTCCTAAATTTTGTAGACATCCTGTTATTGTTGTTAAACTACTACATCTACTAAACATTGAACTTATCCAAGTTGCACTTGACAAATCAAAATTACTAATGTTTATTTCTTTTAGTAAAGTACAACCACTAAATATATATGGAATTTCTTTTACTTTTGACGTATCAAAACTACTTAAATCTAATGAAGTTAGTTTTTTACAATTTTCAAACATACTATGCATAGAAGTTACATTAGATGTTTCAAAATTACCTAAATTTAATGAAGTTAAATTACCACAATTTTTAAACATATAATACATAGAAGTTACATTAGATGTAGAAAAATTACTTAAATCTAATGAAGTTATACCGTTACAACTACTAAACATACTATTCATAGAAGTTACTTTTGATGTTTCAAAATTACTTAAATTAGGTGTTTGTATAGCACTAGAATAAAACATAGAACCCATATTTGTTACTTTTGATGTATCAAAACTACTTAAATCTAAATTATAGAATGCACTTCCATTACAATACTGAAACATTCCTGACATATCTACACAAGATGAAGTTTTTAATAATGATATATCTAAAGGAGTATTATAATTTGTAATATTAGCAAACATAGAACTCATTTTTGTTGCTTTATTACATAAAGGTAATATTTCGGTTAGTTGTTCTAGTCTTGCTTTGTTATAAAACATATAACTTGCATCAGTTAATTCTATTGTGTCTCCGCTTTCAATACTTTCTATTTCAGTATCAAAATTACTTGCTAAAATTTTATCAGTAGTTCCTTTTTTTGTTCTTATGCTATCTGCTACATCTGTTAAGAAGTTTCCTAATGTATCGGTTCTTGCCATTAATAATTACCTCCTAACGCATCTGTTATTGCCGCAGCAACATAATCTTTTACAAATTGTTGAGTTGATAAATAATGTTCTTGTACTGCTCCTTGAGTATCACCAAAAGAAACAGTTAACGCATCATTTTCTCCCTCTCCAGCGTCTTTCCAAGCTACCATATATTTAAAAGTAATGAAATGTTGACCTGAAGGAATGTCATACATAACAGATCCATAAGTAGAAGTTTCTCCTGTAATTACTTTATATGCATTTTCAGAATCGTCCCAGCTATTTGCAGCAACTGTTGTATCTAATTTTGAAAAGACAGCCGTGTCATCAGACTTGCATTCTAAACTATAATCAATTGAAACTCTAATAGTTTTTTCTCCAGGATTATTAAGAATAAACTTTCCAAGTGCATAAGAGTTATCATGGGCACCATTTGTAGACACATAATCGTCCCCTCAAGGCATTTGTTTAAGCGTAAATCCATATGTTCCACCAGTTTCTCCTTCATATCTAACGAATTCTATTTCAGTTGGATCCTCTCCATTAATTGTGATAATGGGTTCTGTAAGTACTCTCTGAAATTCTTTTTCTAATTGATCAGGACTTATAGAATATTTTCCTTCTTTTAAAGTTTCTACCATATATCCTTTTGAAACAGGACTTCCTTCAGAAACTGGGCTATAATAGCCACCATAGTTTTCTGTTGTTGATAAAAAATTTAATTTATCATCATTATGCTCTAATTCAAAAACTTCTATACATTTTTCATTTTCAATAATAATACTTGCATAATATGAAAATAAATTATATTCCGTATTATTATAGTCAACACTGCACGAACTTCCTGAAAAAGTATCAACTGTTAAACGAATTTTGTCTCCTTGTGTTGGATCAACTTGAACATTTGCATTCATATAAATAGGATTTTGAGCATTTGGTGTTTTTACCAATAATTTTGTCTTACCCTCTGATGCGATAAAATTTGCATAAAATTCATCAAAAAGAGAAAGATTATCTGGATTTTCTTCACCACTTAAACCATCTCATAAAAAAGTTTTTCCAAATAAAGAATTAATTTCTTCTTTAGTATAATAATTTGTTAAATCTGGATCTACAGTAGGCACAAAACCAGCATCAATAATTGAGCCATCACTCATATGGCATAATAAACTACCATCTGTATCAATAGATAGATTTACTACAGAAACACCAGCTGCACCGTCTTTTCCGTCTGCAGGGACAGGGACTATAACAGTAGCTTTTGAGCCATCATTTAAAGTAAAATTAATATTAGTTCCATCTACTTCAACACTAGAAAAACCTGCCGCAACTTTATTAGCATAATTTTTTGCTTGAGTTAATGTTATTAAGTCCATATTACTGTAACACCCACTCTTTCTTACTATTTAGCATATATAATTCTTTACTGTCTATGATATAGGCGACACTACCTGGGCAACATTCGCCAGTATTTATATTTGCTAAATCATCTTTTGTATCTAAAACATATTCTTTATAATTATAATCTGTTCTAGATCCTTGTTTAACTAACATAAAAATTCCTCCTTTTCTAAATCTATGTAAAAAATGGCGGAAATGTTTTATCCTAATTTGACCTTAATTTTTGACAAATAAAAAAAATAATGATATAATATATATGTAAATAAAAAATTCTTGGAAAAGAATTGAGAGGAGAATATAAAATGAACGGATTTATTGAAAATTTAAAAAAAGAGACTAATTTTACAGAAACTGAAAATGGAGCAGTAGCACATAAAACCACATTAAATGCAGTGTATGATATGTTTGCTTTAGGTGGAGCATATAGAAAAAGAAGCGATGAAGATTGCATCGTATTATTTCAAAGAGCTTTATCTGAAGATCCTATAATGGCATTAAAATGTTTATTTTATTTAAGAGATATCCGCGGAGGTCAAGGAGAAAGAAGATTTTTTAGAGTTTGCTTTAATTGGTTAGCAAAAAACTATCCTGAGATGGCAAAAAGAAATCTTATAAACATACCTGAGTATGGTAGATACGATGATTTATATTGCGTTGAAAATACTGAAATTGAAAAAGATATGTTTGAAATAATTAAAAAGCAATTAGAATTAGATATGGAATCTCTTAGTAAAAGTGATAATGCAGGGGTATCTTTATTAGCAAAATGGGTAAAAAGTGAAAATGCTTCTTCTGTTGAAACTAATAGACTTGGCAATAAAACAAGAGAATATTTAAAAATGTCCCATAAACAATATAGAAAAATGTTATCTATACTAAGAACTAGAATTAATATAGTAGAAAAACTAATGTCTGAAAATAGATGGAATGAAATTGAATTTGATAAAATTCCTTCAAAAGCAGGATTAGTATATAGAAATGCTTTTGCTCATAAAGATATTATCGCAGATAAATATGCTAAATTTATTGCAAGTAAAGATACAAAGGTAAATGCGACAGCTTTATTCCCATATGAAATTGTAAAAAAAGTAACAGATAAAATTGATCTTTGGCGTGGAGATTTAGATATTACTGAAACAGAAAGAGAAACCTTAGAAAAATATTGGAAAAATTTACCTGATTATTTAGAAGGTAAAAAATGTAAAATTCTTACTGTTATAGACACATCTGGATCAATGACAAGTTCAAATGGTTCTATTGCTCCAATTGATGTTGCAATTTCATTAGGAATGTATTGTGCAGAAAGAATTGGGGAACCTTTTAATAATAAGTTTATATCTTTTGCTTCAAGACCAGAATTTATAGAAATTGAAGGAGTAGATTTTGCAGATAAAGTTCGTAGAATTTATCAAAAAAATCTTGTAGATAATACTGATTTAAGAGCAGTTTTCAATTTATTAAAAGAAGCAATTATTAATGCAGGATCTGATGCAACAGATATTCCTGAGACTATTATAGTTATTAGTGATATGGAAATTGATGGCGGAAGTTATTGGCGTTCAAAAAATCAAGTTCAAACTGAAATGGAAAATATTAGAATGGAATGGGAAAATGCTGGCTTAAGAATGCCTCATTTAGTATATTGGAATGTTGATGCTAGACACAATACAATATTAGATGGAAATGAAAACACTACTTATGTAAGTGGTTGTAGCCCAGTAATTTTCCAAAGTGTATTAACTGGAAAATCAGGAATTCAACTTATGAAAGAAAAACTAAATTCAGAAAGATATGAACAAGTAAGATAATTCTTACTTGTTTTTTATTTATTTTTATGATATAATAATAATGTAAAAATTAAGGAGGGATATATTATGGCAACATTTTTAAAAGGCGATATTCACGGTAATTTATTTGAAATTATAGATTTTATAAAAAATCAGGAATTTTACATAGCTAATAAAATCTCATTTCGCAGTTCTATATTCAGTTTTCAAGGTACATCAGCTACTTGCGTAGCTCCATAAGGGATTTGTGGGTTGCCCTCACAGGCAACCTGTGGTGGGCTGAAATGGACTCGAACCATCGACCTCTCGGTTATCAGCCGAGTGCTCTAACCAGCTGAGCTATCAGCCCAAATGGTGGAGATAAAGGGATTCGAACCCTTGACCCCCTGCTTGCAAAGCAGGTGCTCTCCCAACTGAGCTATACCCCCGCGCTATTTGCGTTTCGGGTTTCGCTGTCCCTTATGCTTTTTGAAGATCTTGCTTTACGCAAGGCCTTCAAAATTGAACAATACTGAAACTTGCTTTCCTGTCCATTCAACCAAAGTCCAGCTTTAGCTGAATGTCTGACTCCCTAGAAAGGAGGTGATCCAGCCGCACCTTCCGATACGGCTACCTTGTTACGACTTC
>ENA-ORNT01002552-ORNT01002552.1-human-gut-metagenome-genome-assembly--contig:-NODE-2552-length-11162-cov-26.522283_pt1 | contig 11162 bp, 7 predicted proteins | sample MGYA00242120_ERZ509032 | MGnify/ENA primary metagenome ERZ509032 (study PRJEB26280, sample SAMEA2338729) | human gut metagenome | biome: human gut; feature: human-associated habitat; material: faeces...
CAAATATACAGAATTCCAATGATTTCAAAGAACAAAAGATGTGTATAAAGGGTAGGGTGTTGCCCTGGGCTATGTGCTTCTGCCCATTCTGGGCGTATAACTTGCGAGTATTGACTTTACCTCCTGTCTGTTTCTTAAATTTCAACTACTTCACCGTTTCTTTTATCACATTCGCTATTTCCTCAGCATCCCGCTTGTCATTAAACAAGCGTTCGGCTATTTCCCGTCCGCGCTGACCCATTCGTCGCGCCTCATCGGGATGCGTGGCGATGTATTCTATGGCTCGCTGCCAACCCTTCACATCACCGTATTCAACAGAAATGCCGCAACCCTCGCGGTCGAAATCTACGGGTATCTGCGGGTTTCGGCTGCATATAATGGGCTTGCCGAGGGCGAGAGCCTCAACCACAGTGGTCAGTCCGGCGGTGTAACGCGTCTTGTGACAGCATATCACCACACAGTCGGCATGAGCCACGTCTATCGCAATTTCGTATGGAAGCAGTCCGCAAATCTCCTTCACCTCGATGTTATCGGCAGGCTTACAGCGGCGCACAGCATCGAGATTGGGATTGGGCACATTCGGGTCGGGATTGATTCCGATGAAGAGTCGCAGGTGGCGGCGGGTACGGTTGAACGCCTCGATAAGCGTAGGCTGGTCGCGTTGCTCCTTGCCCGTAGCTATGAATGTAAAGGTGTCGTTGGCAGGACTGACGGCTATCGAGTCGTAGAAGTCGAGGTCGGCACCCCAATGGCCCACAACCATGTGCTCCGGTCGGACTTTGCGCGAAAGCAACGAGTCGTCGTATAGCTTCTTCGAGAAGAATATCATGCGGTCGAGACCACGATAGAAGAGTCTGCCGCAGAGTTCGCGCAGACGGCTTGCCGACTTCACTACGGGCTGATGGTGCCACACCACGATGGGGCGGCGATAGAGTCCGATGGCTCGCAGCAGCACTATCAGTTCCAGTCCCTTATAGTGAGTGGCGTATATGGCATCAAAATGTTCGCGACACGTCAGTATGCGCCACGCCGTATACAGCGCTGTGGCAATGCGTGAGCGGTCCTTACGGGGCGAGCGGTGCCACACTACGTCGATGCCATGGTCGCCCAGATGGCACGCTCCGTACAGGAAATGCGACGGAAACTCGCCCTCGCTCATTCGCCCAAGGCAGTATTGTATGTTTTGGGTATGATAAAAGTAAACCTTCATTTTATTCTTTCTTTCCGTAGTTTTTACCCATGCCTACTGGCACTGGGCAAGATAGCGGTAGTTGTATATCTGCATGAACGGATGCACCATGGCACGCAACAGAGCCACGGGGTCCTTCTCGCGGGTGTAGAACAGCGTGTGTCGGTATTTTATGTAATAGCGCTCAATGCCCAGCAGTGCCGTCAGTCCGCGTCGGCACTCGTTGTGCAGCAGACGTATTCCGTCGGCAAAGATGCGGTTGTCGGCTGTAGGCATACTGCCCGGAGCCTCGCAATGGGCAGCCATCGACTTGCGCCACACCCACTCAAGGAAGTCGCGTCGTGCGGCAAAGTGGGCGTTCATCCATGGCTTGACACGACGATAGTTGCGCACGCCATACCATATCATATACAGAGCGTTGTCGGCACGGCGCACACGATGATGGTCTACGCGCACATAGGTGGCAGCCTGCTCATATCGGCGCTGCTTCACCAGCAGGCGGTCTATAAGCACAATGCTGTCCAATGCGGCAGCTGCTGTGGCTGTCATCACGTCGTAGCACGTGCGGCGGTATATCTCGGGCTGCTCCTGTTCGGTAGGAATCACGTCGAGCAGTTGTCGGCGCAGCATCTGGCAATGGCCCATCATCGAGGCATAGAACAGACGTATGAGGTTGCAGTTGGGCGTGCGGCGGTCGAAACGTATCTCCGCTCCCGAGTCGGAGAAAGGCTCCGAGCGACACACGCACATCATGCGCGAACCTATAGCGCCGCGCTGCTCCTCCAGTTTTGTGGGCATCCAGATGTCGTCCTGGTCGCTCACGGCAATCAGTTCGCCCTCCGCCCGGCGCATGGCAGAGAAGAAGTTGGCGTTGATGCCCATCTGTGCCGTGTTCTGAACGATGCGCATCGCCACGCCCTCGGGCGCACGATCGGCATACTCGCGCAGCACCTGCATAGTGTCGTCGGTGCTGCAGTCGTCCTGCACTACTATCTCGCCTGGCAGCAACGTCTGTGCGAATATCGAGTCGAGCTGTTCGCGCAGATGGCGTGACGCACCGTTGTAGGTGCACATTACTACTGATATGGTCTTGTCCTGTTTCATAAACATCTGCAAAGGTACTGCAAATTATCCGTACAAATATAAGACAGGCAGTAAAAAAGTGTTACAAATAAAAAATCGATTCTAGAGATTTCAGAATGCGTTTTTTACGTTTTTTGAGGTGACAACAGTCTCCTCTCTCATCATTTAGGGCTTCTTTGCATTACAAATGTAGTCCTTTTGCAATGTAAATGTGGTCGTTATAGAAGGCAAATGTACTACAGTTAGACTGCAAATGTAGTACATTTTAAATAAAAAGGAGCTTTTTTATTTCGCAAGAATCAACGTCAGAGCGTCCTAATCCGCATAACTCACTGTGTATTAGCAACATAACAAAAACCGCTCAAAACTTGAGAATTTCGCGCCAAAGATTTCTTTGTGCGTTCAGCTCGCAGTTTTGAGCGGTTAGAAATGCAAATATTGTGTAAGCGTATCCGCGATGCAGCCATGTTCTATTCGCTTGCATGCTCCTGCAGACTGCAAGGTGTCAACTTCTTTGAATATATATCTATTGGGTCGGTAATTAGGGCGGTTATCATTAAGGGATAATGAAAATAATTAATTATCTTTGCACCCAGTTTTTGATAGTCCAATGCGGAATGTTAACAGACAAAAAGTAATCCTGACTTAGAAGTTTGCTTCAGTTGGATGTGAACGCTCTATATGATAAAAAGATTGTCAGTGACATCAGCGAGGGCATAGGAGCATATGAAATATGATTAAAAGAATAGGACATTTTATAAATATTATCCTGTTGTCGCTAGCTGTATTGACAATAGGCAGTTGCGACCGGCACGGAACGGCTTGGAATAAAATGGATAAAGCGGAGAACCTTATGGATACCAAGCCTGATTCTGCCCTTGTCGTATTGGAAAACATACCGTCCTCAAGTGTCAATGGGAAAGAGGCGGCGGCCAGATATGCGCTGCTCAAATCCATTGCATTGGACAAAAACTACATTGACACGACAACTTTCGATGTCCTTCAGCCTGCCATTGACTATTATGTCAAGAACGGAACCCCCGATGAGCAGTTTCGGACATATTATTATCAAGGCAGGATTTATCAGAATCAGGGGGATGATGATTCGGCAATGCAGTCTTTCATGAATGCTTGTGATTTGAGAAAACAGGTAACGGACTCTTTGTTACTGTCCCATACATTGGTGGCACAGGGCACTTTGTATCTCAAGCAGTACAAGATAAACGATTTTGTACATTATAATATGGAAGCAGCCAAACTATATAAAACCATTGGCAAAGACATCCTCGCAATAAAGAGTTATACGAATGCGCTTGATGGATACGTTATGCAGAACAACAAACCAGCGGCAGACAGCCTTATGTCCATTTGCGTACCGATGGTTAAAAAGAATCCCGAGGGAGAAGCTTTTCTGTTCCCTTCCTTATTGTCATATACTGTGAATTTCTGTTCATCCGATGAGATAAAAGAGGTCTTGACAGAATATCAGAACATGGAGCTGACAACCGATGAGACCATGATCTTTGCTGAAGGGTATTCAAAAATCGGAGAGTATGACAAAGCCATGACCCTCATTTCGAATATTAATCCGGCAGAAAACACTTGGGACTCGCTTAAATATGCTTCGATAAAGATTGATATTTTAGAGAGACAAGGCAAGTATAAACAAGCCTTTACCCTATATCGGGATTACTCCGCCTCCCTTGAGCATTACCAAAAAGAATTGCTTTCACATGACTTATTGTTCTCCGATAAGAAGCATCAACTCGAAATGAAGAACCTCATAGAGATTCAAGACCGGGACAGAATTATCGGAGGTACTCTTTGTGGTATATTTGCGCTGGTCATCCTTGTTGGCTGGTTATATTACCGTGGTTATCGTAGCAAAACAAAACGCATTCTGGCTGAGAAAGAGAATAAAAATCTAAGACTTGAGCAAGAAAACCTCAGATTAGAAATTGACCAGCTGGAAAATGAGCGTGACAATCTGAAGGAATTGCAAAAGGAACAGTCGGAACTGGCAAAACCAATCAAAGATGTAATAAAGAGCAGGCTTGATTTGCTCAACGGTCTGCTGGCAAAAGAGATTACCAATAACGACCGCTACGCAGAGCCGTACAACAAATGGATTGACACTGTACGTAATGACAAAAAGAAGTTTATGGACTCCACTCGCCTTGCTTTCGCGGCGTCGCACCCAAAGTTTATTGAGCATCTCGAACAGCATGGATTGTCTGCCGATGAAATCAATTATCTCTGCTTGTATGCAATAGGATTGCGTGGCAAGGAAGTAGGAGAATACACCCAAATGAAACGCCATTATATCGTAAGCCATGAAATCAGAAAGAAGCTTGGCATTGACGAACACGAAACCAACATAGGTCCTTATATACGTCGACTTATGAAAGGTCTCGAATAGATACAACGTAATACTTTTAAGGGCTTTGTAAAACTTTTTCATCATCATATTTTATAACACCCTGGATATCAATAATATAAATTCTACCAAGTAAAACTTTTATACTTGGTAGAAAACTTTATTTGTTGTAAATTTACATATGTTTAATCAATGATTATACGTATGAAATATATCAGTTTTTTCCTGTCGCTTTTTGTAACAACAAATATGGGAGCACAAATTATTAAAAATAAGGAGTCTGCCATACTTGAAGTTCATTACATCAAAACTACAGTAACAGACACTTTGAAGTATCGAAGCTATTCCGACCTTATGACTCTGAGAGTTGGTAAAACTTCCGCTATGTTTTATCCTACTAAAAGAATGTGGGCGGATTCTCTACTACAATCTAATTATGCTCTTTATGAAAAACTACATCGGGAAATGAATCCTGTTGGGCAAACAGAGTATAAACCTATTGGTGGTATTGAACGAGAATTTCTGTTTCGCAATATTAATGATGGGGAGACTATGGTATATAGGAAAATAGCAGGAGATGCTTACTCGTATACAGAACTTACAGACCACCCCGTCTGGGAACTTGCGTCAGAGACAAAAGAGATTATGGGTTATATTTGCCAACTTGCCACATGTAATTATAGAGGACGTATTTGGAAAGTTTGGTTTTCACCCGACATCCCTATAAATGAAGGACCATGGAAATTATTCGGGTTGCCTGGACTTGTTTTAGAAGCAAACGATGAAAAAAATCATTATACGTATAAAGCGATAGGTCTTTATACTCAAAACTTACAACCAGTGGGCATAAGACTATATATTAGGAACAGACCCTACAAATTGAAGTTTAGACAGGAATATCTTCAAAAGATGTATAAGGAATATATCAAAGGCAATTTCGCTATTTCTATGAATACACTACATGGCAATTCCACTCAATATGTTCCCTCTGATGCTCAATATGATTTTCAAGAGAGAGATTATCCTCATGTATCAAAATAATCCCATTATATGAAAATATTATTTGTGCTCATATTCACAATAATGACAGGCTGTCTAAATGTCTTGGCAGAAAACATTATAACAGGTTCTGTTGTCCAGTCATCTGACAATTCACCGATATCGGGTGTAAATATTCTAATAAAGGATGATAATGGCAAGATATTGGCATACGGTGTCAGTACCCTTGATGGACATTTCTCAATCAAACTATCTTCAACGAGCGAGAAACTTTCTATAAACGCTGCAAAGATTGGTTATAAGTCATATTCGGCACCTTTGGTTCTTGAAGGTAAATCTTTGGTTATAAAGATGGAAAAGGGAGCTTTACAACTCCAAGAAATTGTTGTTAAAGCTAATCGCATACGTGAGAATGGTGATACTATTACATATACAGTGAATAGTTTCGCTCAAAGACAAGACAGGACTATTGGGGATGTGTTGAAACGCATGCCAGGGATTGATGTGAGCAATAACGGTAAGATACAATATCAAGGTATCGACATTAATAAGTTTTATATTGAGGGAAATGACCTTTTAGGCGGAAAGTACGGAATAGCAACAAACGGCATATCATACGATGATATCGGTGCAGTAGAAGTTATGGAAAATCATCAGCCGATGCAGGTACTACGCGGATTGAGTTTTTCTGATCAAGCTGCAATAAATCTGAAGATGAAAAACAAGTCAAAGGCAACACTTCTTGTTCACGGTACATTGGCAGAAGGTTTCTCTGAACAACCGAAAGGATTACTTTGGCAAGGAGACATCTTCACAATGATGGTAACTGGAAAATACCAGATGATAACCACATTCAGAGGAAATAATGTGGGGCAGAATTTGTCGAATCAACTTATGGATTTCATTTCAGACAGAAAGGATGAAACAATAGACGGATATGTTTCTCTATCAACTCCTATTACGCCAAACTTACAGCGAAATAGAAATTATTTCAATCGTTCATGGATGGGGTCTTCAAGTCATTTACTGAAAACAGCTAAAGGCAGTGAATTCAGAGCACAGGTAGACTATAACTACGACCGTGTTTCGGCACATGGTGCAAGTTCTACAACCTACTTTCTTGAATCGGGAGATAAAATCATATTTGAAAACAAGAACTCGCGATCTCGTAGAGATGCCATAACCGGAAAGTTCATATATGAAGCAAACGAAAAAACATATTTTCTAAACAATACTTTATCCACTGATATATCATGGAACGATTTGACGCTGAACACCATTGGATCAATACCAAATATTCAGTCAGCACAAATGCCAGAATACTCAGTAAGCAATCTCTTAAAAATAATCAAACGCTTCGGCAATAACAAGCTTGTCACTTTCGCAAGTCGTAACGAATGGAACTCAATTCCGGAAAAGCTGACAATAAATCGTAACGGAAATAGTTACGGGCAAAACATAAAGCAACACTCTCTATACACTGACGAAAGAGCATCACTTGGCTTTGTATTCAACAAGGTTTTGCTATCTCTTGACGCAGGGCTATCGGGATATTTCAGAAAACTTAATACTGATTTGTTCGGTGTAGATATGGCTGACATGGTAGGAGCAGAAGCGCTTACCACTGACTATCTGCGTGTATTTGTATCTCCAAAATTTGAGTGGAGTTACCAAAAATTGGAACTTACACTAAACGTTCCTGTTAACGTATATTCTTACTTCTTTTCTGGAGTTATGAACAATCGCACTGAACTTTTTCTTTCTCCCTCTCTTGCAGCAAGGTATCGTTTCACACCAAGGTTGTCGCTTACTGTACGTGGGAGCGCAAGACGTTCTCCGGCATCATTGCATGACATCCACACTTCTTCTATACTCACAGATTACCGTTCATTCAGTTCTGGAGTTGATGACTATTACACTTCCTCCGGACAATCCCTTTCTGCCACTTTTAATTATAGAAATGCCCCAAGTGGGATATTCATAATGGCTTTAGGTAGTTATGGATGGAATAAGTCAAAATTCGGAACTGTGCAGGAACTCATCAATGATTATGTTTTCTACTCCTATAAATCCATGCCATCAGATTCACGCAATGCCATGGCATATTTTAATGTAAGCAAGACCATTGATTTCGTGAGAGGTGCTATAGGCTTGAAAGGAAACTACATGAGGATGAAAAACAGTCTGTTGTCGCAAGGTAGCAAGACAGCTTATACTAATGATTCGTTTTCATTGTCACCTTTCGTCAACGGTAACATTTCGACATTGTTTAATTGGAACTTCCGATTTACATGGGGAAAATCTATGTTGAGAATCTCAGATATGCCAAAGCATAGTTCTAATAATTTTATTTATTCAGGAAGCATGACTGTTACGCCATGCTCCTTAATAACGTGGACTACTGGAGGTGAATTTTATCGTAATCAGATTGAAGAAGGACACTACAAGAAAATGCTAATACTTGACACAAAACTCACTTTTAACATAAGCAAGCGTATAGAAGTTGCTGCATCAATCACTAACTTGCTTAATAATAAGCAGTACTGTTATACCTCATATGGTAGCGTGTCGAAATACGAACGCTCAAGCAAACTTCGCGGACGTGAATTTGTGATTTCAATATACCTCAAAAAATGAAGTGGATTCTTAATACCAATAAATTTAAATGGATAAAACAGCATGACTCCATGCAGTGTGGAGTGTCGTGTCTTTCAATGATATGCCATCACTATGGGAAAAGCTATAGTCTTGAATATCTTGACAGTTTTTGCCATGCAAATATCATAGGAGTGTCAATGCTTGGGATTACGGACGGTGCAAAAAGTATCGGACTAAACACAACAACTGTGGCTGCTTCCACTGACGAACTTAATAAAATAGTTCTTCCATGTATCTTGCACTGGAACCAAAATCATTTCGTCGTTCTTTATAGTATCTCAAAAAATGGAAAACACTACCAAATTGCAGATCCAGGAAAGGGGTTGATTTCTTATTCAAGAAAGGACTTTGAAGATCATTGGATTAGCTCAGAACATGATGGAGAACCATGTGGAATCGTAATGGAGCTGATACCAACTGAAAGTTTCCATAAACAAATGGCAGAGCATGTACCTAAAAAAAGATCTTTTAGATATCTGTTGGAATACATAAAACAATACAGAAAGTATTTTGTTCAAATTATACTTGGTCTGCTGTTGGGTTGCATCCTACAGTTGATTTTGCCTTTTCTAACTCAAGCTATCGTTGATGTAGGAATCAAAAATGGTGATATAGGCTTTATATGGCTTGTACTATTGGGCGAACTGATGATTGTTATAGGGCGTACTGCCACTGATTTTATACGTCGCTGGCTATTGCTTCACATCTCCATGCGAATAAACATTTCATTGGTTAGTGATTTCTTCATTAAGTTGCTGAAGCTACCAATGTCGTTTTTTGACACAAAACTCATGGGTGACTTATTACAGCGCATAGGAGACCATTCGCGTGTACAGAAATTCCTTACGGGACAGGTATTGAATATAGTTTTCACTTTCTTAAGTTTCATGATATTTGGTATTGTCCTGCTTATTTTCGATAAAATAATATTTGGGATTTTTGTTACTGGCAGCATTGCTTATGGATTATGGATATCCTCATTCCTACGACGGCGGAAAGTGCTTGATTATGAGTTATTCGAGCAACAGGCGATTAACCAAAACAAAACATACCAGTTTATCACGTCGATGCAGGAGATAAAGCTGCAGGACTGTGAGCAGCGCAGGCGGTGGGAATGGGAAGACACACAGGCCGACTTGTTTAAAGTTCAAATGAAATCGCTTAAACTACAACAGACACAGGAGGCTGGTTCCATATTCATCAATGAGGTCAAGAACATATTGATAACAGTTTTTGCTGCGACTGCTGTGATAAACGGTCAGATTACACTTGGCGCGATGCTTGCCATCCAGTATATCGTGGGGCAGCTCAACTCCCCGATTGAGCAATTTATGACATTCATCTATTCTTTGCAGGATGTGAAAATCTCCCTTGAACGAATCAACGAGATTCATGAAGGTAAGAACGAGGAATCCAAAGAGAATCAGGCAAAAGCATTTGATGCTGAAAAGTCAATCAGGATTGAAGGTATAGATTTCAAATACGATCCTCATGCTTTGAAGAAGACGCTTGAGGATGTTTCATTTAACATACAATCTGGAAAAGTGACTGCTATTGTCGGAGCGTCGGGAAGTGGAAAAACCACCCTAATTAAACTTATGCTCGGTTATTATCGGGTTATAGCCGGTTCTATCTCTATAGCAGGACGAAACATTAATGAATACAACCTCAAGTGGTGGCGTCGCCATTGTGGAGTGGTCATGCAGGACGGAGTGATATTCTCCGAGTCCATAGCCCGGAATATCGCAGTTGATGACGGAGAAGTGGATGTGGAGCGTTTGGAACAGGCCGCACGGATAGCCAACATACATGATTATATAATGTCGCTCCCATTGAAATACAACACTCTTATCGGGCGTGACGGAGTCGGACTGAGCCAAGGCCAAAAACAACGCATACTCATAGCGCGTGCAGTCTATAAGAAGCCTGATTTTATTTTCTTAGACGAAGCCACTAATGCTCTTGATGCCAGAAACGAGAGGGCAATAGTTGAGAACCTTGACGAGTTCTATAAAGGACGTACAGTAGTTGTGGTGGCACATCGTTTATCGACAGTAAAAAATGCTGACCAAATCATTGTTGTCGATGGAGGAAAGATAGTTGAAACCGGCAATCATGCTTCTCTTATTGAAAAGAGAGGCGCATACTATAACTTAGTCAAGAATCAGCTTGAGCTTGGAAACTGAATAGCTAACTTATTATCGGTAGTATTAACAATTATAGAATAAGAATATGAGAAAGAAGAGACCCAGTGATATAGAATTACGTTCAGAGAAAGTCCGCAATCTTTTAGGCGAAATTCCTCCGTCGCTTGTAAAATGGGGGACGGTAATAATCGTAGCCATATTTTTGGCACTATTGTTAGTTGTCTGCTTCGTGCCTTATCCTCATTCACATGGTGAAAGCATTTTACAGCATTTATTGATGTGATTTTTGAAATCTGGCTGCAGAAGGAGCATGCAACAGGCTGGATTATGCTGGCCGACTATCTGGATGCTTGCTGTAACATATAAGAAAACAACCTCTGCAATGAGGTTCATACATTTGTATCCAACAATGCTGGAAATGCAAATATTGTATAGGAGCTATACTCTCCTTACTTTAATTTATGCAAAAGATGACGCATGGCGTGGCCGCCCCATGTGGCGTCGTTGCGGTATTCGAATCCCAACGAGGTGTACAGACGTTCGGCTGAGGGGTTGCCCTTGTCCACGAGCAGGGCGGCAGGCAGTCCGAGACTTGCAGCATGTTCGATGAAACGATTGAGCAGTTGTGAGGCTATGCCGCGCTTGCGATAGTGCGGATATACGGCGAGCGAGTCGAGATAGAATTCGCCCTCGGCGGTCTCGTCGTCCA
>ENA-ORNT01002553-ORNT01002553.1-human-gut-metagenome-genome-assembly--contig:-NODE-2553-length-11161-cov-3.497479_pt1 | contig 11161 bp, 8 predicted proteins | sample MGYA00242120_ERZ509032 | MGnify/ENA primary metagenome ERZ509032 (study PRJEB26280, sample SAMEA2338729) | human gut metagenome | biome: human gut; feature: human-associated habitat; material: faeces...
ACACCCCCCAAATAACACAATTTTTTGTAATTTTGTCACCCGCTCCCACGGAGTCCACCGAGGCCTCACACAGATCCCAATCCCACGGAGGCCTCACACAGATCCCACAGATCTCACGGATTATTTTTAAAAATGTCCAATCCGTCCGATTTGTCCGATAGGTCTGATTTGTCCGAAGGGTCCGAAAAATAAATCCGTGAGAGCGAGCCCCGTGCAGCCCAACGGTCCACACAAGCCCACACGCAGAAGCATCTGTGAGATTTCCCACCCACAAAGCAATACTGTGGGATCTGTGAGATCTGTGTGAGCCCAAAAGCAAAGCGGAATCCGCGCGAGCCAGCCCACGCACAGAAACATCTGTGAGATTTCCCACCCACAAAGCAATACCGTGGGATCTGTGAGATCTGTGTGAGCCCAAAAGCAAAGTGGAATCCGTGCGAGCCAGCCCACGCACAGAACCATCTGTGAGATTTCCCACCCACAAAGCAATACAGTGGGATCTGTGAGATCCGTGTGAGCCCAAAAGCAAAGTGGAATCCGTGTGAGCCAGCCCACGCACAGAAGCATCTGTGAGATTTTCCACCCACAAAGCGATACTGTGGGATCTGTGAGATCCGTGTGAGCCCTAAGAAGCCTGTGAGCCCAAGCATTAATTAAGTTATGAATCAAACAGTTTCTCCCATATTATTGCTCCAAAAGCAGCGTGCACTGCTACAAATGGAGTATGACGCCGAAAAGGAAGAGTTTCGCCGACAGACCGAAACGCTGGGCGTGCGGCGCAAAGTGAAGCGTGGCGACTGCTGGTTACCGCTTCACATTGGCCGTTCCTACTACAATTCGCTCAACCAACTGGTGGTGGAGGTGTTTCGCACCGCCGACACCGATGTGGAACACAACTTCGAGTTTGGCCGACAGGTGATGTTTTTCCACATCGACGCGAACGACGAAATCCGCTACTTTTCGTTTTCTGCCACAGTGAGTTATGCCGAGGCAGAGCGCATGGTGGTGGCAATCCCCGACGCCGGGTGCGTGGCGCAACTGCAAGGCGCGAATCAGGTGGGCGTGCAGCTGTCGTTCGACGAAACCACCTATCGCCTGATGATGGACGCGCTGGAGCGTGTGATGCGTGCCAAGGGCAACCGCCTGGCGCAGCTGCGCGACATCTTCTACAACCCTTCCAAAACGGAGAAATTCACCTTTGCCCCGATGCGTTTCCCATGGCTCAACCCCACGCAGGAGCACGCCGTGAACGAGGTGCTGCTGGCTAAAGATGTGGCGATTGTGCATGGCCCGCCAGGCACCGGCAAAACCACCACGCTGGTGGAGGCTATTTTCGAGACGCTGCGCCGTGAAAATCAGGTGATGGTGTGCGCGCAGAGCAATATGGCGGTTGACTGGATTAGCGAGCGACTGGTGGACCGTGGCGTGGAGGTGCTGCGCATCGGCAATCCCACGAAAGTGAACGACAAGATGCTCTCGTTCACCTACGAACGCCGCTTTGAGTCGCACCCCGACTACCCCAGCCTGTGGGCGATCCGCAAGGCCATACGCGAAATGCAGGGCAAGAGAAAGCGTGGCGACCACGGCTATCACGACAAACTCGACCGCCTGAAAAGCCGCGCCACCGAACTTGAGGTGCGCATCAATGCCTCGCTCTTTGGCAATGCGCGCGTAATAGCCTGCACTCTGGCAGGAAGCGCCAGCCGTGTGCTGAGCGGCATGAAGTTTGCCACCCTATTTATCGACGAGGCGGCGCAAGCGCTGGAAGCGGCGTGCTGGATAGCCATCAGAAAGGCAAACCGTGTGATTCTCGCCGGCGACCACCAGCAACTCCCACCCACCGTCAAGAGCATCGAGGCGCTGAAAGGCGGACTCGGCACCACGCTGATGGAGCGCATTGTGAAAAGCAATCCGCAAGTGGTGACGCTGCTGAAGATGCAATACCGCATGAACGACGAGATTATGCGTTTTTCAAGCGAATGGTTCTATCACGGGCAAGTGCAAAGCGCGCCCGAAGTGAAGTACCGCAGCATTCTCGACTTCGACACCCCAATGGTGTGGATTGACACCTCCGACAAGGATTTCAAGGAGCAATTCGTGGGCGAGAGTTTCGGACGCATCAACAAAGATGAGGCGATTCTCACCCTTCAAACGCTACAGGAATATTTCACCAAAATCGGGCGCGAACACGTGCTCGACGAGCGTATCGACGTGGGCATCATTTCGCCCTACCGCGCGCAGGTGCAGTTTTTGCGTAAAATGGTGAGAGCCACCGAGTTTTTCAAGCCCTACCGACACCTGATTTCGGTCAACACCGTAGATGGATTCCAGGGGCAGGAGCGCGACGTGATTCTCATTAGCCTTGTGCGCGCCAACGACAACGGCGAAATCGGCTTCTTGCGCGACCTCCGACGCATGAACGTGGCAATCACGCGTGCCCGCATGAAACTCATCATCCTCGGCGACGCCTCCACCCTCACCCGCCACCCCTTCTACGCCCGCCTCCACTCCCACATCCAAAAAATCAGAGATTAGAAATTAGAGGAATTGGTGGGGGGATAAAAAAAGGTGGGGGATTTGTTGGTAAGTGGGGAAAAAGCATTACTTTCGTGGATAATTTAAAAATATGTGTTCAGGAATGGGGAAGGTGTTGGATATATTGAAGAATTGGACGCTGCCGGTGGCTATTACAGGCGGCGCGGTGGTGTATTATCTGTTTGCGTTGATACCTGCGTTTGATGGGTTTGCGCGGGCGGCGAGCCCTGTGTTCGACGAGGTGCTACCGTGGTTCCTTTTCGTGATTCTGTTTACCACATTTCTGAAGATTGACTATAAAAAACTGCGCCTTGCCAAGTGGCACTTTTGGGTGAGCGCCACGCAACTGTTTGTGGTGCTGATGCTGGTGGGGTGTATTCTGTATTTTAAAATCGATGGCTTCGACCTTGTGTTGATGGAGTGCATTTTGGTGTGCGTGATTGGGCCGTGCGCTGCGGCTTCGAGTGTGGTGACTGCCAAACTGGGCGGTAGCCTTGAGTCGATGACCACCTACACTTTCGTGTCGAATGTGCTCACCGCCATCATGATTCCGCTGTTTTTCCCTCTCGTTGACCAACGAGTGGAAATGAGTTTCGGCGCTGCCTTTCTGATGATTATGTGGAAGGTGTGCGTGATTTTGGTGGTGCCGATGGGGCTGGCATACGTGGTGAAACACCTGCTCCCAAAAGTGCAGCAATGGCTCACTTCCATCACCGACCTCTCGTTTTACTTGTGGGGCTGCTCACTGGCTATCGTTACGGGCATCACGTTCCGCAACATCAGCAACTCGCACGCTCCACTGTCGCTGCTTGCCGCCATTGCCGTGGTGAGTTTTGTGATATGCGTGATTCAATTTTCGGTGGGGCGCAACATTGGCCGATTTTTCGGCAGCACCGTGGAGAGCGGACAGGCTTTAGGACAGAAAAACACAGCATTTGCCATCTGGGTGTCGAGTGCCTACATCAACCCCCTCGCCGCCGTAGGCCCCGGCTGCTACATCATCTGGCAAAACGCCATCAACAGCCTCGAACTCTACCACCACCGCAAAAATCCCAACAAATAGTACAAATATCAGTATGTCAATGCTATAGATATACTGGTGGAATAATTATGGGAGCATTTTTTGGAGGGTGTAGATGGATTCGCGGCCGGTGTTCATGAGCAGGTCGAGGATGCTGAGGCCCGGTTGGAAGCCGTGGCGCGATGCCCACACTTGGTAGTAAGGCACGTCGGTAATGGGTAGCGTGTCGGGGTTTTTCCCGCCAATGAGTCCACGCAGGTCGGTCGCCTCCGCTGCTATTTCGGGGGTAATCGGCTTGGTTTCAACCTCGATAGGGAGGTCGAGAAAATCGATAATCAGATTTTGCAAAGCGGTATTAAATTCAAGCAGCGAAGTTTGTTCGCCGCCAATGATGCTGTGCAGGTCGTCGGCAATGTAATCGAAATAGGGCGACTTTCCGTAAGCCGAATAGAGTGCGCCCCAATGCAAATGTCGCCAGTTCCCGTGCTCGGAAATGCGCACGTCGCGCATACGCACAGGCATAGCGTTGGTGGTGCCATCGAGGGCGATGGTGAGGCGTTGCGTGCCGTTTGGACCGTCCACCAAGTAGCGGTGGTGGCTGTGGCGCAGCGGCAAACGTTGCTCATCAGGGTCGATAATCACCTTGCCAGCCTGAAGCATAGCGGCATAGCAGCGCACACTTCCTGCCGCCATACTGCCCATTATGATTGTGGAACTTTGCATTATGATTGTGGGTACATTGCGCCGCCTCTTTGCCTCTTACCTCTTACCTCACACAGATCTCACGGATTTCGCAGAATATTTTTTCGGACATAAAACTAATCCGTGAGTTCTGTGGAATCTGTGTGAGCCCATCGTAAGAGGCAAAGAGGCGGCGTGGATATTTACTTCTTATCGGGGTTTGCGGATTTGAAGATGCGGTCCCAGCGAATGCTTTGCAGCAATGGCTTATCGGGGTCGAACGAGATAATCACAAACATTGGAGTGCCGATGATGTGGTCTTCTGGCACGAAGCCCCAGTAGCGCGAGTCGCTTGAATTGTCGCGGTTGTCGCCCATCATCCAGTAGTAGTCCATCTTAAAGGTGTAAGTCTTCGCCTCCTTGCCGTTGATGTAGATTTTTCCGCCCTTCACGTCCACTTCGTTGCCCTCGTAATTCTTGATACAGCGAATGTAGTAAGGCAGTTTTTGCAGTGTGAGGTTGAGTGTGGCGCCCTTCTTTGGAATCCACAGTGGGCCGTAGTCGTTGTGTGTCCACGACTTCTTCACGCCAATAGGATAGGTGAGCAGCGAATCCATCGGATTGCTTTCGTCCACATCAAGGAAGCGCACTTTCTTCACATAAGGCTGCGCCTTAATCTCCTTCATGGCACTCTTGGTCAGCGGCATCGCATACCACAGTTCATTGCCATAAGGCGACTGTCCTGCACCCAAAGAGCGAGCCTCGTTGCTGATTTTCAACTCATCGAGCAACGCCTCGGAAATGGGCGTGCCGTCGGTTTCGATAATATAGTTGCGCTGCATATTCTCAGGTTCGGCAAGCGCCTTGCCATTGATATACACGGTGCCGTTTTTCATTGAGAGGGTTTCGCCTGGCAAACCGATGCAACGCTTCACATAAGCATCGCGGCGGTCAACTGGGCGATATTTCACCTTGCCATATTGCGATGGGTTAGCCCACACTGCCTCACGGCCGTAGGTGAAGCACAGAGTGTAGTAGTCGGGGTTAGGCATATTCACTGCCACGGTGTCGCCAGCAGGGAAGTTAAACACCACAATGTCGCCACGCTCCACGCTGCGCACGCCCTTCAAGCGGTGGTATTCCCATTGTGGCGATTCAATATAACTGTCGAAGCCACCGGGAAGCGTGTTTTGCGCCAATGGGAAGTGGAGAGGGGTTTGTGGCACTCGTGGGCCATACACCATCTTGTTCACCCACAGGTAGTCGCCAGTGAGCAGCGTCTTTTCAAGCGACGACGATGGAATTTGATAGTTTTGTCCCACAAAAAGGAAAAGGAAATACACCAGCACAAGGGCATACATAATGGCATCGACCCAGCCCATCACCATGCGCACAACGGGGTTTTCGGAGAATTTCCACCAGTTCCAAGGCACGAATTTAGTGATGTAGATGTCGAAAAGCAGGAACCAGAACACCAGCACCCACCAACTGCCCAGCCAAGCCACCCAGCCAAAGAACAGGGCGGAAACAATGCCAAAGCGAATCCAGCGACTTTTGTTGATACGGTCAAGGCGTTCCTTCAGCGAACCAGTCTGCTTCACAGGCATTTCCTTAACTTCTTCTTTATCTTTGTCTTTACCGAAAAAACTCATACGAATAATAAACTTATGTGTTGATATGATTGATTAAGATGCAAATTTAGCACAAAAAGTTCAGTATATCAGCAACACGCCCCATAATTTTTTTAGAGTCAACGAGTCAACGGGTCAACAAGCCAACAGGTCAACAGGTCAACGAGTCAACAAGCCTCACACAGGTTCAACGAGATTCAACAAAAAAGCAGATTTACGGAATCCGTAGCAATATAATACTGAATATATTGTGATTCGTGGTAGAAAAGGCGGCCACAAATTCGCACAAATTTTCACGAATTATTTTTGCTTCATTTGAGGCGTTAAAACCAAAAACGCTTAGCGTTAGGAACACACCCTTGCTATTCCCTCGCCAATGCTTATGCACAAAGGATAAGCATTTCACACCTTCTGGTTGGCACTTTTTTTTGCTGAATGGGTGGGGTGAGTGGGGGAAATGGTTTTTTTCGGTGCTTTGTGGTGGTGAAAATTGGGTGTGAGTGACGGAAAATCACTAACTTTGCACCAAAATTCAAATTATAATTAGACAACGATGAGTGAAAATTTTGAAATGGTGGCCAAAACTTTCCAGGGATTGGAAGGTGTGTTGAGCGACGAGCTGCAGGCACTTGGGGCTCAGGAAGTGACTCAAGGTAAGCGTATGGTGTCGTTTAAGGGCAATCTCGAAACGATGTATAAGGCTAATTTCTGTTGCCGCACAGCATTACGCATTCTTAAACCAATCTACAAATTCCGTTCTACCGATGCCGACGACCTCTATGAGCAAGTTCGCAAATTTGAATGGGACACAGTTTTAAGCACCGACAAGACTTTCGCTATCGACACCACCGTGTTTAGCGATGTGTTCCGTCATTCTCGCTTTGTCACCTATCGCGTGAAAGATGCCATCGTTGACTATTTCCAGGAAAAGGTGGGCAAGCGTCCCTCTATCCGTGTGTCGGCTGCTGATTTCGTGCTGAATGTGCACATTTCTGCCGACGAGGTGACCATTTCTCTCGACTCGTCGGGCGCACCACTCTACAAGCGTGGCTGGCGTGTGGCTCAAACCGAAGCGCCTATCAATGAAGTGCTTGCCGCTGGTATCATTAAACTGAGTGGTTGGGACGGTCAGTGCAACTTCGTGGACCCTATGTGTGGTTCTGGCACATTCCTGGTGGAGGCTGCTATGATTGCCGCCAACATCAACCCTGGCGTGTATCGCAAAGAGTTCGCTTTCCAAAACTGGAGCGACTACGATGCCGAACTTTTCGACTCTATCTATAACGACGACAGCCAAGAGCGTGAATTTAAATACAAAATCTACGGCTCCGATGTGGCTGTGCAGGCTATCGCCATTGCCGAATCCAACATCAAGAGTGCTGGCGTGAGCAAGATGATTGAACTGAAGCAGCGCGCACTCGCCGACTGGGAAGAAGCACCTGAAAAGGGCGTGGTGGTGACCAACCCTCCTTACGGCGAACGCTTGAAATATCAAGACATCAACGAGCTTTACGAAACTTTGGGCAAGAAACTCAAATTCGTGTTCAAGGGCTACGACGCATGGGTGATTTCGTATGGCGAACTCACCGACCTCATCGGTTTGCGCCCATCGGTCAACTATCCGCTGCTCAATGGCGACTTGGAGTGCGAATTGCGTGAATACAAGATTTTCGACGGCTCTTACAAGGACATGAAGGCTGAAGGCGGCTCGATTCGCAACGAGGGCTTCCGTGCAGCCGACAAAGACCGTGGCCAGCGTCGTCCACGATTTGAGGAAACTTTCAAAAAGCGTGATGGCGAATCAGATGGTGCGCCAAGAGAACGCCGCCCACGCCGTGACGATGGCGACCGTCCACGTCGCAGTTTCGGAGCGCGTCGCGATGATGATCGCCCTCGCCGCGGTTTCGGCCCTCGCCGTGACGACAATGACCGTCCACGCCGAGGCTTCGGTGCGCGCCGCGATGGTGACCGTCCACGCCGTGACGACGACAACCGCCCACGCCGTGACGACGACACTCGCATGGGTCGCAACGAATACTTCCACAGCACCAAGCACGCCGATATGGTGGTGCGCCACCAAGAGCCCACTTTGGGCAAGGAGAACGAGCGCCCTATCATTCATGGCCGCCGCAACGGCTGGGAGCGTCGTGAGGAATAATTTTTCATAGAGCAATCTACACAACACTATCATATTGATTTATCACAACATCATGAAGCAAAAAATCTTGCTGCTGGGCTCAGGTGGCCGCGAATGTGCCATCGCATGGAAATTGAGCCAAAGTGAACTTCTCGACAGTCTTTACATTGCTCCAGGCAATGCCGGCACTGCGCAGTATGGCACCAATGTGCCACTTTCTCCTATGGACTTCGACGCTGTGGGAAAGTTTGCCGCCGACAATGGCATCACCATGCTGGTGGTGGGCAATGAAGACCCGCTGGTGGCTGGCATCACCGACTATTTCAATGCCAACGAGGCGTTGAAGGGCGTGAAGGTGATTGGCCCATCGAAAGCTGGCGCACAACTCGAAGGCAGCAAGGACTTTGCCAAAGGATTCATGGCGCGCCACGCCATTCCTACCGCTGCCTATCTGAGCGTGACAGCCGACAACATTGAAGAGGGCTTCGCGTTTCTCGAAAGCCAAAAGGCACCCTATGTGCTGAAAGCCGATGGTTTGGCTGCCGGCAAGGGCGTGCTGATTATCGACTCGCTCGACGAGGCAAAGAGCGAACTCCGCCAGATGCTGGGTGGTATGTTTGGCGCATCGAGTGCCACCGTGGTGATTGAGCAGTTTCTTTCGGGCATTGAATGTTCGGTGTTTGCGCTCACCGATGGCGAGCACTACCAGTTGCTCCCTGTGGCTAAAGACTACAAGCGCATCGGCGAAGGCGACAAGGGCCTCAACACTGGTGGTATGGGCTCGGTTTCGCCTGTAAGTTTTGCCGACGACGCTTTTATGGCAAAGGTGAAAACCCGCATCGTGGAGCCTACCATCGCAGGACTGAAGCAAGAGAATCTACCTTACACCGGCTTTGTGTTCTTCGGCTTGATTAACGTGGACGGCGACCCATACGTGATTGAATACAACTGCCGCATGGGCGACCCCGAAACCGAAGTGGTGATGCCTCGCCTGAAATCCGACCTCGTGGCTCTGCTCGAAGCCGCTGCCGACGGCACACTCGACAAGGCGGCTGTGGAAATCGACCCACGCTATGCCGTGACCGTGATGATGGTGAGCGGTGGCTATCCCGAAGCCTACGAAAAAGGCAAGGTGATTGAAGGGCTCGACGCTGTGGAAGGCAGTGTGGTGTTCCACGCTGGCACTGCACGCAACGCCGAAGGACAGATAATCACCTCTGGCGGCCGTGTGCTGGCAGTCACCAGTTATGGCGAGAGCAAAGACGCTGCCCTCGCTCAATCGTTTGCCAATATCAAAAACATCAAGTTCGACAAGAGTTACTTCCGTAGCGACATCGGCTTCGACCTCAAATAATAGCAATATGCACCGTTAATCCACACCCACCGACAAGACATGGCATACAGAGAGGAAAGGATAAACGAATTTTTCAATTCCCGTGGCTTGATGATAGTCATGGGACTTGTGTATGTGGTAGTGTCGTATTTCGCATTCGCGTCGGGGCGATTCAATGCTTCGATTGCGAGTGGCAACGGTGTGTTTTTCAACGACATCGACCGCTTGCTTGGGCACCCTTTGGCTTCCTACGGCCTGAACACGGCTTGTGTGCTTGCCATTATCACCCTCACGGTGCTGCTTAACAAGACCTACACCTTCATTCGTGAAGTCACGTTTATCTTCGGATCCACATTCTTGGCGTTGCAGTTGGCGTGTCCGTATGCGTGCACGCAGTTCTGCACTGGCACAGGGCTTTGCTTGCTCACGCTGGTGGTGCAACTCTACATGTTTTCCACCTATCAGCAGAAGCAAGTGGCGCAGCAGAAGATATTTCTCGTGTTTTTCCTGGTGGCATTGTGCAGCATGTTCCAATATGCGTTTTTAGCGCTTGTGGTGCCGTTTTTCATTGGATTTCTACAGATGCGCGCCATCAATTTCCGAGGTGTGTTGGCTGCCTTGTTCGGGCTTATCACCCCATTTTGGCTTGCTATCGGTTTGGGGCTTATCGACCCCACCACAGCCCTGCTGCCAGCCTACGGACAGGCGCTTGAGGTGCTCACCGAGCAGCAAATCCCAGCCATTCTTATCGGGCTTGCGCTTGTGGGCGTGTTCACGTTTGTGTTCATGACCATCAATGTGATGAAAATCATGTCGTATCGCCTGCAACTGCGCGTTTACAATTCGTTCTACTTGGTGCTTGCGCTGTTTTCGCTCATCATGATGGGTGTGGACTACCGCAACTTCTTCGTGTATCTGGCGCTGCTCAACTACTGCTTCTCCATTCAGGTGGCACAGGCCTACACCATACACTCAAAAATCTCGCGCCGCTACATATTTATGATTCTTTTCATGCTCACATGTGCTGCAAGCCATGTGGCGTATTACTTCCTGTAGAAAAAAATGAAAATCGTAGTTGAAAACCACATTCCCTACATTGCTCACCTGCTTGAGCCTTACGCCCAAGTGCTTTATCTCGAAACGTCGGACATCACCGCCTCTGCGCTCAAAGATGCCGATGTGCTCATCACGCGCACACGCACACGCTGCGATGAGGCGCTGCTTTCAGGAAGCCGTGTGCGAATGATTGGCACAGCCACGATTGGCACCGACCACATCGATCTCGACTACTGCCGCCGAGCCGGCATCAAGGTGGTGAACGCTCCGGGGTGCAACGCTCCTGCCGTGGCGCAATGGGTGCTTAGCACCGTGGGATATTGGTTGCAAAAGGAAGGCATAGCACAGCCACACGGCTTGGTGATGGGTGTGGTAGGCGTTGGGCATGTGGGTTCTATCGTGGCACGATGGGCAAAGCAAATGGGCTTTGAGGTGCTGCTTTGCGACCCACCACGCGCCCAAAAAGAGGGCGCGGCAGCGTTCTCCACCATCGAGGAAGTGAAGGCGAAAAGCCATATCATCACATTTCACACGCCACTCTACCGCGAGGGCGAACTCTCCACTTACCACATTTGCGACGAGCAATTCTTGGCAGAAGCGCCTAATTTGCGCCTGCTGATGAACGCCGCTCGCGGCCCCATTTGCGACAACGACGCATTGGCGCATTGGCACGGCGATGTGGCTATCGACTGTTGGGAACACGAACCCGAAATCAACCTCTCGCTCCTTGAAAAAGCATTTGTGGCCACCCCACACATTGCCGGATA
>ENA-ORNT01002557-ORNT01002557.1-human-gut-metagenome-genome-assembly--contig:-NODE-2557-length-11156-cov-34.595262_pt1 | contig 11156 bp, 10 predicted proteins | sample MGYA00242120_ERZ509032 | MGnify/ENA primary metagenome ERZ509032 (study PRJEB26280, sample SAMEA2338729) | human gut metagenome | biome: human gut; feature: human-associated habitat; material: faeces...
GACCACCTGGTTTTGCCCAAGACTGACCGGTGAGGGCGCTTTTACTGACGTATATAGTGTTATGGCAAACTGGGGGGCAAATCATGGCGTGACCGTATATGGACATGTGGGTGCAGACCTGATCACATTGTCCAGCATGTTGCGGATCCCGGTGACAATGCATAATGTGGACCGGGACAAGATCTATCGTCCTCATGCATGGTCAAGCTTCGGAACACAGGATACACAGGCGGCGGATTATGCGGCATGCAGGCAGTATGGCCCTTTGTATCGATAAAATCACAGGAAGCAGAGAGAGGAATCCTATGGAGAATTGTCTGAAGGTAGGTATTTTAGGTGCCGGAAATATTGCTGGATCCATGGCAGAAGCGCTGAATGAGCTGCAGAAGGAGGGAAAAGCCTGTGCTTATGCTGTGGCATCCCGTTCGCAGGAGAAGGCATTGGAGTTCGCACGAAAATGGAATATCACAAGAGCATACAGCAGTTACGAGGAACTGGCATCGGATCCGGAAGTGGACCTGATCTATATAGCAACACCACATTCTTTGCATTATGAGCAGGCAAAGCTCTGTATGGAACATGGCAAAAATGTTCTGGTAGAGAAGGCGTTTACAGCCAATGCAAGACAGGCTGAGGAATTATTTGCAATGGCAGAGGAAAAGAAGGTCTTTATTACAGAGGCAATCTGGACACGCTATATGCCAAGCCGTGAGATCATAACTGGGTTGCTCAGGGAAGGGGTGATAGGTACACCGCAGATTTTGGAAGCGGAATTTTCCGTACAAAATTATGAAAATCCCAGGATGCATGATCCGATGCTGTGCGGAGGAGCACTATTGGATCTTGGAGTGTATGTACTGACAACGGCTTCCATGTATTTTGGAGATCATATTGTGAAGACGCAATCTTCCTGTGAGAAGTATCCGACCGGAGTAGATGCTGCAGATGAGATCCAGCTGACCTATGCGGATGGCAGTGCTGCGCAACTGCGCTGTTCCATGGTGGATAAAAAGAAAAACTGTGTAAAAATCTGTGGAACGAAAGGGTATATTTCCTGGGAGAGCAATAACAATCCCAGAAACCTGGAACTGCATGGCCCGGGAGGAATGCTGATTCGTAAAATCACGATTCCCACGCAGATCAATGGCTATGAATATGAAGTGCTGGTATGCCGGGAGGCAATCAGGAACGGGCAAAGAGAGTGTGAGAAAATGCCTCATGCGGAGACTCTTACGATCATGAAGCAGATGGATGAACTTCGGGCACAGTGGGGTGTGAAATACCCATATGATGAATAACGACAGATGCAAAAGAGCGGATCATCAGGATCCGCTCTTTTGACAGCTACAGAGTATAGGCAATATTACTTCTGTTAAACAAATAACGAAGCGTACTTCTTTTTACAGAATCTAAAAATAAGTGAGTTTTTTGACAAAACAAAAAAACAAAGTGCCTTTTTGCGAACCTGAGCGTCTCATACCTTTTGGCAAAATCCGTTATAATGAACTCATCAAGCAAACACATAAATGTGATTGAAGGAGGGTACTAAATGAAGAAGTTAAAATTAACAGCATTACTCGTAACTATGGCAATGACAGCGTCTCTTGCAGGATGCGGCAACAGCGCTTCCGAAGAGACGACAGACGGCACACAGTCATCTCAGGCGACAGCCACGCAGGAAGCTGCTGGTACGGAAACAGCAGAGAACCATGATCCCGTAACTTTGCGCTTCATGTGGTGGGGCGGTGATGAGAGAGCGCAGGCAACACTGGATGTGATCGACAAGTTCGAGCAGGAATATCCCTGGATCACGATAGAAGCGGAGTACGGCAGCAGTGATGGTTATCAGGAAAAGCTGACAGCACAGTTGGTATCCGGTACGGTAGCTGACATTTTCCAGATGGGAACCGGTTGGATGCCCGGCTATGTAGAATCCAATGCAGGATACTTTGCAGACTTCAAAGATTTCTCAGATGTCTTTGATCTGTCTACCTTCGAAGAATCTATTTTAAAGAACAACGGACAGTTCGACGGACATCAGTATGGTGTACCGACCGGTATTTCCGGACATGCACTGATCTACAACAAGAAGGTAGCTGATGAGATCGGCGTTGACTTCAGTAGTGATTATACTTGGGACGATATTGTAGAAATGGGCAAGAAGGTCAAGGAGTATGACAAGGATATGTATCTGCTGACCATGGGAAGTTCTGAGCTGAATACCATGATCGTCCGCCCTTACTTACAGCAGTTGACCGGCAGCACAGTTCTGGTAAATGAGACCAAGAAGAGAGGTTTCGAGGAAAAAGATCTGGTGGAGGTACTGAACTACATTAAGACATTGTATGATGAAGGCGTTGCATCACCTATGTCTACTGTTATCGCATACGGCGCAGATCTGGGAACAGATCCTAACTGGATCAACCAGAAATATGTGGCAGCATTCGGATACTCCTCTACAGTAGAGACTTTGCAGGCAGCATGTCCCGATGGAAACTTTGCGGCAGGCAAGCTTCCAGTTATGACAAATGCCAAAGATGAAGGCTGGTACTGCAATGCACCTCAGTATATGTGTGTCAGCGGTGCGAGCGAACATCAGGAAGAAGCCATGATGTTCTTAAACTACTTCTACAACAATGCAGATGCAGCCAAGATCCTGAAGACAGTCCGTTCCGTACCTCCTACCAGTGTAGGGCAGGAAGCATGTACAGAACTGGGCATTCTGGAAGGCATCGCCAAGGATAGCGTGGATATTATCCAGACCTATACAGGAACCAATGATCTGGGGCTGACCACAGAGGAAGAAGTAACGGCGATTCTGCAGGATGCAGCTACTCAGGTTGCTTACGGACAGGGTACTCCTGAAGACGTTGCCAAGTCAACAATCAGCCTTCTGGACAATTATCTGTCATCCAAGTAATCCCGGATCAGTTTCGGATTCGTACTACACAGAAATGATACTGGGGTATCCTGAAGGATTTCGGGATACCTCAGACATTTACGAGGCGGAGGTACTCTACATGACACCGAAAAAGAAAAAAATAAAAAGGAAGCAGTGGATCGGACTGGTATTCATTGCCCCCTGGCTGATCGGATTGATCGGACTGCAGGTATATCCTTTTGTTGCATCCCTGTTCTATTCCTTTACAGAATATAATATCATGTCCTCTCCGAAATGGATCGGATTGGCCAACTATGTGAAATTATTTACGGCGGATAATGAATTCTGGTATTCCGTAAAAGTTACTTTGATATACACAATATTTACTGTACCCGGAAAATTAACAGTGGCTCTGATCGTAGCACTGGTTATGAATAAAAACATGAAAGGAATCAATTTCATTCGTACAATTTATTATATCCCGTCTCTGATCGGCGGCAGCATCGGTATTGCCATTCTCTGGAAGCTGATGTTCCAGGAGGAGGGTATTATCAATTCCCTGTTGAAAGCAATCCATCTGCCGACCCTGCACTGGCTGGGAGATCCCAAGACAGCATTACCGACGATCATTCTACTGCAACTGTGGACGTTTGGATCTTCCTTCGTTATGTTCCTGGCAGCCCTGAAAAATGTACCGGCGGATCTGTATGAAGCAGCGGATATCGATGGAGCCAGCAGCTGGAAGAAATTCGTTAAGATCACATTGCCACAGATTTCCTCTATTATATTTTTCAATATTATCATGCAGACGATCACTGCATTACAAAGCTTTACCAGCTCACTGGTCATTACCAACGGAGGCCCGTTAAAGTCTACCTACGTGTTGGGAATGAAGTTGTACACGGAGGCATTCTCTTTCTATAAAATGGGATATGCATGCGCAATTTCCTGGGTGATCTTCATTATGATCATGATCGTTACGATGATTTTATTCCGATTCTCTTCCATGATGGTATATTACGAAGATGGAAACGATTTTTAGGAGGAACCTAAGATGAGAAAAAAGCTTAAAAAGAGAAACAGCGTATCCTGGGTGACCTACACAGTAGTACTTCTGATCGGACTGGCAATGTTGTATCCGATCATCTGGATGTTCTTCGCAACCTTCAAGAGCAATGCGGAGATCTTCGGATCTGTCAACCTGCTGCCGTCATCCTTCAGCTTCCAGAGCTATATTGACGGCTGGCATGTGAACAGCAAAATAACTTATACTACATTTTTCAAAAACAGCTTTGTGATGACGATCATCACTACGTTATTTACGGTATTATCCAGTGCGATTGTCGCTTATGGATTTGCCAGATACCAGTTCCCCGGCAAAAAGATTCTGTTTGGTATTCTGATTGCCACACTGATGCTTCCCGGAGCGGTAGTTATGATCCCACGTTATGCAATGTTTAATAAGCTGGGACTGGTGGATACTTACTGGCCGTTTTACTTACAGGGCCTGCTGTCTGTGAACTCGTTCTTTGTATTTATGCTGATCCAGTTTATCCGCGGACTGCCAAGAGAACTGGATGAATCTGCTTATCTTGACGGCTGCAGTGATCTGAAGGTATTCGTGAAGATCCTTGTGCCACTGATGAAACCGGCACTTTTCTCCGCAGGTCTGTTTCAGTTCATGTGGACTTACAATGATTATACAAACGTGTTGATCTACATTAACTCTGTGAAAAAATATACCCTGTCTCTGGCCTTGAGACTGTCTCTGGATGCAGAATCCGTGGTTCAGTGGAATAAAGTAATGGCAATGTCCTTCCTGTCCATTCTGCCGCTGATCATACTGTTCTTCGCTGCACAGAAGTATTTTGTGGAAGGCATTGCCACCAGTGGTCTGAAGGGTTAAATTTGAACCGGAATGCGGAAAAACACACAGGTTCCGAGTCCTTCTTTACTGTAAATATGAAGAGCACTCTCGGAACCATAGGTCAGTGTCAGACGCTTGTTCACGTTGTCGAGTCCGATACGCATGGAAGCGTCTGACATAAGATCTGATCTCAGCTTCTGAAGTTTGTCTTTTGGAATTCCCACACCATTGTCGGTTATTGATATATGGATCCAATCATCCCGTTTAAAAATCTTAATTTTTACCATTCCCTGGCGATTGCCGGGACGCAGCCCGTGACTGATACTGTTCTCTAAAAGTGGCTGAAGCAGGAGACGCTTAAACGCATGCGGCAGTACAGAATTGTCGATTTCTTCAAAGTAATAAAAACTGTCGGGAAAGCGGAACCTCTGTATTTCCACATATTTGTGAATATAAGTGATCTCATCCTGAATCGATACCGAAACCTGTGGATTGGCCAAAGAGTAGGAGAGAATATCTGACAGATTGCTGATGATCGTATTGGCGGTGGAAGGACCGCCTGCTATCTTGTAGACTTCAAAATCCAGAGTCTGCAGGGTGTTGACCATAAAATGTGGGTTGATCTGTAACTGTAGGGCGCTGAGCTCCGCAGCCTGTTTTTTGTATTTCTGCTCTGCCAGCTGGCTGTTTAAAAATGTGGTATTTAAGAATATGCGGATGACATTGTTCATGATCAGGCTGTATTCGTCATCCGGCTGGTCTGCCGGAGAATCTTTTTCAGTAGGGTAGATCCCCTTTTCCGCATTACCGAACAGATCAATCACTGACTGGATCTGCCGGAAATTATCCCTTGTGATCTGATAAGAGAACAGGAAGATAATGAACAGGGCAAACAGTAGCATGATCAGTGGCAACAGCAGATTCTGTGCACAATAGAGAATAATGGCGGAAACAGGAACCAGCTGCACCGAATAATACCGGTAGGTGGGTTGATATATCACATAAGTAAGATAGAAATGATGATCTACCTTTTCCCAGTGAAAGCCATCCGTCAGTGTGGAAAGATCCACTTCAGAAAAGTCGGGAACAGAAGAAAACCCCTGAGAAGCCAGAAGATTCTGCCCGCTGTCCAGAAGAAACATACCGTGTTTCCAGGATGTGGATTTTGCAGACATCATTTTTTCCAGCTCTATCAGAGAAAGGTTGGATACCATGACACCATCCAGATAAGAAAAACGCTTATATACCGTCAGTACATTTTCTGATGTTGATGAGGTGGATGTCTTCATTTCCCTGGAGACAATATAGGTGTCCTGATCTTCCGGAAGGGAGGTATAGATATCATACCAACCGGCGTCCACATCGCTGCTCAGAAAACGGATCGTCTTGTCAGAAGAGAAAAAGATATTATTGTCATCCAGATAAAGATAAAGGCTGTCCACCAGTGGATGGGAGGCGGAGATACTGCCGAGGAAGGTCTTTATACTGTTTAGGAAGACATAGTCGGTGTAAGTAGTCTCTCTGTTGTAGAGAATCTTGCGCATGGATAAGAGCAACTGGGAATTCAGCGTGATCATTTCCTGTTGGGAAGTGCAAACATCCATGGTACTTTCCAGATTCAGACAGAGATCATCCGTAGTGGACTGGGTGGTCTCTTTGATGGTCTGTAGCTGGGAGGTTGCGGTAAGGATCATGATGCATATAAACAAAAGACCGGTAGGGATTAACAGGAGAGAACTCCATACTTTTAAGCGTTTTAAGAAAAATCGGTGCATCATGATAACGATCCTCTGTTCTCAGGAGTTACTTCCGGCTGTTTCCCTGCACGGAATTCCTGTGGTGTGATTCCGTAATATTCCTTGAAATTACGGGTGAGATTTTTGGGGTTCAGATAGCCGACGGCATCTGCAATCTCGTAAAATTTGACGGAACGATCCGACAGCATCTGCATGGCCTGTTCCATCCTCACCTGTAGCAGATAACGGGAGAAACTGACACCGGTATCCGTCTTGAAAGCGGAAGAAAGATAAGCCGGTGAGTAGTGTACCAGAGAAGCGGCTGCTTCCAATGTTGCGGTCTTATAATCAGATTTGATATAGTTTTTCACAATCGTCACATAATCCGCCTCGTCTGCATTGGCTTCGTAAGGCAGATAATGGCCCTTCTCCCGTTCGTCCAGGGTTTTCCGGATGCGTTCAAAGCAGGCAGACATGGCGTCATATTTCATTGGTTTGATCAGGTAGTCCGTGACATGATTGATAATTGCTGCCCGGGCATATTCAAAATCCTGATAGGCGCTGAAAAAGATGACGATGATATCTTCGTTTTTCAGTTTTTGAGACAGTTCGATACCGGTCATGACAGGCATCTGGATATCGGTCATAACGATATCCACCTGTGGGTGGGCATTGATATATTCCAGGGCTTCTTTCCCATTGGTAAAGGAAGCAACGACTTCAAAGCCGAAGTTGTTCCAGGGAAAAAGATGAATGATCCCTTCCAGAATACGGGGTTCATCATCTACGATGATTACTTGATACATACCAGGTTCCTCACGTGTAAGGTAATATTCAGATAACACGCAGATTATAACATATTTCAAAATAGAATACAAAGCATTCAAAACGAGGAGAAGACAAATGAACGAAAAGAAAATAAAATTGCTTCAAGAAACTCAAACCTTCTGCCGATGCACTTGCAGAGCTGATGGTTTCTTACATGGAATGGGCAACCCAGTTCACCTATGACTATGGAGATATGTGGGAGCAGTATTACGACTCTGTTGAAAACAACTTTGATAAGACCATTAAGTTCATTGTCACTAATGGATTGTGGGAAAAATATTCTCAAAGGCTTCAACAGTGCGTTGAATGGTCGGACGGATGTGGTTATGGCTTTGCAGATGCCATGGCCGACATGTATGAGGATGGCAATGCTATGTATCAAGACCTTGCAGAGAAATAATCCCACAACTCAGATGAGTGATGTAGGAATCAAGAAGATGTTCGGCAAATGAATTGGGCACAAATTATAACAGGCTGTTTATTGCTTGTCAATGTCGTGACGTTTATGATCTACGGCATTGACAAGTATAAGGCTATAAAAGGGAAGTGGCGTATTCCTGAAGCGACGCTCTTATTGATGGCGGTCTTTGGTGGCAGCATCGGTGCATGGCTTGGAATGAGAGCTTTTCATCACAAGACGATGCACAAGAAATTCTATATTGGTGTGCCGACAATCATCATACTGCAAATAGCGCTTGCAGTATGGATTGCCTACAATTGTCTTACGAAATAGGTACACAAGTCCCTTTCCACAAAGCATTGGCATTTGTGTACAAAAAGGTACACAAGATGTTTTTGACCTTGTGGAATAATGCTATTGGCAGATAAGGCAAACGGCTCTTATCTGTCTCTTCTAAAATCGTTTCGCTTGTCTCCGTGAAAAAGGCTTCTGAGCAATCCACCCAAAGCCTTGAACACGAAGAACACGACGAATACTGATACAATGTCGTTCATACGCTCTTGTTTATATTTAAGTCTTGTACAGATTGATGATGTCCATGCCCATCGTCTTGGCTTTTCGGCAAGTATAGGACGTACCACCCTTTGGGGTACCATCGAAGAATGCAATCAGACCACTTGAATGTGACAGCATATAGTCATTGCGTCTGAGCAGACACCCTTTGAAATAATACCTACATAACAAGATGCTATCGTCAGCTTTGGCAAGGATGCTCTTATATCGGTCTTGCTCCATTGCACTCCACCTCTCGCTTTGTCCTTCAAAAGGTATGACGGCAATGAGTTTAAGCTTGGGCAGTTCCGCTTTCAAAGAAATAACCTCTTCTGCAGCCAACATATCGAATCCAAGAGCCATACCACAAAAGAAATTGGTAAAGCCCATAGCATAAAGCAGCCTAATCTTGCCCCTCAGTTTCTTTCTAATCTCGTCCTTGCAGTTTTCTGCAATTGTACGGTGTCCCGAAAAAGCCACAGAATTGGCTTTAATGTACTTTTCCATATCATTTTGTATATTTATAATGTGTACGTCCCAAGAACAGACCTCCCAATACGTTGCCTCCAAATATTTCCAATTGATTGGCAAAGATGGCATAGCTTGCGCCGGTCGTTACCACATCATCGAAAACATAGATGTCCTTTCCCTTAAAGTAAGCTTCATCAAACTCTATTACTTGCGTCTTGCTGATACTTTTCTCCTTGTCATGGCGGTGCTCGTGTATCGCCAATCGGTCACCCGAAACAGAAATGTGCGGATAGCCGTTGATGATGCCGCAAAGTTCGCTCACACGATTACAGAAAGCCTTGTAGCGGCTCTCATTTTTGGCTTGAGTGCTGGCAGGGACACATACAAACACGATGTCCTTTATCTTCTCACCACAAACTTGGATAAGGTGTTTTGCAGTCATTTGTGCCACCTTCTCAAAAGCATTGTCACGTGCGTCCTTGAAGTCCCATATCAGTTGGCGTGCAGCCACTGCATCCTCACCTACATTGCGGACTCTTACAGGGAAGTACTTCAAGAAGAAATCCATTCTCTTGCTCAATTGTCTCTTGATATTGTCATCAATTATTCTTGCCATAGTCTAAAAATTTATTTGCGTTCAACTTGAATTTTTATTTCCCTATTTTCAGAAGCCTTTCGGCTTGCCCGAGGGATATTTTTCCGCCACGCAAAGGAGTTGAAAGGCAAAAAGACAAATCGGAAGCGAAAAATACTCTCTATATGCATCGCACATAGAGGAAGATTTTTTGAAAAGCATCCACGATGCCCAATTTGGCATTTGACTAGCAACTGGTACCTTTGCGGAAAATATCCGATGTGGCAAAGACGATGGATGAAATAGTTATAGCAGAAAACTCATGAGCATACAAGAAGAAACGGGCGGGTGTGGAGCTGCGCCTATGGTGCAATTCCGCAAGGGAGGGATGAAGTATTACAAGATGAAGGCGACTTGTCGCTTATAAAAAGAGAATGGAACAAAGATACGATAGAAGCTTCAGGAAAACTCTCTTGGCATTCATGCCGAAAGTGTTTTCGCTCCTGTCTTCATGCCAAGTGGCTTCTTGCAGTAGCGACAGTTGGTTGCCACAGGCAAGAAGCCTTTTGACATGAAATCTTTGTGACAGCTATAAACGGAAGACAAAGATTACAACATGAGGACGTGAAACGGATATAAGTGAATTTGGGTGGGAGTGAAACTGCGCAACAGCCAGACAAGCAACATACGAAGTGCATGGCATTGGTCGACAGCATGAAAGTGCAGTCACTGCACGGATGCCGTTAGCCAATGCCATCCTCTTCGTGCTTGTCCTTCGGAAAAGGACTCTCTTCATCTTTCGGGACCTTATTCCCGATAAATGAAGAGAGTCTTTTGCACGAACTGTTGGTGTAGTTTCGCTGTTGGGAGGGACAAAGTAATAAAAAGGAAAGACGACTTGTCGCTTATAAAAAGAGAATGGAACAAAGATACGATAGGAGCTTCAAGAAAACTCTCTTGGCATTCATGCCGAAAGTGTTTTCGCTCCTGTCTTCATGCCAAGTGGCTTCTTGCAGTAGCGACAGTTGGTTGCCACAGGCAAGAAGCCTTTTGACATGAAATCTTTGTGACAGCTATAAACGGAAGACAAAGATTACAACATGAGGACGTGAAACGGATATAAGTGAATTTGGGTGGGAGTGAAACTGCGCAACAGCCAGACAAGCAACATACGAAGTGCATGGCATTGGTCGACAGCATGAAAGTGCAGTCACTGCACGGATGCCGTTAGCCAATGCCATCCTCTTCGTGCTTGTCCTTCGGAAAAGGACTCTCTTCATCTTTCGGGACCTTATTCCCGATAAATGAAGAGAGTCTTTTGCACGAACTGTTGGTGTAGTTTCGCTGTTGGGAGGGACAAAGTGATAAAAAGGAAAGACGACTTGTCGTTTATAAGAGTAGAGCGCTTGTCGATTACAAAAGGATTTATGGTTGTATGAACAAAACAAAAGCGACCGAAGCCGCTTTGTTTATTTGGGAAAAGAAGAAAACCTATTTCTTCTCTTTCTTGGCAGACTTTTCTGGTTCTGCATCAGGAGTATCCTCCTTGTCAGGTGTAGGATAGAACTTGTTTGCGATGAAGACGATGCGATTGTGCTTGGTGCCTTGCTGGTCAACCCACTCATCTGGCTTGAAGTAGCCCTCGACAGTGAGCATGGTTCCCTTCTGCAACTTGTTGAATGATTCAACATGCTCATTCTTGCGCCATGCCTCCATGTTCATGAAAGCAGATACTCTGTTGGTTTCCTCACCATTCTTCTCCTGACGGCTGACAGCCAATGAGAAACGTGCAACTGAAGCGTTGGTGAACTGACGGATTTCTGCGTTGTTGCCTACGAATCCTGTTA
>ENA-ORNT01002561-ORNT01002561.1-human-gut-metagenome-genome-assembly--contig:-NODE-2561-length-11148-cov-3.164879_pt1 | contig 11148 bp, 10 predicted proteins | sample MGYA00242120_ERZ509032 | MGnify/ENA primary metagenome ERZ509032 (study PRJEB26280, sample SAMEA2338729) | human gut metagenome | biome: human gut; feature: human-associated habitat; material: faeces...
AGCGCAAGCTGGAGGCACTGGGCGTGAAGGTCTACCGCCACTACCCCATCGCGGACTATCCCTCGAACATCAATCTCATCGTCTCCGACGACGGCTACGGCAAAAACGAGTATATCGAGACCAGCCGCCCCATCGTCATCGTGACCGCGCCGGGCCCCGGCTCGGGCAAGATGGCCACCTGCCTCAGCCAGCTGTATCAGGAGCACAAGCGCGGCGTGAACGCGGGCTACGCCAAGTATGAGACGTTCCCGATCTGGAACCTGCCGCTGCGCCACCCCGTGAACCTCGCCTACGAGGCCGCGACCGTCGACCTCGACGACGTGAACATGATCGACCCCTTCCACCTCGAGGCCTACGGCGTGACGACCGTCAACTACAACCGCGACGTGGAGATCTTCCCTGTGCTCAACGCCATGTTCCAGCGCATCTACGGCAGCTCGCCGTACAAGAGCCCCACGGACATGGGCGTGAACATGGCGGGCTACTGCATCTCCGACGACGCCGCGACCCGCGACGCCTCTTTGAACGAGATAATCCGCCGCTACTTCAGCGCGCTGTGCGACCACAAAAAGGGTCTGACCGGCGACGCGGAGCTGACGAAGATAGAGAGCCTGATGAACCAGGCGGGAGTCACTGAAGAATATCGCCGCTGCGTGCGTCCCGCGCTCGACAGAGCAAAAGAGACGGGCGCTCCCGCGGTCGCAATCGAGCTGCCCGACGGCAGACTGATAACCGGAAAGACTTCTTCTCTGCTCGGCGCGAGCTCGGCGGCACTGCTCAACGCCGTAAAGCTCCTCAGCAATCAGCCCAAGGAGCAGCTGCTCATCGATCCCGGCGTTATCGAACCGATACAGTCGCTCAAGACGAATATCCTCGGCAACAACAACCCGCGCCTGCACACGGACGAGGTGCTCATAGCGCTCTCCATGAGCGCGATCGAGAGCGAGCCCGCGAAGAAAGCGTTTGATACGCTCTCGCTCCTGCGCGGCTGCGAGGCGCACTCCTCCGTTATACTTTCACAGGTTGACGCGGATATCTACCGCAAGCTCGGTATAAACCTGACCTGCGAGCCGCACTATCAGGTCAAGAAGCTCTACCACAAAGCGTAAATATAAATAATCAGCCTGCGGGGATATAGCTGGGTGTACGTAAGACAGTATTGCACCGAGATTGACGAAGCGGCACAAAACCGCATGGAGCTGATCATGCGGTCGCTGGCAAAGCAAAACGGCGTGACCGAACAACTGAAAGCCGAAAACCAAATGGAATGGGTACGGCAAATGAACGCTTGCAAGGCACAGTCAGAGGAAATTGTGAAAATCGAATTGATTTACGATTGAGTGAGGAAGTCCGGGCAGAAAACTGTTCGGACTTTTCTCATATATCCCAAAGTTGCGGTAGAATTGTTCACAAGTTTTATGGTATAATTTGAATACAAAAATTGAGCAACAAATCTGAATTTGTGGAGGTAACAAAATGGAAAAAGGAAAGATCATTATTTTGAACGGTGTCTCAAGTTCAGGAAAATCGACATTAGCGAAGGTTCTACAAGATTGTTCTCCGATCCCACTGTATAAACTCGATATAGATGATTTTATTCTAATGGCACCGGATAAGTTCAACGATCACGAGAAGAATAATTTTTCTGTACAGTATGCTCTTGCATCTAAATTCTTTCATGTTGTTAAACTGATCTCAGATTTTGGACTTTCCATAGTAGCGCCTTATATGTTTTTCAAAAACAGTGATACTCTGCGTGAGTTTAAACAATTGTTAGATGGATATCCGGTTTTCGTTGTTAATGTAATCTGCCCTACAGAAGAACTCCGGAAAAGAGAGAAGATAAGAGGAAACAGAGCGATAGGCAGTGCCGTTCGTCAGCTGCAGCTACTGGAAACAAATTTTGACAATTGTCTGTTTGTTGATAATTCTGTGAATTCTAACGAGCTATGTGCGGATACTATACTTAAGTCACTGTCTATTCGCTGCGAATAAGAGACCAACAACTTCCAGTTTGTCGAACTGATAAAAACCCTTTAGGAACTAAAGGACGCACGATACTCTCCTAACGGGAGTATCGTGCGTCCTGGGTCGCTTCATTCCCAGTCAGCAGAGGAAAACTGCCTGACCGAGAATGTTTCGTCACGACCTTCCGTCAAGGTGGCTACACCCCCTTGCGCCGCTTATGCGGCTATCCCTTGTGGACTTGCCGTCCGCAAACGGTTTTGACAAACCGTTTGCCGCCAGCAAGTTTGAAGATTAGACATAAACAAATCCTCCGCATGGTCTAAGCCATACGGAGGATTAACTGTTTTACGGACACCCGCCTATCACGCGGAATGCCTTTTATCGTTCTATGGTTCAGGGGCGCTACCGAATCAGTCTCAGAGCATTTTCATAGTCGTTTTTGTGAACATAGATATGATATTCATACGAATAGTTCGGGTCGATGCCAAAGCTGCCGCTGCTCCCGCGGCTGCGGCCGCCAAGCGCGGAAGAGCCCTGCAAATTCTCGGTTCTGACCGTGTAGGCAATGCCGTTGGCGGACAGGACGCTGCGGATGTTGGACTGACGCTGCATGTCCATCGTGGTGATGAGTTCCTTGCGGTTGAAGATCGTCAGCATAATACGGCCCCCTTTTTGAAAATGGAGTTCTCTGCATTCATTTTACCACAGGTTTTTCCCGCGCGCAACGGCGGCACAAATTGACAAGGCTCCGCGTGAATACTATAATGCTCTGCATGGAAAAGCGCTGAAAAGAGCGCATCGCGCGGGAACCGTTTCCGCACACAGAAGGGAACTATCAAAGACATGAGACAGGATCTATCGCTCCGTTTGGAGCAATTCAAAAGGCAATACGTCGCGGACGAGGCGGTGCGCAGCCGCATCGCCGAGCCGCCCGTCAAATTCATCGGCGATGAGATCATGGAGCTGGCCGTCGCCGCGCTTCTGCAGGGGGAGAACGTTCTGCTCTCCGGCGGCAAGGCCACGGGCAAAAATATCTTGGCGGACAACCTTGCGTGGTTGTTCCGCCGTCCGGTCTACACTGTGTCGTTCCACGTGAATACCGACAGCAGCACGCTGATCGGAACCGACACCTTCACCGGCGGCGAAGTGCGGCTGCGCCGCGGCCCTGTCGCGCTCGCCGCGCAGTACGGCGGCTTCTGCATCTTGGATGAGATCAACATGGCGAAAAACGACGCTGTGGCCGTGCTGCACTCCGCGCTCGACTACCGCCGCCTCATCGACGTGCCGGGCTATGAGTGTATCCCTATCCACCCCGCCGCGCGCTTCATCGCCACGATGAACTACGGTTACGCCGGTACGCGCGAGCTGAACGAAGCGCTCGTCTCGCGCTTTACGGTCATCCGCATGCCGACGCTCGAGGAGGCGCAGCTCTGCGAGTTGCTGCGCGCAAACGTACCGGAGGCGTCGGACGAGAACATCAAGCGCTGCACGGGGCTGTTCCTCGATCTGAACGCCAAGGCCGTGAACGGCGAGATATCGACGAACTCCGTCGATATGCGCGGCATGATCGCGGCCCTGCACCTGATGACCGACGGCATGGCGCCCAAGGACGCCATTGCCGTGAGCATCACAAACAAATGTTTCGACGAGTACGAGTACGCGCTCGTGCGCGACGTGGCGCTGACGCGCTTTGCCTGAAGAGATGAGCATCGGCAGAGAAGAGAGCCTTTTTTTGACCGTTTCTGAAAATCACCGCAAGCGGACCTATCCCGAGTATGTGCAGAGGATGAGCGAACCCTTTGAGCACGCGGGCGGCATGGTGGAGGTGTACGAGGGCGTCGTCCTCGGCGGGGCGGACAAGTTTTTCGGGCTCGATGACTTGAATCTGTGGCTGCGGCGGCACCGCTACGCGGCCTACGATATGAACGTGCTGCTGCCCATCGCGCACCTGTGCGTCGAGCGCGCCGTGAGGGCGAGGCTGATGGGCGAGCGCCCGGGCGTCGCCGTGATGGCGGAGCAGGCGGCGGGCGAGATTTTGCGTGGCGACCTCCTGCGCTACCGGCGCAGCTCGCGCGGCTGGATGTACATTTACGATCTGACGAAGCAGTTTCCCGCCGCGGCGACGGAGGGCGACCGCCGCATTTTGAAAAATTTCAGCGGTTTTGAAGACATGCTGGCCGAGTTTGACGACCTTGCCGCGCGCAGCGAGAGCTGCGCGGACGCAAAGTCGCTCGTCGAACTCGCAGCGCTTTTGTACCGCAAAATTTTCATCCGCTATTTTGCGCCCGACCACAATCAGGACATCTTACCCGAGCGCGAGACGGAAGAGTGGGAGCCCGCAGCCGAACCGGGGGACATCGAGTGGACGCAGACCGAGGAGATGGAACTCCAATACGACAAGGCGGGCGAGGCATCGGCTGATGGCCTCGTCGTCCTGCCGGACGACGCGCTCGCCGGCATTCCGGAGTATCTGATGCGCAACTTTGGTCCCAGCTTTCAGACCGAGCAGGCGATGGAGGAGATCGAAAGCGCTGTCTGCACCGGCATCCACGAGGAGCGAAAGCTCCTCTTCACCGACGGCCTGAGCGCGGACGCCTACGAGGGCAGTGAGCCGCGCGCCCAATCGCTGCGCGCCAGTCGGGACGGCAACCTCAAAATGCTCCAAGAGCACGAGGACGCCGCGCGTCAGGGCATCCGCAGCATCGAGCAGGCCTTTCGCAATGCGCTGAGCCTGCGCAGCGAGCCGGACGTTTACCGCGCCGACCACGGCGTGCTGCAAAACGATCTGCTCTGGAAGGTCAGCCGCTGCGAAAATCCGCAGCTTTTTGAAAAGATCGTCCGGCAGGAACCGTCCGCCGTCGTCGTGGAGCTTTTGATCGACGCAAGCGGCTCGCAGAGCGTGCGGCAGAGCATGGTGGCGCTGCAAAGCTACCTCTTCAGCGCGGCGCTCAGCCGCATCCGCATTCCGCACCGCGTGATGAGCTACTGCACTTACGGCAACTACACGGTGCTGCGGCGCTTCCGCGACTACGACGACAAGAGCGAGGCCGACCGCCGCATTTTGGAGTACCGCGCGACGTCGAATAACCGCGACGGCCTTGCGCTGGCCGCGGCGGGACTCGACCTCAAGAAGCGGCGCGAGGAGCACAAAATTATCATCGTGTTCAGCGACGGCTTACCGAACGACATGGTCAGCGGCCGCAAGCGCGAGGGCGCGCCGGAAACCTACGTCGGCGACGCCGCCATCCGCGACACCTGCTTTCAGGTGCGAAAGCTCCGGCGCGAGGGCGCGCACGTCATCGGCATTTTCCTCGGCGAGGACGGAGAGCTTGAAAACGAGCGCATGATCTACGGCGCGTCGTTCCTGCGCATCCGCCGGGCGGAGGACTTTGCCGGCAGCGCCGGCAAGCGCCTGAGCGAAACGCTGCTGAACCTGTAAAACGAAAAGGAGAGTCCCGCCGGTTCGAAACTGGCGGGACTTTGTCTGATTATTTTCCACTCTCCTGCGGCGCGTCTTCGAGCAGCATCTGCCGCAGCTTTTTGGCGGCGATGCTCAGCGGCTGCGTCTTGCGCTGGAAGAGAAAGACGCTGCGCGCGGGAATGGGCTCTTCGAGCATGATGGGGTAGATACCGCTTGCCTCCGGCGTGCCGTAAAGCATCTCGCGCGGCACGAAGCCGACGCCAAGGTCGCTCTGCACCACGGGCGGCACCTGCGCCGTGGTCTCGACCTCCACATCGGGGCTGAACGAAAGACCGTGGCGCAGGAAGAGCTCAGCATAAAAGTCGTGCGACGATGTCCCCTCCGTCAAGCTGATGATCGGGTAGTCGGCAAGCCTTTTGAGCGAAACGGGCTCCTCGGTGAGCTCCAAAAACGCCGAGCCGCAGATGGGGATCTCCTGAATTTCGTCGATCTTCTGCGCCGTGAGCGAATCCGGCACGGACGCGCCCTCTGCCAGAATGGCGAAGTCGGCAAGGCCGTTCTGCACGGCGGCGAGGCCGTGGGAGGCAGAGTGGTTCGTCAGGCAGATGCGCACGTGCGGGTATGCGCGCCGGTAGCGCGCGAGCACCTGCAAAAGCCGCGTGCGCAGGGCAAGGCTGCTCGCTGCGATGTGGACGATACCGCTTTGCAAGCTCTGGTCGGAGAGGACCTCCTCTTCGCCTGCCTCGATGCTCTCAAACGCGACGGCGATGTGCGTGTAGAGCTTCTCCCCCTCGGGCGTGAGGCGCACGCCCTGCGGCGAGCGGAAAAACAGCGCGCAGCCGAGCTCGGATTCGAGCTTTCGGATCATGCGTGTCACGTTGGGCTGGTTGCTGTAGAGCGCCGCGGCGGCCTGCGAAAAGCTGCGGTATTTGGCGGCGTAATAAAAGACGCGATAGCTGTCGTAGCTGATGTTCATGGGCAAGCTCCTCTGAAAAAGAAATGATTGGGGTTCTGCGCGGCGGCGAGGAACCTGACTGCGTAAAATTTGACGGAAGAGAAAAGCATTCGTCCGCACCTTGCGGACGGTAAGACTGATTGTAACAGAAGCGAAGCGGCGGCGCAAGCGTATTCGGGAAAAAAGAACAGAACCTTGACGAAAAGTAAACACCGTCGAAAAGCCGCATGAAATCAGGAAAATTCGGACGGCATAGCAAAATGATATATCCGCCATGTCAAGAAAGCATTTCGTTTCCGCGCAAAGGGTCGATATAATGACTCGCGTTGGAAATTCCATAGCACAGGGAGGAATAACATGTTTGCTCAGATCATTGCCATCTGCATTTTTGTCACTATGTTCCTGCTTATTATCCTCGATAAGTTTGAACGGCATTACATTACGCTCGGGAGCGGCGCGCTCGTGCTCGTGCTGGTGTTCGGCGTCTGCATGCGCTCGATGAGCGCCATTTGGGAGACGCTCAACCTCGGCGCGTTTTTCCAGAGCACATTCTGGTACGGCGCAAGTGAGGAGAGCACGGCGGGCATCAACTGGTCGACGATCCTGTTTATCGCCGGCATGATGATCATGGTCGAGGGCCTCGGCAAGGCGGGCTTTTTCCGCTGGCTGTGCCTGACGCTTGCCAAGCTCGTACACTACCGCACGGTGCCGCTGCTCATCTGCTTTATGTCGCTCTCGGCGTTTTTGTCGATGTTCATCGACAGCATCACGGTCGTGCTGTTTCTCGCCACCGTCACGCTCGAGCTGGCGCAGACGATGAAATTCGACCCCGTGCCGATGATCCTGTCTGAAATTTTCTGCGCGAACCTCGGCGGCGCGGCCACGATGTGCGGCGACCCGCCGAACATCATCATCGGCACCTCGCTCGGCTACACATTCTTCGACTTCATCGAAAATACCGGCGCGGTCGTGGCGATTTGCTTTGTGTTCATGCTCATTTACTTCACGCTCTGCTTCCGCAAGGAACTTGAGCGCGCCGAGCATGCCAACGGCGGCCCCGTCACCTGTCCCGAGCCTTCGACGGCCATCACGAACAAGAAGGCATTTCTTGCGAGCGCAGGCGTTTTCCTGCTGGCGGTCGTGCTGCTCATCACGCACGCGCAGACGGAGCTTTCCGTCGCGTGCATCGGCGTGATCGTCGCGGTTCTGACGATGATCGTTTTGGGCTTGACCAGCGGCAAAAAATCTGTTATAGAAATCATTAAGGGCGTGGACTATAAGACGCTGCTCTTTTTCATCGGCTTGTTTGTTTCCGTGGCGGGCCTTGAAAAGACAGGCGTGCTCAACATGATCGCGAACTTCATCACCTCGGTCAGTGAGGGCAATATCGCGGTTATTGTGATCGTCATTCTGTGGCTCTCGGCCATCACGAGCGCCTTTGTCGACAATATCCCCTTTGCCGCGACCATGATCCCTGTCATCCGCGCCATCGCCGCGACAGAGGGCATGGATATCGGCGTGCTTGCCTGGGCGCTTTCGCTCGGCACGGACCTCGGCGGCAATGCGACGCCCATCGGCGCGAGCGCCAACGTCGTCGGCACTTCGGCTTCGGCCAAGGGCGGCTATCCCATTGGCTGGGGCCGCTACTGCAAGTACTGCGTGCCCGCGACGATCATTGTCATGGCGGTGTCCACGGCCTACTTATTCCTGCGCTATCTGTAAACGGAAAAAGGAAAGGAGTGCGATCCCATGAAAAACCAGATCATCATCACCCTTGGCCGCGAGCACGGCAGCGGCGGCCATTACATTGCCGACATGATCGCGCAAGAGCTCGGTATCAAGCTCTATGACAAGGATTCCATCGAAAAGGAGATCGTTTCCGAAGGCTACAGCGGGGAAATGATCCGCAAGATGGACGAAAAGCCCGTCAACTTCTTTGCCTCGCGCCGCATCGGCAAGTATTCGAATTCTCTTGAGGTCAACGTGGCGGAAAAGACGTTCGCCATGCTGCGCGACAAGGCGGCAAATGGCGAGAGCTTCCTCATCATCGGCCGCTGCAGCGACCAGGTGCTCAAGGGCAACCCCAATATGCTGAGCATTTTCATCTGCGGCAACCAGCAAGCCAAAGTCGGCCGCGTGATGGAGAAGAAGGGCCTGTCTGCCGAGGACGCGATCGAGGAGATCAAAGAGGTCGACCGCTCCAGAAAGTCCTACCACAACTACTATTGCGAGACGAAGTGGGGCGATGCCCGCGGCTACGACATGACCGTCAAGAGCGATGTGCTCGGCTTCGAGGGCACGGCGAAAATGCTGATCGCCTATATCCGCAGCTTCATGGAGCAGGACTAAATAAAAATTTGCGGCCCGTGCCGCAAAAAACATTTGAAATGCTCGAAACAATTTGATAAAATCAATTCACAGCGTGTGGCGTTTCTGCGTAAATCCGGTTGCAGAAACGCCACACGCTTTTTTACGGCAAAAGGAGGGAGAAGACAACTTCATAGTCAAATCGTGCAGCAGAGATGCGTAAGTCCGGATTGATCCGGCAGAACGCATCTCTTATTTTTTATGTTCAGGAGGAAGACCGCCATGGAAAACACAAACCAGTTTTTGGGGACGGAGCGCGTGGGGGAGCTCATGCGGCGCTACGCCGTCCCGTGCATCATCTCGCTGCTCGTCGGCGCGCTCTATAACATCGTCGACCAGATCTTCATCGCCAACGCAAGCTACCTCGGTTCCTACGGCAACGCGGCAAACACCGTCGTCTTTCCGCTCACGGTCGTGGCGCTCGCCATCGCCGTGATGATCGGCGACGGCTGCTGCGCGTTCGTCAGCATTTCGCTCGGCAAGGGCGAAGTGGGAGAGGCAAGAAAGAGCGTCGGCAGCGCGGTCGTATTGTCGGTCGCGAGCAGCCTTGTGCTCACGGCGCTGTACCTCATCTTCGCCGACGCTATCATCTCGATGTTCGGCGGCACGGTGAACGAGGAGACCTTTCATTACGCGCAGGAGTATTTCTTCTATATCACGCTGGGCATCCCGTTTTATATGTTCGGGCAGGCCATGAACCCCATCATCCGCGCAGACGGCAACCCCAAGTTCGCCATGATCTCCACACTGGCGGGTGCTGTAATCAACATTATTCTTGACCCTATCTTCATCTTTATCTTCAAATGGGGCATGATGGGCGCGGCGGTTGCCACGGTCATCGGTCAGGTGGCAACGGCGTTTCTTGCTGTGTGGTATCTGCTGCACATGAAGATCATCAAGCCTGCGTCCGGCGACTATGCCCTGCGGGGCAGCGTCTGCGGACGGATGCTGACGCTCGGCATCACCAGCTTTCTCTCCCAGATCAGCCTCGTGGCGGCTATGGCGGCCATCAACAATATGCTGCGCAAATACGGCGCGCTCGACGCCGTGTTCGGGCAGGCACAGTACGCGCAGATCCCCATGGCGGTAGTCGGCATCGTGATGAAGTTCTTCCAGATCGTCATCTCCATCGTGGTGGGCATGGCGGCCGGCTGCATCCCCGTGGTGGGCTTCAACATGGGTGCCAAAAAGCCCACCCGTGTGAAGGAGCTGTTCACGAAACTGCTGCTGGCAGAAGCCACCGTGGGTGCCGTTGCACTGGTGCTGGTGGAGCTGCTTCCCCGGCAGCTCATCGCCCTGTTCGGTGCCGCCAACGAGAGCGTTTACTACACGGATTTTGCCGTGAAGTCCTTCCGCATCTACCTGTGCATGATCATTCTGGCCTGTGTCAACAAGGCGTGCTTCATCTTTTTGCAGGCCATGGGCAAGGCGGCGGAATCCACCGCCCTGTCCATGGTGCGTGAGGTGGTGTTCGGCGTGGGCTTTGCCCTGTTGCTGCCCCGGTTTTTCGGGCTGGACGGCGTGCTGTACTCCATGCCCATGTCGGATATCCTCACCTTCCTGATCGCAGGCTATCTGATTTTCAAGACCTACCGCGAATTGAATGAGAAAGGAGAACTCTAATGGAAAAACGCATCATTACCATCAGCCGCGAGTTTGGCAGCGGCGGCAGAACCATCGGCAAACTGGTGGCAGAGCATCTGGGCATCCGGTGCTACGACGCCGAACTGATCCAGAAACTGGCTGCCGAAAGCGGCTTTGACGAAAACTACGTCAAGGAGGCCGGAGAGTACACTCCCGGCGGCTTCCTCGCCTCTGCCTTCACCGACCGCAGCTTCGGCCCCACCAACGAGGACCTGCTCTGGAAGCTGCAATACCGGATCATCCGGGAACTGGCAGAAAAAGAGCCCTGCGTCATTGTGGGACGCTGCGCCGATTTTATCCTGCAGGACCGCACCGACTGCCTGAAGGTCTTTGTCCACGCGGACATGAAGTTCCGGGCTGACCGCATCGTGCGGGTCTATGGGGAACGGGAGAAATCGCCCGAAGCCCGTCTGAAGGAGAAGGATAAGCGCCGCGCTGCTTATTACCGCTTCTATACCGATATGAAGTGGGGCGATGCCGCCAACTATCATATTGCGCTGGACAGCGGGGTCATCGGCATCGAAACGTGTGCCAAGATCATGGAAAGCCTTGTCTGAACAGTGCTTTCCGGGCCAATAACGTAAAATGCCGCCCACCTGCGTGACAACAGCGCAGGCGGGCGGCATTGTTTTTCCGGTCAGAGTTTATTTCAGCACTTTATTTCCGGTCACAGGGTCGGGGATGCCCAGCAGGGCCAGAATAATGGCCATCCGGATATAAACGCCGTTGTGGACTTGGTCGAAGTAGGCGGCGCGGGGGTCGCTGTCCACGTCCAGCTTGATCTCGTCGATGC
>ENA-ORNT01002566-ORNT01002566.1-human-gut-metagenome-genome-assembly--contig:-NODE-2566-length-11134-cov-5.635166_pt1 | contig 11134 bp, 6 predicted proteins | sample MGYA00242120_ERZ509032 | MGnify/ENA primary metagenome ERZ509032 (study PRJEB26280, sample SAMEA2338729) | human gut metagenome | biome: human gut; feature: human-associated habitat; material: faeces...
GGGCTCGTTAGGGACTTGCACCCATTAGACAATACACATGCTAGTCAAACAAAAAGACAAGTTCCCGTTTGATGCAGGAACTTGTCTATTATCTTTATCTGTCAAATCAGACAGATTGCTTTTTAAAAGTAAATCGCTATAAATTACTTAACGTTAACGAACTTCTTACCGTTCTGGATAGCGATACCCTTGAAGTTAGCGTTTACGCGCTGACCAGCGAGGTTGTAGATAGGAGCGTTAACGTTAGCCTTCTCAGCAACTGCGTTGCTGATGCCAGCACCGTTTGTGTCAAAAGCAAGACCGCAAAGCATAATCTTAGAACCAGATACCCAGAAGAAGTATGTGTTTCCTGGTTCAACGTCGTAAGCAAGAGCAGCATAAACGTCAGCGTCTGTTACTGTCTGCTCAGCGTTCAAACCACCGTCTGCAGTGATGTACTGTCCCCATACGTTTGTAGCATAAGCGCTCATGTCTGCATAGTCAAGCTCCTCAGCATCGATTACAGACTGTGGAACCTTTGCTGTCCAGATTTTCTTGTTCTTACCATACTTGGCTGCAACATAAACCTTACCAGCTACAGCAGGAGTGAACTCCACGTGAGCAGATGTAGAACCAGCCTTGTCCAAAGAACCATCAACACCATTTGTACCACCCTGGATGTAAGCCTTAGAGAAAGTCTTGCCGTCAACCACGAAAGTCTCAGCAGCAGTAGGATCGCTCTTTACAGTCCAGTTGGCACCACCGTCAACGAGAACAACCTTAGCGTTCTGAATCTCAGAAGTAGCAACTTCTGTAGGTGTTCCAGCAGGAACAACAACATCATCAACAGCTGCAGTTGAAGGAACTGCATTCCATGTACCCTGTGCATTAGCACAAACGGCTGCAAACATAGCAGCAACGAAAAGTAAACTCTTTTTCATAATTGTTTTGTTTTAAAGTTATAAAATAATTAGTTTTTTATTATAAGTCCATCGCAGGACTTACAGATTCCTGCAATGAACTTTATTGTTTTTTACTCCGATACCTTTACAGCATTGATTGTATAAAGCTTTCCGGCACTTGCCGAATTGAATTTATACTTGGAGTTAAGGCTTGCATAGACTGTGACTTTGTTGCCTTCAATCACTCCACCGGTATTTTTAGGAGCGCTGGCCGAACCGCTGCCGAATGTATAGCGGTCATTACCGGCTTTAGCCACATTGAAAATGTCTTCTGTTTCCATCTTCAAAGAAGCAGAAACAAGCTTTACCTTTATTGCCTGGGTATTTTCTTCTTCGTATTTGCTGATTGTAACGATAACATCAGTTGCCTTTTCAACACCTTTCGAATCACAAATGGAACCTGTGAAAGTTCCGCCAACGAGAACAGATGCGTCTGTATGTGTCTCAGGGTCATCATCATCGCTGCAAGAAACGAAGCCGAGCGAGAAGAGAACACCAAGCATCAAGAATAATATACTTTTTAGTTTCATTTTATTTCTAAGTTAATAGGTTAATAATGATAACGGATTATTCCGCATCTTTCTTCTCTTCATTACCGACAGTGCGGAATCCAGGATTCTGGTCTGCAGAAGTAATACCAGAGTTAATCTGCATCTCATTGGTAGGAATTGGACGCAACCACTTGATTTGTCCGTCATTTCCTGTCATGTTATCCAATGTAAGACCACAATATGAAATATTATAGCGAACCAACTGGCGTGTACGACGCAAATCTATCCAACGGTAATACTCACCCATAGTCTCACGCATGCGCTCGTCAAGGATAACGTCAAGCTTAGTCATTGTAGCACCATAGCTATCTGTCTGTCCGACACCAACATATCCACCGGTCTCGTTAAGATTCCAATCATAGCGCTTATAGTCGTTGAATGAAGCGAGATATGAAGCCTTTGAACGAGTACGTACAGCGTTCAGATACTTCAGGGAATTGGGTTCATCCCCAGCCATCAGATAAGCCTCTGAAGCAACAAGATAGATTTCGCTTGCATTCAGAACGACAACATCGCGATAGTCACCGCCACTCTGCTTACAGTCGCTTGTAGTGTTCTTGTCGTCGAACTTACGTACTGGAGGAAGACTACCGATTGTCTGCAAAGCCAAAGAGAAAGACTGAGTATTCTTCTTAGAACCTGTCTCATCTTTTACACCGGCAGAAGTGTATGCTCTACAAACCGTATTCTCGGCCACTTTATAAATCTTTGTATTATTCTTCAAGCCGGTAGTTACAAACTGCTTGGCATGGTCTGTACAATATTTGTCGATTTCAGCATCCTCTGTGTACCATGGGAAATATCTGAAAGCAATGGCAAGCTTTGCCTTGTCCTCATCAGAAGCATTGTAATATGCCCAATAACCTTGCTTGCTCCAATTTGCAGTATTGCCGTCATAGTTATACACAGTCGTCATAAAAGTGCCATCGAATCTCTCGTCACCCTTATCAAAAGCATAATAAGCTCTTTCAGAAGGAGTAAGCTGGCTGTTTACGCCCTTAACTCCCAAAGACTGTGATCCCATATAAAGAGCGAAGAAATGCTGCTGGTCGTGGCCGCCTGTAGACTGGTCAGAAGAAGACTTGCGGTCATACTGGATGGCAAACAATGTTTCAGGATTTGAACCAGCTTCGTTATAATCAAAGTCCCATTTCTTTTCAAACGAATTAGTCAAAGGAATAGCGTCGGCAACTTCTGAAGCATATTTTGCTGCTTCTGTGAAATATGTAGTACCATTCACGGTGTATGTTCCGGCTGCGGCATCATTCAGAGTTGTCTCCAGATCCCAACCTGCTGCAAGATAGACCTTGGCAAGCAAAGCCTTTGCTGCAATGATGCTTGCACGTCCCTTACCGTCAGCAGCAGAACTTTCATTGTCCAGGTTTCCTCTGGAAATAATGTCCTTCAAATCGTTGATGACGTTAGTATAAACTGTAGCCAGCTCCGTGCGCGGATAGTTTGTTGATGCAGATGCAATATAATCCGTGATATAAGGAACAGCGCCAAACTGCTGTGTCAGGATATAATAGCAATAATCACGGATGAAGCGAGCCTGGTCATTAAGTTTCTCGTCTTTGCAATATTTCAGCACACAGTTGGAATAGTTGATTGCAGCATAGCAATTCGTGTAAAGATTCTTCACATCCTCATTGTCGGCAGCATATGCATAAGACTGCATGACAGGGGCTGATGCATTCTGACCTGCCGTGAAGATATCCGTACCTTGACAGAATATAATAGGAGACTTGTAGACAGCACGCAAAGTATAATATGCATAATTAAGCTGCTGGTTCCACCCTGCAATATCAGAGAATTGCTTTTCCGGTGTTATAGTGCTTTTATTGTCTGTATCCAGGAAATCCGAGCAACTTGACATTCCAGCAACGGTTGCCAGTCCCAAGGCAGACATTATAATAAACTTTTTCATTTTAATACTTCGAATTAATGTTATTAGAACTTAATGCTTGCACCAATCTGATATGTCACAGTGCTTGGACCATCATTCTTCTTGGCAGCATCTGCCCACTCAGGATCGAATCCCTTGTATTTTGTGAATACGAATGGGTTTGTAACGTTAACATACAAGCGGAGATACTGGCAGCCCCATGGTGTCAGCCATTTCTTCGGGAATGTGTATCCTAAAGTGATGTTCTTAACTTTCCAGTAAGAAATCTTGTCTACAGCAAGGATATTGTATTTTTCCTTTGCGTAGCCATCTCCCAGACCATTGTTGGTTATAGCACCATTAGTGAATGGGAATGAGCCGTAATGTGTAGTTTCCTGATATACCGGATTGATATACGTACCGTCAGCATTTACACCGTCGCAACTCAGAAGAGTTCCTGCAGGAATGTAGTAATCCATGTTGATTTTGTTCCATCCACGATAAGCATAGTCGTATGTATCAGCCAACGTGTTAGAATAAACCGTGAAGTTCTGCTTTGTATAGATTGAGAAAGAGAAATCCCAGTCTTTCCACTGCAGGGTAGAAGATATATTGCCGGTCCATGAAGGATCCTGACAACCGAGAACCATCTTATCGTTATCGTCAATAGCGCCGTTGCCGTCGTTATCCCTGATGATAGGCATACCCTCAGACCATCCGTAAGCCTTGTGATAGTAATCGCATGAGCGAACTCTGTCGCCGGCGTTGAAGCCAGCCTTTGCAGAAGCTTCATTGTCCGGAACAGTCATCATCTTGTCGCTGACAACGCCGTCATATTTATAAAGGTAAACGGAATTCATCGGAGAACCAATGAACAAAGATGCTGTTATAGGATTATCGTCATCCAATATTACATTCTCACCGTTGATTTTCTTGACTTTGTTGATATTACGAGCAAAATTAAAGCTTGTTGTCCAATACCAATCCTTTGTCTGTACGTTTACAGTATTCAAAGAGAACTCAATACCGCGGTTCTGCACCTCGCCAACGTTGTCCCAGAGTTTTCCACCTCCAGATACGAGTGGAAGAGATCTCAGATAGAGCAAGTCCTTGGAAGTCTTTGAATAAAGATCGACAGTACCGTTGATTCTATTCTTCAAGAAACCGAAATCAATACCGAAGTTAAGTTCGTGAGACTTTTCCCATTTCAGATCAGAATTGATAACACCGCTTGGATAATATCCATTAGCCACAGTTGAGCCAAAAGCATATATGCTAGGACCGGTTACTCCCACCTGGTTGTAATGTCCACTTACGGTATTATTACCTGTAACACCATAGCTCAAACGGAGTTTCAAATTGTCAATCCATGAAACATTCTTCAGGAAGCTCTCTTCTGAGACACGCCATGCAATGGCAGCTGAAGGGAACCAACCCCAACGAGAGTCTTTCAGGAATTTTGAAGAACCGTCGGTACGTATAGTACCAGTGAACATATACTTGCCCTTATAAGAATAATTCAAGCGCAAAGCATACGACATCATCGTCTCTTCCCAATATTCTGTCTTTGTATTGTTGTTGTCGATAGCACCGGTTCCCATATTGAACCAATATGTACCGGTCATGATGGAAGCGTCACTTGTTGAAGTTCTGCCGATCTGACTGTACATTCTGTCGAATGAACTCATGGTGAACAATCCCATGGCACTCAAAGAATGGTCGCCGAATGTCTTGTTGAAGTCAATCTGGTTATCCCATGTCCAGTCCTTGCGTGTATACTCCTCATGTCCAGATGTTTCTGTACGGTCACCTGTTGTTGAGGTATAAGTACCTACGCGTGAATTTACATAGTTAGGAGAGAAAGTTGTTTTGAAAGACAACCACTTGACCGGTTTGATCTGCAGATAGATATTACCGAGTACACGGAAATTCTCGCCATCCTTTTTGTCTTCATCCAACTGGATAAGCGGATTCACTGAATCGGAGAACTGGTTATCCTTATTTGAGCCCATTGACTCAAAGTTACCCGGCTTCACGTTGTATGTTCCGTCTGCACCGTAAGGACGAGCAAACGGTACGGCTCTAAATGCATCCTTAATGGCTGCATCAGAAGCATATTCATTCTTCGTGTAAGCAAGGTTCAGGCTGAATCCGGCAGAGAGGTACTTGTTGATTTCCGTATCAACACTACCCTTCATGTTATAACGGTTCTGAAGGTCGTTTTTGTAAACACCCTCTTCACGGTTGTAGCCCACACCGAAATGATAGCGCGTAGTTCTTGAAGCGCCGTTTACAGCAAGATAGTGGTTCTGCTTCTGTCCGTCCTGTGTAACGAGGTCTGGCCAATTATAGCTTTCACCATTTGCCAGCATTGTCTTCAATACAGAAACGCCGTCGTTATCGCCGATCATTCCCTGCTGGTAGTCCTTGTATGTCATCTTCCATGTAGGCTGTGCAACTGATGCTGCACCGTTTGCCACCTGACCGGAAGACAAGAACTGGGAGAAACGCCATTTGGCGAACTGTTCGCCATTCATATAATCCGGCATACGGGCAATCTTGGAAATTCCATAATAACCGTCGTATGAGATTGAAACCTTACCTTCATCCTTCTTTCCAAGCGAAGTACCGCTCTTTGTCGTAACGATTACCACACCTGCTGTAGCACGTGAACCATAGATTGCCGTAGAGGAAGCATCCTTCAAAATATCCATGCGCTCGATATCCTGAGGATTCAAGAAAGCGATATCATCACAGATAACGCCATCAACGACATAGAGAGGCGTTGATGTACCCTGGATGGAAGACTTACCACGAATCTGGATATTGAAATCAGAGCCTGCACGACCTGAAGACTGAGTGATCTGGGCTCCAGGAACCGATCCCTGCAATGCCTCCATCGCATTTGTTGTTCCCTTTGCTGCAAGTTTTGCACCGTCGGTTGAAGAAATAGAACCCGTAAGGTCGCTCTTCTTCATCGTACCGTAACCTACCACTACCACCTCATCAAGCTGTGCGTTGTCTTCTTGCAGCACGATGCTGAGGCTTGAAGAGTTACCGAGAGTTACGGTCTGCTCTTTGTAACCGATGTAGGAAACCTTTACCTTAGATGAAGGAGAGGCGTTGGGGATTGAGAAATTACCGTCGATGTCGGTTATCGACCCTGGTTTGCCGTCGACAAACACCGTCACACCGATCAGCGGTTCTCCCTTTGCATCCTTCACTGTACCCGTGACTGTCTTCTGGGCGAATGCCGTAAGACAAACCATAGGCAAAACGGAAGCCGTCAAGGCTCTTCTGATTTGTAAATGCATAAATGTTTTGTTTTGTTTATTAGTTAGTAGCATTCATTTTCAAGTTCGCTTGTTCAGCAGCGTTTCCACTGCCTGTAGCATAAAATTAAACTTATACTTAGCGTACTTTTTTAGTAGACCACTCCTTACGGAGATGGAAATTATAGTTTGATTCGGGTGCAAATATAATTAGAATTCTCTAATCTCCAAAATATTCCTAAAAGTTTTTTATTTTTAAGACAAAGATTTAACTGTTTGAGCATTTTGAAGATAAAAACTATACAGAAAAGTGGCAATCTGGCAACATGGCAGGCTATTCCTATAACTATTATATAATTATTGATATTATATATTAAATAATAGTTTTCCTGTCTACGCTCGTATATATTAAGAAAACGCTTGCCAGATTGCCACTTAAAAAAGGACTGTTATTTTTCAGGCATCCAGCCATCGTTACGCTTGAACACATTCTCAATGGTTACCTGTACTGCCTCTTTCTTTGTCAGCTGTCGGCTCCATGCCACACGCTTCTTCGGTGCAGCACCTTCGCCACTGTTGTTATACTCCTGATAACGAGCGGTATTCTCGTTTGTCGGATTGTTCCAGTTGTACCATCCCTCCGGACGGATATGCTTACCCAACTCACAATTCATGAAAAGGGTATGGGCATACGGACGCCATGGTCTGCCGAGATAAACCTTGTCCACTCCCTCTGCTGCAACAATCTTGCATCTGTTGAACACATAGCCATACGGCACTCCCTGTGGTGTTGATGCCGCCGTGATATAAGAGTTCACTCTACTATAGATGGTGCAGTTCTCAAACCATGCCGTTGAAGGACCGAAGATAAAGTCTGTGGTTCCCTCTATATGGCAGTCCTTGAAGAACACACGTGTGTTTACTCCTCCCGTATAGACCGTATCCTGGTTGCCAAGTATTCGGCAGTTGACAAATACCAGTCTGTCTCCCTGAGTGTTGAGGGCTACAGCCTGTCCGAGTCTTGCCGCATTGTTCTCTATCGTGATATTCTTGAACGTTATGTCATTACCGTCCACACGCACCGTATATGTCCGGAAAGTACCCATCTTCCTGTTTGTGCCGGGTATGAACACATTGGCGTGGTCATCGCATGTGATAATGGTGTTTTCTGCATCCTCACCACAGATTTCAATATTAGAGAGCCATGAAGGGATGATAAGTTTTTCCTTATACAAACCTTTCTTCACGAATATCACCTTATGGTATTCCATAAAAGCACGACACACCTCAATGGCATCATCTATATTCCGGAACTCTGCGGTACCGTCACGTGCCACGAAGAGAGTATCCGGGTTGTCATACTTGTTGGCAGCCTGCGCTGAGACGATGCTCGCCATGACGAGCATCATCAATGAGATTAGTTTTTTCATTGTTTTTTTTTTTATACTGTCTGATTTACTTCCTGCACACCCTTTATCGTCTTCAGTCCTTTTATTATCTTCTCAAGATCCGCACGGTCGTGTATAAGCAGTTCGAACACTCCTGAGAAGATTCCTTCGTCACATGATATCGTCAGCTTATGTATATTGACATCGAAATGCTCTGAGATAAGATTAGTCACCTCGTTAAGCATACCAATACGGTCGATGCCGCGTATTGACAACGTAGCGTCAAAGAGCAGATGCTTGTGCATATCCCACTTGGCATCAAGGATGCGGTTTCCGTAACTTGACTTCAGTTTGGATGCCACTCTACACGAGCGTTTATGAATCTCGATATGGTTCTTGCCGTCGATGTATCCAAGCACGTCATCGCCCGGAATAGGATGACAGCAAGACTTGAAGACAAACTGATGAATATTCTCATCAGTGATATAGATAGGCTTTTTCTTGTTAAAATCCTCTGGCAGCACCATATAGTCTGCAGGGGCATTGGCATTGACTTTCGCCTTCTCCCCCTTCTTCTGTTTTCCGAGGAAAGGCACATAACGGAGCCAACCTTTCGTGGTTTCCTCCTTTTTCTTTCCCTTACCCAACAGTTCATGCAGATCCTGATCTCCGAGGATAATGTTTTTCTCTCCAAGAGCCTGCAACAGCTGCTCATGTTTATCAATCTCGTGCAACGAACAGAGTTTGTCGAGCACCGAGAATGTAAGTTCAAGGGAGTTGCGCTTCAGGAACTCGTCGAGAATCTCCTCGCCGCGTTTCTGCACTTCCCTACCCTCACGACGGAGGATAGCCTGTATCTTGGTCTTTGCCTTTGCCGTATATACGAAATTAATCCACGAAGCCTGTACGTGCTGCGAGTTGGAAGTAAGAATTTCCACCTGGTCGCCACTGCTCAACTTATGGCTGAGCGGCACAAGTTTATGGTTCACCTTGGCTCCGATACAATGACTTCCGAGGAAGGTATGTATCTGAAAGGCGAAGTCGAGAGCCGTACACCCGGCAGGCATGGTCTTTATCTCTCCCTTTGGTGTAAATACGAATATTTCGGATGCGAAGAGGTTCAGCTTGATAGTATCGAGGAAGTCCATAGCGTCAGGCTGCGGATCATCAAGAATCTCCTTGATAGTACGGAGCCAGTTGTTCAGTTCACCGTCATCCTCGCTGATTTCCCCTACTGGTCCAACGCCGTCTTTATATTTCCAATGTGCGGCAAAACCCTGTTCGGCTATTTCGTCCATTCTCTCTGAACGGATCTGCACCTCTATCCATTTTCCCTGCTTACTCATCAGAGTGACATGAAGTGCCTGATAGCCATTGGCTTTAGGATGGTTCACCCAATCGCGCAAGCGGTCGGGGTGCGACTTATATATCTGACTGATAGCCACATAGATATTGAAGCATTCGTTTACCTCCTCTTCCTTCTTCTTTGGCTTGAAGATGATGCGCACGGCAAGGATATCATAAATCTGGTCGAACGTCACCTGCTTCTGCTGCATCTTGTTCCATATAGAATAAGGGCTCTTCACACGTGCCTTTATCTGATACTGGAACCCCATCTTGTCGAGTGCCTCCCGTATGGGAGCCGTGAATTTTTCGAAAAGCTCATCACGGGATTCCTGCGTACTTGCAAGTTTCTCTTCTATGACGGCATACTGTTCCGGGTGTTCAAACTTGAAACTCAGGTTTTCGAGTTCCGTCTTGATATTGTTCAGACCAAGACGGTTTGCCAATGGAGCATAGATATACAGGGTCTCTCCAGCAATCTTATATCGTTTGTTTGGCGGTTGCCCGTCAAGGGTACGCATGTTATGAAGACGGTCACATATTTTGATAAGGATAACGCGAATGTCATCACTCATCATCAGCAGTAGCTTCTTGAAATTCTCTGCCTGTGCCGAAGCCTTATCACCGAATATTCCACCGGAAATCTTTGTCAGTCCGTCAACGATCTGTGCTATCTTCGGACCGAACATGTTCTCTATGTCCTCTACAGTATAATCGGTGTCCTCCACCACATCATGGAGCAGAGCCGCACTGATACTCGTTGAGCCAAGTCCCATCTCCGTCGACGCTATCTGCGCCACGGCTATAGGGTGCATGATATACGGTTCGCCGGAGAGTCGGCGCACTCCCTTGTGTGCCTGTCTGGCAAAGTTGAAAGCCTTTGTTATGATATCGACTTTCTTGCGGTGCGGTGAAGCAAGATAACTGTCGAGCAGACGTTTGAAGGCATCGTCTACCATTTTTGCATCAGCCGCTTCGCGCTCTGTGTCTGTAAGCTTTTGTTCACCCATGATCGTTGCGTTTTTGTTAATGGATGTAATGAAATTACTTCACCTTAATCTTCTTTCCTGCACGGATATTACTGCCCGAAATACCGTTGAGCTTGCGCAGTTTCTTCACTGTGGTATGATGCCTTGCTGCAATTTCAGACAGCGTATCTCCGTTCTTTATGGTCACACTCTTGCTGCGAGTTGACTTTTTCTTGTTTCTCTTTCCTTTCTTTGAGCGTCCTGTACTTGATGAAGACGAGTAGCTCTTGCGAGAATAGCTGCTTCGTGGCTGCACGGACTCGTCCACCTCCACCAGCGAACGACGCGTGAAGAGCTGGTCCGCCTGATAGTTATAGATGGAATCCTCATTGCTGATGAATGAGTTTACAACGGATATCGGCAGTCTTATTGCCGACGGCTTTGAGTTTCCGTTCACTATATCACGGCGATACTGCGGATTGAGTGCCCGCAGCTCTTCAAGACTGACGCCGCACACATCGGCAATCTGCTTGAGATGCACGTCGCGGGTCACCGTCACGGTATCTGTCTTTGCAGGTAGTGTGGTACGCATCGGACAGATATTATGGTCGCAATAGTATGTCATTACATAGTTTGCCGCTATGAATGCCGGCACATATCCCTTTGTCTCTCTTGGCAGATAAGGATATATCGACCAATAGTCCGCCTTGCCGTTGGAACGCTGGATGGCCTTGCGCACATTCTCCGGACCGCAGTTGTATGCAGCAATGACAAGACTCCAGTCA
>ENA-ORNT01002578-ORNT01002578.1-human-gut-metagenome-genome-assembly--contig:-NODE-2578-length-11094-cov-4.876529_pt1 | contig 11094 bp, 9 predicted proteins | sample MGYA00242120_ERZ509032 | MGnify/ENA primary metagenome ERZ509032 (study PRJEB26280, sample SAMEA2338729) | human gut metagenome | biome: human gut; feature: human-associated habitat; material: faeces...
CCACTGGTTTCTGACAATATCCGCTAAGATCTTTGCCGTGCCGTCGATGCCGAACCGGCTGCTGTCGATCATGAGATCTTTGTGGTCGAAGACACTCTGCCAGCCGGGAATGTATGCCTTGTGGTAGCGGTTACGTGCTGCGTCAACATCACGCATCATCTTTTTCGCTGTCTGGGGATCCATTTGCAAATTCTCCACGCAGTTTTTCAGTCGCGCTTCCTCCGGTGCATAGACGAACACATTCAAATGATTCGGAATGTCTTCCAAAATATAATCTGCACAGCGGCCTACAATAATGCAGGAGCCTTTTGCCGCAAAATCACGGATGATATTTTTCTGAGTATAGAAGATCTCATCTTTCAGGCTGGACATTCCCATCCCGAGCGGATACTGCCTGCGGAAAAATGTGGACTTCATACTCTCTTCCTCGTCGCTGATGACGGATACCGGAAGTTCCATGCGCTTCGCTGTGGCTTCCACGATATCTCTGTCCAGGAATTCGATTCCCAGATTTTCTGATAATTCTTTGGCGATGGATCGTCCCATACTTCCGAATTGTCTTGAAATCGTGATCACATATTGTTCCATACAAATCCCCATTTCTGCGCACGTTTTTATATATAATAGTTTTGTTCCGAGTGTGCGCGAACACGAATCACATATATTAAAAAGGCAGTTATTCCGCTACCACCCGTACCGGTCTCTTCCGCCGTTTCTGCATAGAACGCACCACGCAGGACAGGGTGTAGTTGATGATAAAATAGATCAATGCCGCCATTCCAAACAGTACAAATACATCGGATACATTCACATTACCAGTACCATTGTAACGGCTGGCTGCGGACAACAGCTGCTTCGTCCGCGCCATCAGTTCGATGGTTGCCACGTTTGCCAGGTAGGACGAATCCTTGATGGTCGTGATCACCTGGCTGAGGAGGGTCGGGATGACGTTCCGGTATGCCTGGGGCAGGATGATATAGATCATGACCTGCACCACGTTGAAGCCCTGCGCATGACCGGCTTCAAACTGCCCGTGGGCGATGGAGTTCAGTCCTCCGCGGATGATCTCGGCAATGACGGAAGAGGTAAACAGGATCAAAGCAACTGCTGCCTTGAACAGCAGCTTCGTCTCTACCGTGGTCAGTCCGAACAGCTTCCGGTTGAACAGTTCCGGGCAGGGGCAGAACACCAGGCAGATGAAGATCCACAGCAGTAACGGTGTATTCCGGAACACTTCTATGTATACGGTGGCGATAATACCAAATATTTTCGTAGTTTTGCTTGTGCAGTAATTCCTGCACAGGGCCAGTACGGAACCGATGACAATTCCCAACACGACGGCGATCAGCGCAATGATCAGAGTGAATACCGTTCCCTTCAGGATATAGAGCATTACGCCCTTTTGTGCCAAAATGGAAAAGCTTGCTTCCAGATTACTCATTGTCTGTCACCTGCCCTTCTGTTTTTTGGAATGTCACCCGCTGATCCCTTTTCTTCAGATGAATCTCCCAGACACTGGCTGTCTTGGAGAGTGGATAACATATAATGAAAAATAGCAGTCCGCTGACCAGATATGCCGGTGCATAAGCACCGCCGGTATTTTCCCCGGTGACAAAGCTGTAAGTCAGCGAGATCAGATTGGCTCCGCCGATGATGTACAGGCAGGAGGTGTTTTTGATTAGGTTCACGATCTGGTTTACCATAGGCGGTAAAATGATCTTGATGCTTTGCGGAAGGATGATATAATACATCCGCTCCACATAGGTGAATCCCTGGGACTGTGCCGCTTCAAACTGTCCCTTGGGAATGGATTCGATGCCCGCACGTACCACCTCAGCCATATAGGCTCCGGTATATACGCCCAGTGCAACAATACCTGTCGGCAGGATTCCAATGCTGTGACCGGAAAATGCCAGTGCATAATAGAAGAAACACAGCTGGAGCAGGATCGGTGTATTCTGCATGATCTCTACATAGACTCTGCTGATGACCTGCAATATCTTTTTCCCGCTGGTCGCCATCAGGCCGAAGATCACACCCAGCACCAGTGCCAACAGAATGGCGAAAATTGCTGTCTCCACAGTATTCAGAAGTCCTAACAGGAATGTGCTCCTGTACGCCCAGACCTTGCCCCAGGCTCTTGCTGAAATAATACCAGACATAGTGTTTCCTCCCGGTTACTTTTCATCTCTACAGCGCCCCTCCGGGTACTCCCTAGTCTTCGGGCGCTGTAGACTGCTTCTTATGTTATCTTTACTCTAATCCGTTCTCGGTGATCAGGCTGTCGATCGTACCGTCTGCCAACCATCCCTGGATCAGCTCATCCACATAAGCGGAGAGGCCGGAACCCTTAGTGGTAGCTACGCCGTATTCCTGAGGTGAGAACTTGTCATCGATGTAAGAACGTCCCTCGGTCTTGTAGATTGCCAGGATAGACTTATCTACGCAGAACGCATCTACTTCACCGGCACTCAGTGCAGTAGAGATGGCAGGATAGTCATCATACTGCTGGAAAGAGATGCCTGTGGTCCACAGTGCGGGATCGAAGGTGTCTGCATCAAATCCGCTGCCATCGATCAGACCGGCTTCGATCATAGCCTTGGTCAGTGCCTTTGCAGAAGTGGAACCGGAGGATACGCCGACCTTTTTGTCTACCAGGTCTGCCAGAGAAGCAATGCCGCTCTTATCCTCTACCAGTACGGTTACATAGTCTGTAAAATAAGGAGTGGAGAAATCCCAGCTCTGCTTTCTCTCATCGGTGATGGTGAAAGTAGCCAGTACACAGTCAATATCGCCGGAATCCAGAAGTTCGGTTCTGGTAGCTGCGGTTACGGCGGTGAACTCTACATCCACGCCAAGGCTCTCTGCGATCTTCTCAGCCAGGCTGATCTCCAGTCCGGAATACTCACCGGTCAGGGTATCCTGGAAGCCAAAGCCTACTACTGCATTTTTAACGCCGACTCTCAATACACCACGGTCTACGATTGCCTGTACGTCTGCTGCCAGCTCGCCGTCTGCTGCAGGAGCTTCCGCTCCTGTTTCTGTGGTTGCTGCTGCGGTACTTTCCGCTGCAGGTGCTGTTGCCTCGGAAGCGGGGGCATCAGCGCTGCCGCATCCGGTAAATAAAGTTGCAGTCATTGCCATGACTGCTGCCAATGCAGTCCATTTTCTTAGATTTTTCATAACGTTTTCCTCCTTTAATTCCCTTTACTTATATATCTAAACACGAAGCCTTCTGACTGACATGCTGTAAATATGACTTCGTGGATAGACCTGCTGTTATGTAATGCTGCGGCCTAACGGATGATCTTGCCCAGGAACTGTTTTACACGTTCGTTGGAAGGATTGTCGAAGAAATGATCCGGCGTACCTTCCTCAATGATCTGTCCGTCTGCCATGAATACGATACGGTCCGCCACCTGTCTGGCAAATCCCATCTCGTGGGTAACCACTACCATGGTGATGTTTTCCTTAGCCAGCTTGATCATGACATCCAGTACTTCCTGGATTGTCTCCGGATCCAGTGCGGAAGTCGGCTCATCGAAAAGAATGATCTTCGTCTGTGCACACAGGGCTCTCGCTATGGCGATTCTCTGCTGCTGTCCGCCGGAAAGTGTTGTGGGATACACATGAGCCTTATCCCTGAGTCCTACCACATCCAGATAATGATAAGCCAGATCCTCGGCTTCCTTTTTGCTCTTGTGATGCAGCTTCATGGGTGCTATGGTCAGGTTCTTCAATACCGTCATATGCGGATACAGGTTGAACTGCTGGAATACCATGGAGATGGACTCCCGGATGATCTTGGTCTTGTTCGCATGGGTCAGCTTCTGTCCATCAATATATACTTGACCACTTGTAGGCTCCTCCAGGAAATTCATGCATCGCACGGTGGTGGATTTACCGGAACCGGAGGGTCCGATGATAACCAGCTTCTCGCCTTCTTTTACTTCCAGATTGACATTTTTCAGTACCTGGAGATCTCCGAAATTCTTACATACATTTTCCAGTCTGATCATTTTGCTCCTCCATTCTACGTTCCGGGCAGGAATTTTTAATAATAGAAAAAGGCGCTTTTACCGATCCGGTAAAAACGCCTTTGTTTTTATGGGTTACATATTATACAGTTTTGTGCGCTTTGTCAAGACTTTTATTTCATTAATTCTTTCAGGACCTCTTTTGCCTTCTCCAGCTGATTGTCCACCGGATCATCACTGTTGTAGTATGCTTCCGCGTCAAACTCGCATTCCACATCCGGTTCTATACCGGTTCCGTGGATATTGCGGCCATTGGGAGTATAGTAAGCGCTGATGGTGATCTTGATGGCGGATCCGTCGGTGAAGGGCATGATCTGCTGTACGATTCCTTTACCGAAGGTCGTGGTACCTACCAGGGTTCCAACGCCGTAGTCCTGGATTGCTCCGGCCAGAATCTCGGAGGCGCTGGCACTGTTCATATCCACCAGTACCACCAGAGGTACTTCCAGAGGAGTCTTGCCGTCACAGGTATACTCTGTGCGCTTGCCTGCCTTGTCCTCGGTATATACGATCATGCCTTCCGGGAGCAGCTTTCTGGCAATTTTAACCACTGCATCCAGACTTCCACCGGGATTGCCCCGCAGATCCAGGATCAGGCCTTCCATGCCGGAGCCCTTCACGGTTGCCAGCGCATCGGTAAACTGGTCTATGGTCACATCGTCGAATTCCACGATCTGGATATATGCCATATCGTCATCCAACATTTCGTATTTTACGGTGGGACTCTCTACCTTGGCTCTCTCCACGGTGACGTGCAGATAATCCCCGGCGCCCTGTCTGACAATGGTCAGATCCACTGTGGTCCCGGCTTCTCCGCGGATCATATTCACCGCTTCCGTCAACGTCTTACCTGCAGTGGAGACACCGTCCACTTCATAGATAATATCGTTGGCACGCAGATCCACATCAGCTGCCGGTGCTCCTTCGATCACGCCGCTGATCTTGGGCAGATTGGTCTCGGAATCCATGCTGACATAGGCACCGATGCCAAAGTAAATGCCCTGTGTCTGTTCCGTCAGTTCATTCAGCTCCTCTGCGGTATAGTACTCGGAATACGGGTCATCCAGAGAGTCCATCAGGCCACGGAACATACCGTCTTCCAGCTGTTCATTGGTGACCTCACTCAGATAAAAGTTCTCCTTCACAGTGTCTTCCAGCAATTGCAGTTTTTTAATGGTCTGTGCATTGACCGCGGAATCTTCTCCATAGGATACCTGTGCTGCCACATCATCCTTCATGGTCATGATGTTGTGGATCTGAAAAGCGATAAAGATACCGCCCACGATCAGCAACGTGGCCGCAAAGCCAACGATAAGGCCACTGAGAAATAAGCCTTTTTTCTCGCCATCATTTGCCGCCGGAGTTACAGAAGCCTGTTCTTCGGTGGTGGTTTCTAGTTCCTTATTTTCCTCCATAAATGCTCTCCTTTATTTCCAAGATATTGTCGCAACACGTCGCGCTTCTTGTCGCAACACGTCGTGCTTCTTGTCGCAACACGCATTTCTCCGTGCTTCGCACTCCCGAAATGCTGCATACATTCGCATTCCGGGCTATCGCCCTACTTGCTCATGTATGTTTGTTCTGCTAATCGCCAGAGCACTTTGCCTGCAAGCAGTCACGTGCCCTGCGATTGCAGAACTATTGCGACAGGTAGTTCCAGGGGGATGTGTAAGCTCCATCCTTACGCACGCTGAAGTGCAGATGGTTGCCGGTGGAACGTCCGGTGGAGCCCACTGCGGCTATCGTCTCTCCTCTGACCACAATATCGTCCTTGGATACATATAATGCCGAGGCATGCATATAGATCGTATACAGTCCACCACCATGGTCGAGCATCACGTAGTTGCCCATGGTGTTGCTGTAAGTAGCTGCCACCACCTGTCCGTCATAGGCCGCATAAATAGCCGTGCCCTTGGGCGCCGCGAAATCCACGCCGTTGTGGAACTGTTCGATTCCCAGTGTCGGATGGATACGGTTGCCGTAATCATCCGAGATCCGGGTATAGGTTGCCAACGGGAACTTAAAGGTACCGCCATCGTAAGTCAGCACAGTACCACTGGCCTCCAGGATCTTTTTTTTCTCTGCGGCAATGGCAGCCTCCAGGGCTGCAATCTCCGCATCCTGATCCGCAATGGACTGCTTGTATTCCTTAATGGCCTGTTCCTTGTTGGTAATATCGGATTCGTAAGCGGTGATATCCCGGTTCTTCTGGTCGATCAGAGCCTCCATATTGGCCTGCTCCTGTTCCACGCCGGCCTTGGCCTCATCCAGAATGGCTTTCTCCGCTTCCAGTTCCTCTTTGCAGAGTTCAATATATTTGCGGTTCTCCATGAAGTCTTTCCATTGCTGTCTGTCATAAGCCATGATCAGATCCATGAAATCCGCCCGGTTCAGGAAATCGCTGAAGCTTTCCGCTTTCAGCATCATATCAAGGATGTAGGAATCCCCTTTCTCATACATAATTCTTATGCGGCGGATCATGGCATCTTTCTGATTTTCTTCTCTCTCCAGTGCCGCATCCAGTTCCGCCTGGGTCTTTGCAATTTCTTCTTCTTTTGCTGTGATCTTATTTTTCAGATCCGCAATATTCTGTTCGATCTGGCTCAGATTCTGATCCAGCTGGGTTACATAATTTTTCAGATTGGTCTTCTGTGTCTCCAGGTCTTTCTTGATCTGCTCCAAATTGCTCAGATTGCTTTTCATCTGTTCACGTTCTTTTTCCGCCTGTTTGATCTGATCCTGTTTGTCCCGGATACTGTCAGAGGTAATGGATGACATATTGGTCGCATTTACCCGCAATCCCTGCATGCCGAAGGAAACCGTCAGGATCAGGCACAGTGCCAGGCACAGGAAGCCTTTTTTCTTTTTATTCAATTTGATTTAGTCTCCATTCTTAAAATGTCATGATGCAGTGCAGAGCCACACTCCGCACACATCATGACAAATAGGATCCGGGTTATCTGCTGGAATTGTATTTACACGTGCAGATGCTTTCTTACAGTAGCGATACTTCCCAGGAAACCGATACCAACACCGACACCCAGAGATACCGGGATCAGGAAATGGAATATCTCGTCCACAGACAGGAAATTCAGGAAGCCGCTGAGTACCATAAAACGGTTGATCACATAGTTCAACGCATAATTGTAAAGGGAATAGATCAGTCCCAGCGGTACTGCTGCACCGATCAGACCGATCAGCATACCTTCCAGCACAAAGGGCGCACGCACGAAAAAGTCGGTAGCGCCGATATATTTCATAATATTGATCTCCGCAGAACGGACAGAAATACCGATAGCTACGGTATTGCTGATCAGGAAGATGCTGACTGCCAGCAGGATCACGATGATTCCCATGGACACGTAGGCGATCAGAAGGTTCAGACCGCTCAGTGTGTTGGCTGTCATTTCGGAATAGTTGACCTTGCGCACCTCCGGAATGGACTGTAGCCAGGTCACCAGTGCATCCTGCATGGAGACATCACTCAGGAAAATCTCATAAGTATCCTCTCCTGCCAGTGGATTCTCGGGGAATCCTTCTGCATAATCCTCACCGAAATAATCCGGTCCGAAGGTTGCCCATGCATCATCTGCAGACTGGAACTGTACCTCGGATACCTCTGCACGCTTGGCAATCTCCTGTCCGATCTCTTCCAGGCGCTGTTCGGACGGGATCTGTCCGTCTACATGACTCTCACAGTTATCCATATCACTGTGGAAAAATACCGTAACGGATACACCTTCTTCTGCAGTCTTCAGGATATTCTGAAAGTTGGCCACGATGCAATAGAACAGTCCAAACAGAAACAGACATGCGGATATCGTGGCAATGGATGCCAGAGAATACCATTTATTCCGGAAAATATTGACAAATCCCTGCTTGATCGTATAAAAAAGTGTACTAATCTTCATCGATATACCCACCCTTCTCTTCGTCACTGATGATCACACCTTTTTTCATGGTGATCACTCGTTTCTGCATGGCATTGACGATTTCGCGGTTATGGGTGACCACGACTACCGTGGTGCCGCTCTCATTGATCTCCTCCAGCAATTTCATGATCTCCCAGGAATTATTGGGATCCAGATTACCGGTGGGCTCATCTGCCAGCAGTACGGAAGGATTGTTCACCAGCGCTCTGGCCAGTGCAACACGCTGCTGCTCACCGCCGGAGAGCTGTTTGGTCTTGGCCTTATATTTGCCTGCCAGTCCCACAGTTGCCAGAATCGCAGGAACATTTCTGCGGATCTCACTGACGGGAGTCTCTACGATACGCTGTGCGAATGCTACATTTTCATAGACATTGCGGTCATTCAGCAGTCGGAAATCCTGGAATACGACACCCAGGTTACGACGAAAACGAGGGATCTGCCTATGCTTTAATTTCGCCAGATCATTTCCCATAACATAAACACTGCCGCTGGTTGCTGTAAGCTCCCGCAGCAGTAATTTGATCAACGTGGATTTACCGGATCCGCTGTCACCTACAATAAATACAAATTCCCCTCTTCCGATGCTTAACGACACACCATTCAGTGCCGGAGAACCTGAGGAATAAGACTTGCTGACGTTGTCCAGGAAAATGATTCCGTTTTCCTCAATGATCCGCTCTCTTTTCAGCCTTTGTGTTTCTTTTCTTGTCATTTTATGATCATGCCTTTCTATTGCCCGTAAGATCCCACCCTGCGGACAGTTGCTGCCTTTGTGCTACCATATTGATCCCTATTCAGAGCCTCATTCACAAAATCGCATCTACGATGCTCTTCTAAACAACAAGTTAACTTGTTGTTTGCTCATTTGAGGCTTTCTCGCCAAAGAAATAACGTCAAAAGTTCTTACGAATGCAAGCATTCGACGCACACTTTCCGTTATTTCATGGCTCCGCAAGAAATCAATACTCATAAGTTTCCATATACTTCATGTATTTTACGACCATCAGTGCGATCTTGAAGGTGATGGCATCTTCAAATACCCGCAGATCCAGCCCTGTACTCTTCTGTAACTTATCCAGACGATATACCAGCGTATTTCTGTGAATAAACAGCTGTCTGGAGGTCTCTGACACATTCAGGCTGTTCTCGAAGAACTTGTAAATGGTCGTCAGGGTCTCCTCATCAAAATCATCTGGGCTCTTGCCTCCGAAGATCTCACGGATAAACATTTTGCACAGAGGAATGGGCAGCTGATAGATCAGACGGCCGATTCCCAGTTCACTGTATGCGATAATATCTCTCTCGTCAAAGAAGATCTTGCCTACATCCAGAGCCATCTTTGCTTCCTTGTAGGAACGGCTGACTTCTTTGATCTCATGTACAATGGTACCGTATGCAATACGGATCTCACGGATACCTTCCTTCAGGAGAGCCGCTTCCAGTGCTCTTGCCGATTTTTCAATTTCTTTGCCGGTATCGGTCTCTGTGAATTCCTTCACCACGATCACGTTGCTCTCGTCTACCGCTGTGATGAAATCCTTGCTGTTGCTGCCAAAATGAGTTCTGGCCAGTTCCAGGACATTATTATCCTTGCCTCCCGCAGATTCCACGATCATGACCACTCTGGGCACGTCTGTCTGAATATGCAGCTTCTTGGAACGGCTGTAAATATCCACCAGCAGCAGATTATCCAGCAGCAGATTCTTGATGAAATTGTCCTTATCAAATCTCTCCTTATAGGCCACCAGCAGATTCTGGATCTGAAACGCAACCATTTTGCCGATCATATAGACATCCTCACCGGTACCTCCGGCTACGAGAATATACTCCAGCTGCTGCTCATCATAGATCTTGAAATACTGATATCCCTGGATCTCCTGGGAGTCCGCCGGTGATGCCGCGAATTCCACCGCGGGCTTGGAACAGTTGCCCATATCCATGGTGGCTGCTACTTCCTTGCCATCCACATCCATGACACACAATTCCACTCTGGCGATTCCTTTCAATCCTTCAATGGTGTTCTGTAAAATCTGATTTGATATCATCTTCTGCTCCTTCAGTCCCCAAACATACTTCTCTTTTGCTATAACCCCGAAAAATGATATGAGAGTCCATATCATATATAAATTTACAGAAAAACTGGTAAAAATGCAATAGTTTTTTATGCATTTTTTAGTAAAAATGCCTTTTTCTTTTAAATACGCGCAAAAAAAGAATTCGGAAAACTAATATTCCGAACTCTTTTTGTCTTAGCGTTTATTATGTATTATTTCTGCGCTAAATCCGCAGATCGATATTCGCACCAAGTTCCGGTGTTACGCTGCGTTCCATAGCAGCGGAATCAATCATCTGGACGATTCCCTGTCCCAGTGCTTCGTTCGTATCCATCGCCTTGCTCAGCACAGCCGTTCCGATTTTCGTCTGCAGATTATTTGAAGCCATTGACATTGATAATCCTGCGATATCCATGATAACACCTCCTGTATCTGTTCATATCTCTCAGATTACGTTCTTACTATAGCACACTTTTTTTGTTTTTTCCACACTATCCACGCACCCTGCGAATATTTTTCTCCGTGATCTGGATCTTGCCTTCTTTTAACAGATGTCCTACCGCGCGCTTGAACTCGTTCTTGCTCATGCCGGTCTCATGGGCAATGACCTCCGGCGCCGCCTTATCATTAAACGGCAGAGAACCTTCATAGCTGTCCAGCAGTCTCTCGATCTTCTCCGCATCCTTCTGAATCTGCAGATAGGCTTTTTCCCGGACGCTCAGTGTCAGCTTACCGTCTTCCAACACTTTTACCACTCTGGCAGTGACCTGATCGCCAATCCTGAGTTCGGTATCTCCGAACAGTTCTTTTTTCGGGATCAGTCCGGAAAAGCAGTTATCCACTGCCACAAACGCACCGAAATTCTTGCTGATCTCATAGATCCGGCCGGTTACCTTATCGTCTTTTTTGTACGGGCTGTCCGTGCGCAGATGTTCATAGACATTCATGGTCGCACACAGTCTGCCGCTCTTGTCGATATAGAGGGCTGCCAGCACCTGTTCTCCGGTCTTTACCTTGCGGGTCTGCTGCTTAAAGGGCAGGAGCAGATCCTTCTCCAGTCCCCAGTCCAGG
>ENA-ORNT01002581-ORNT01002581.1-human-gut-metagenome-genome-assembly--contig:-NODE-2581-length-11090-cov-4.028183_pt1 | contig 11090 bp, 6 predicted proteins | sample MGYA00242120_ERZ509032 | MGnify/ENA primary metagenome ERZ509032 (study PRJEB26280, sample SAMEA2338729) | human gut metagenome | biome: human gut; feature: human-associated habitat; material: faeces...
AAAAGACTTATAATAAAATTTTTTTAAAAAATATTTGTAAAGAAAATGATATTGGTCTTCTTAAAATTTCTTATATAGATATTCAAAATGGAAACTATAAAAATATTATTTCTTATAAATTAAATATTAATAAGTAACGATATTAATAAAATATAATTGACCGAGATATTAAGACAACCAGGTAGGGTTGCGAATGGACTTTCGACGATTACTGCCCGTTTAACTAAAAAAAATGATGAATATATAAAATCTATAACTAAAGGTCAAGGTGTTATAGATGAGCAAACAGGAGAATTACGTTCTACCTTTGATATATTGCAAGATTTATCAAAAGCTTGGGGGGATTTAACTTCTGTAGAAAAACAAGAATTGACAGAAACTGTAGCAGGTAAAACTCAAAGGTCATTGTTTACTGCTATAATGACAAACTTTGAAACTGCTGTAGGTGCTACTGAAGCTGCTTTAAATAGTGAAGGTAGTGCTATGGAAGAAAACAACAAAAGAATGGATAGTCTTGAAGGTAAGACTAAAAAGTTACAATCTGCTTGGCAACAATTAGCAAGAACAACTGTAAATAGTGATTTTATAAAAGGGTCTTTGGATTTTTTAACTAATCTTATAAAAATAGGAGATGCTTTAGGGGGATTGGTTCCTATTGTTAGTTCTCTATTGGGAATAGTTCTAATGTTTAAAGCACAACAAATAGGGGAAAAAGTTGGTGAATTTAGCAATGCTATAACTTCTCTAATAAATGGTTTTAAAATTCTAAAACAAAGAATTTTTGGAGCTACAAATGCAAATGTTATTTATTTGGGAAGTGCGGAAAGTGCTCAAGTTGCAACAACTGGATTAGCTGCAAGTATGTCTATGCTTAGTTTGGCTGTAGGTGCTGTAACTGCTGCTATTTCCTTAACTGTTATGTTTTTTAATGCTCTTAAACAAGCTCAGAAAGAAGCTACTAATGCTTCGGTTGAGAACATAGAAAAAAGTGAAGATATAATACAAGCGAAAGAAGACGAAGTAAAAAAATTAGAAGAACAAATAGATGCACTTGATAAAGAGAAAGATGCCTATATAGAAAGGAAAGATGCCAAAGATAAAAACAGTGATAATTCTGATTTTATTAAGTCTAAGGATAAAGAGATAGCAAAAAGACAAGAAAATATAGATAAAATAAATGAAGAAATATTAGCAGAAAAAAGACAATCGGTCTCTCAAGCTGATAGTATAAGTGGCGAAGGAGCAGGAGGATTAGGTTACACTAAAGCACTTGCAGGATTAGGTTGGTCTCATGAATATTACAGTGCTATTTCTGATATAAATGAGAAATTAAAAGAAGTAAATGGAAATGCTGGGGCTTACAATAGAGTATTAAAAGAACAAGAAAAAAAATATGTAGAATTACAAGTACAACAAAAAAAAAACAATCAAGATACTTCTACTACCAATGATATATTAACTCAAATTAGAAGAAAAATAAAGGACAATAATGATAGTTATGAAGTTGGAAAAAAGAAAGCTGATGCATATTATAAGGCTCTTAAAGGAATTGGAAAAAATGCTATAGATATTGGTATCGGAGAAGAACAAATAAACTATTTGAAAGAGTTTTATAACTTATCAGATGTTCAAATAGAACAATTAAAAAATGGTAAAGATGTCTTAGCAGAAAATACAGAAGCTAATAAGGATAATGCTGATAGTAAATATGTAAATGCAAATGCTACACAGGAGCTTGCAGACAAACAAAAAGAAATGCAAGATAATTTAATTTATACCAATGAAAATATAAAAAGTTTAAATGATGAAATTGACAATATGCAATCTGCATATGGAACTTTAACATCTGCTATAGATGAATATAATTCTTCTGGTGGAATTACTATGGATACTTTGCAGTCGCTTTTAGCACTGGATGGAGATTACTTAAATTCATTAGAAATGGTAAATGGAAAGCTTCAGATAAATAAAAAAGCACAAGAAGAACATGCTAAAAAAATACAACAAGATACTTTGGCATTAATAGAAAATGCCGCTATGCAAGATTTGCAAGCACAAGCTACTAACGCAGCTGGCAATGTTGCTTCTTCAGCAGCTGAACAAATTTATAGAACTGGTGAGAATGCAAAAACAGCTGGAGATTATGCTAGTAAAGGAGCAGGAGGTTTCGTAGAATTAGCTGGAGCAATGGCTCAAGCTGGGATGGTAAAATTAGATAATGTTGATGTCAATGCTTGGGCAAATAAATGGGCATCAGTAACGAGTAAAATAAAAGACTTAACTTCTGGAATATCTTTGTCTAGTAGTAATTTTACTGGTGGTTCTAAAACTTCTGGTTCCAAATCAAAGTCTTCAAAAGAAGTTTATAAACCAGAAATTGATGCACTTTACAAATATGAAAATGCTTTGGACAATGCTAAAGATGCTGTTGATAGACTAAATGATGCTCTTAAAAATACAGACAACTTTAATGAGAGAGAAAAATATTTAAATCAATTAATAAAAGCAACAAAAGACCAAATAAAAGCAACAAATAATTTAAAAAATGCACAAGTAGGACAAATAAATAATTATATAAAACAACTAAAGAAACAAGGATTTCAAATAAGTTATAATTCTAAAACAAATCAATTAAATATTAACAATATGGAAAGACTTGGTAAATTTACTGGAAATACTGCGAAAAACATTGAGAAAATGATAAAGAAAATCCAAGACTTAAATAAAGATAATAGAAATCTTGATGGTTCTATAAGAGATTTAAATGCTGATATTTCAGACTTTAATGACCAAATAAAAGCATTACCAGAAGAAAAGTTAAAGAAGTTTAATGAGTTAATGGAAGAATTCCAACAAAGTAGGTTAGACCAAATTCAAAATGAAATCACTGACCTACAGCATGAGATGGAGAATGACCCTAGACTTAAAATGTTGGAAGAACAAATTGCAGCATTAGAAAAACAAAATGATGAATTAGATAGTCAAAAAGAACTTGAAGAAAAATTGTTAGCTGTAGAAGAAGCTAAAATCAAGTTACAAAATGCACAAAGACAAAAGACGCTTCAGGTGTATCGTGAAGGTCAAGGATTTGTTTATGAGGCAGACCCTGATACAATAAAAGAGGCTGCCGATGAGCTACAACAAGCTCAAGATGATTTAAACGATAAAATTAAACAAGATGAAATAGATAGGCTTAATGCAGAAAAAGAAGTATTAGAGAATAGCTACCAAAGTAGAATTGATGCATTACAAAACTTCTTAGATGAACAAAACTATCTAATTGATAAAGCTAATAAAGAAGGAATACAAACATTTGAAGAATTACAAAAGAAAATGGCTGAATTTGGATTAGATAATGCTGAGAATTTAAAAACTGCAACTGATTGGCTTAATAACTATAATAAATCTTTGTCAGATTTAAACAAGACAGTAGGAAGTATATTATCTAGTAGTACGACTGCTACAGATGGATTAATTTATAGTTCTCAAACACAAGATAAAATAAATAGTGCATTATCTAGTATCATGCCAAAAATAGATAGTAATACAGGATTAACTTTAAGCAATATAAGAGCTGAAACTACGGATAAAAATAGTAATACAGGCTCTATTTATATAAATTCTATTGAATTACCAAATGTTAAGGATATTGATGATTTTATTGCTGCATTGAAAGATTTACCAAGAATGGCAAGTTCACAATCAACATTAAGAATATAGAAAGGAGAGAGAATATATGTCAAATTATAAAGAAGGCTTAGATAGCATTTTACAAGCTATTAACAATTTAATTACGCCACAACTAGTTAGTTTAAAATATGATAAGACATTTAGAGGAAAAATAACTAGTATAATAGATAATGGTTTGTATGAAGTTCAAGTTAATGGAAGAAGTTATACACTTCCTTATGCAGGAACTTTACAAGTTGGAGATATAGTAAAAGTTAAATCTCCATTAAACAACTTTTCTGACATATATATAGAAGCTATTGGTGGTTCTGGTGGTGGAAGTACTACTACAGACTATAATGATTTAACGAGTAAACCTATATTAAATACTAACTACACTTCTTCTCTATCTCCTGATAGTAGTGAAATAATAAAAGGAACTATTGGATTACACAAAATTTCTAAAACAGGAAAATATAGTGACTTAATTGGAACACCTGATTTAGATTTTATTCCAAATTCAGAAAAAGGAGTAGCTGGAGGTGTTGCTACGTTAGATGAGAATAGCAAACTTCCAACTTCTCAATTACCAGGTGGAATTGTAACAGACCCTAATTATGTTCACACAGACAATAACTTTACAAATGCATTATTAACCAAATTAAATGGGATTGAAAGTGGAGCACAAGTTAATAAAATTGAGAGCATATCTAAAAATGGAGAAGCTTTAACTATAACAAATAAAAATGTAAACATAGAAGTTCCTACTAAATTGTCAGAACTTGAGAATGATAATAATACAGTTACAGATAAAGACTATGTCCATACTGATAATAATTTTACCAATGCTTTATTAACAAAATTGAATGGGATTGAGAGTGGGGCTGAAGTAAATGCAATTGCGGGAATTAAAACCAATGGAGTTTTACAGCCAATTGTGAATAAAATTGTAGATATAAGTATTCCTACTAAAACCAGCCAACTAACTAATGACAGTGGTTTTATAACAAATGAAGTGGACAATTTAACAAATTATTATACTGAAACCGAAATAAATGGGTTATTAAATAATAAGGCAGATAAATCTAGTGTACCAACAAAACTTAGTCAACTAAATAATGACACTGGATTTATTACCAATGCTGTAGACAATTTAACTAATTATTACTTAAAAAGTGAAACTTATACTAAAACAGAAGTAAATGATTTAATTGGACAAATAAAAACTATATCAATACAAGTTGTAGATACATTACCTACTACTGGAGAAAGTAATATTATTTATTTAGTTCCAAAAGAAGGTTCTAAAGATGATGTTTATAATGAATATATATGGGTAAATAATGCTTGGGAACTAATAGGTTCAACTCAAATAGATTTAACAGGATATGCGACAGAAGATTGGGTAAATACTCAAATTGCAAATTTTTTGACAGAAAGTCAGATTACTCAATTAATAAACAATTCTTTGGCTAACTATTATACTCAAGAACAAGTAAATAATTTGTTAGATAATAAAGCTGATAAAAGTTCAATTCCAACTAAAACAAGCGACCTAACTAATGATAGTGGATATATAACTAAGTCTGTAGATAATTTAGATAATTATTATACAGAGACAGAAATTAATAGTCTATTAGGTAATAAAGCAAATACTTCGGATATACCTACTAAAACCAGTCAGTTGACAAACGATAGTGGCTATATAGATAATACAGTAAATGATTTAGAAAATTATTACAAAAAAAATGAAACCTATAATCAAACTCAAGTTAATAATTTATTAAATAATAAGGCTGACAAAACAGAAATACCTACAAAAGTTAGTGAGCTTGAAAATGATAAAGGATATATTAGTGAAATTCCTGTTGCAAGTGCTACACAATTAGGTGGAATTAAAGTAGGAGACAACCTAGTTATAACAGAAGATGGAGTTCTTAGCTCTATTGGAGGAAGTACTGGAACAAGTGATTATAATGCATTATCAAACAAACCAGCTTTAAATACAGATAATTCTGTAGCATTAGAAGTAAATGCTCAAGAAGAAATTAGTGGTACTGTATCTTTGCATAAAGTGTCAAAAACTGGAAATTATAATGATTTATTAAACAAACCAAATATACCTTCTAAAACTAGTGACCTAACTAACGATAGTGGGTATATTACTAATACTGTAGATAATTTAACTAACTATTATAAAAAAGCAGAAACTTATAATCAGACTGAAGTTGATAATCTTTTAGGGAATAAAGCGAATACTTCAGACATACCCACTAAAACCAGTCAATTAACGAATGACAGTGGTTATATTACTAATGAAGTAGATAATTTAACAAACTATTATACAGAAACAGAAGTAAATAATTTACTAAGTAGTAAAGCCGACACTTCGCAAATACCTACAAAGGTTAGTGAACTAGATAATGATACTGGTTTTATTACTAATTCTACTAATGAATTAACAAATTATTATAAAAAAACAGAGACTTATAATAAAACAGAAGTTAATAATTTATTGGTAGATAAAGCAGATGTTGAGGATATACCTACAACTACTAGCCAACTAACTAATGACAGTGGATATATTACTAACACGGTTGATAACTTGACTAATTATTATAAAAAGAGTGAGACATATACTCAAAGTACTATAGATGAAATATTACGAGACCAAGAGCATGAAATATTGACTACTACTAGTTTAACACACTATTACAAGAAGACAGAGACTTATAATCAAACTGAAGTCAATAATCTTTTAGCAAACAAGGCTAATACAAGTGATATTCCTACTAAAACAAGTCAGTTGACAAACGATGGTTCTGATGGAACAAATCCATTTATTAGTGAAATACCAATTGCAAGTGGTACGCAGCTAGGTGGAATTAAGGTTGGAAACAATTTAAGTATTGAAGCAGATGGAACTTTAAATGCTTCTGAGGGTGGAGTTAAAAGTTATAATGATTTAACAGATAAACCAGTATTAAATACAAATGTTAGTACAAGTCAACCAGTAAGTGAAGGAGAAACAATTACTGGAGAGATTGTTTTACACAAGATTTCTAAAACTGGTTCATATAATGATTTATTAGATAAACCTACAATTCCAGAACCTTCTAATGAAGTAGAGATTTCTCAAACTCAACCTACTGATACAGAAGTAGAATTGTGGGTAGATTTAAGCGAAAATCCTTCTGGTGGTGGGCAAAAGACATATAAATATAAAATGTCAGGAAGTCCTATGAAAGAAATATCTCCAGGTGGAACAATAACTTTACCTTGTAATTACAAAGTAGGTGCTAATGTATTAGATGTTTATTTTAATGGAGAATTATTGATATTAAGTGCTGATGCAGCTGGAAGCAATGGTCATTATTTAGAAGTAGGAACCACTGGAAGTATATCTAATGAGATACAATTGACAAGTGATTGGGGTACAGGTACGGATTATTATCTTGCAATAGTAGTAAGGGGAGAATATGCTAGTCCTACAATTACTTTTACAGTAGGCACTACTCAATATCAAGCAGAAAAAGGAATGACTTTTAATGAATATACTAGCTCAAGTTATAATGTAGATGGTTTTTATGTTTATGGTGCTGACCATTATGTTTATACTGGAGATGGAAAAACTTTTTATCCACCAAGTGGAACGAACTTAGTAGTTGGAAGTGATACTATTATTAGTGGTGGAAATTATACTTTAAATGAAGGGTAAGGTGTAAAATATGGTACCATATAATCAACAATTAGATAAAGAAAAGTTAGAAGCTTCAGATTTGGTAGCAGGTCAAAATATTACACTTAATAAAGTAGGAAAAACTGTTACTATAAATGCAATTGGTGGGTCTAGCAATGGTATTCCTATTGGCACAATTATGCAATATGCAGGGTTTGCTGCACCACAAGGCTATTTGCTTTGTGAAGGTCAAGCATTGTCAAAGACAGATTATGCAGAGCTTTATGCGATAATAGGAAATTATTTTGGCGGAACAGAAACTGAGTTTTATTTACCAGATTTAAGAGAGAGAGTGCCTGTTGGAAAAAACAGTGCAAAAACGGATTATGCTTTAGGAGAAACAGGAGGTACGGCTACAGTAACTTTAACAATTGAACAAATGCCTTCTCATACGCATATCCAAAATAGCCATAATCATACTCAATCTGCACATAATCATGGATTAAATAGTCATACTCATAGCATACCTGCACATAGTCATGGACTTAATAATCATACACACTCTTTTAGTGCAACAACAAGTAATAAAGAGCTAAAAGGTACATTCAAAGCTTATAATTTAGCGTATTCTACTTTAAGTGCTTCAGGAATTGTAAGTGTTTCTACTGGCGAAACTAGTAAGTATACGGGTAATAGTTCAAACAGTAGACCGAATGGTGGATTTAGCATAGACGCTTCACATAATCACACAGTAAGTGGAACAACTGGAGCAGCGAGTGGAAGCACTGCAAATTCAAGTGCTTTAACTTCTGGTGCTGCATCTGGAAATACTGCTAGTGTGACTGCTATAAACAATGCAACAACTGCTACTAACCAAGAGACTGGTGGTGGAAATGCACACAATAATATGCAGCCTTATATTGTTTTGAATTATATAATAAAAGTAACAGAATAAGGAAAGGATGAAACATAATGGCAGTTTTAAAATATAAAGACCCGAATACTGGAGAATTTAAGAGTTTAGATTTAGGGTCTATAGAAATAATAGATAATCTTGATAGTTCTGATATTGATAGTGCATTATCTGCTAATCAAGGAAGAGTATTAAATGAAAAATTTGCTAATTATTTGGCTTTGTCTGGTGGCACTATAACTGGAGATTTAACGGTTAATAACCAGATATATATGAATGGAAATAAAGTTTTATCATTTGTAGTAACAGATAGTTGGGAATAAAAAAAATAGAAAGGAGAAGTGCGATATGAAAACTCTGAAAGCGTTGGGAGAGCATATATATATATATATATATTTACTCCACTCTCTTTTTTCAAGGTTACCCTGCGACGGAGGTCGCGGGGGCCTTTTGAACAAGAACAGAACGTAAAACAGAAATAAAACGAATCAGAATATGGACAAGAAGAAACTAATCATGGGCGGTGTTGCCGTTATCCTCATCGCGGGGGGCGTGTTCCTTTTCACGGGCAAATCCTCGAAAGGCGGGATCAAGCTGGAGACCGCTAAGGTAGGGCGCAGCACGATCACGAATACGGTTACGGCCACCGGTACGGTAGAGCCCGTTACCGAGGTTGAGGTAGGTACGCAGGTATCCGGTATCATTGATAAGATTTATGTGGATTACAATTCTGTGGTAAAGAAAGGAGAATTGATAGCCGAGATGGACAAGATCAACCTCCAAGCCGAGCTTCGTTCCGCCCAAGCGCAATTGGCGAGCAGCAAGACGGAGTTCGAGTATCAACAGAAGAACTACGCCCGTAGCAAGGTGCTTCACGAGAAACAATTGATTAGCGATACGGATTATGAGACGGCTACCTATAATTATGAGAAGGCGAAGGCCGCTTACGACCAGAGTCAGGCCTCCATGGTAAAGGTAAACCGTAATCTCGAATATGCCACGATCACGAGCCCTATAGACGGAGTGGTTATCAACCGGGCCGTTGAGGAGGGGCAGACCGTCGCCGCCGGCTTCGAGACCCCGACGCTGTTTACCATTGCCGCCGACTTGACGAAGATGCAGGTAATAGCGGATGTGGATGAGGCGGATATAGGGAACGTGGAAGAAGGTCAACGAGTTAGTTTTACGGTGGATGCCTACCCGAACGATCAATTCGAGGGCGTGGTTCGCCAGATCCGTCTGGGGGATAGCGAAAGCTCCTCCAGTGCCTCTGCCAGCACTTCTTCTTCTACGGTCGTTACCTATGAGGTAGTAATTACGGCGGATAATCCGGACTTGAAGCTGAAACCCCGCTTGACGGCGAATGTCACGATCTATACGTTGGAACGTTCGAATATCCTGACCTTACCGAACAAGGCGCTTCGTTTCATCCCCGAGCCTGCCCTTATGGAATCGTTGGGTATGACGGTGACAGATCCGAACGCGGAGGTACAACCCGGAAAACGCTTGGTTTGGTCCCGCCAAGGAAATACCTTGAGCCCGAGGCAGATTACGGTCGGAACCAGCAACAACAGCGTGACCGAAGTAACCGAGGGCTTGAGCGAGGGCGATGAGGTAGCCGTAGATTTAGCGAGCGCCGCCAACATGCCGGAAGTAGGTGCAGGAGCGGAGCGTAGCCCCTTCATGCCGGGCCCTCCGGGAAGCAACAAAAATAAGAGATAGTTTGCGTCATGAAAGAAATTATCAGATTAGACAATATAAAACGAGACTTCCACGTTGGCGACGAGACCGTCCATGCCCTGCGAGGCGTGTCGTTCACGATTCGCGAGGGGGAGTTCGTTACGATCATGGGAACCTCCGGCTCCGGAAAGAGTACGTTGCTGAACACGCTGGGTTGCCTTGATACTCCTACGAGCGGGGAGTATTACTTAGACGGAGTATCCGTGCGCACCATGAACAAGCGGCAGCGAGCGACCCTCCGGAATCGCAAGATCGGATTCGTTTTTCAAAATTACAATCTGTTGCCGAAGACGACAGCGGTAGAGAACGTAGAGCTTCCTCTCATGTACAATCCTACTTATAAAGCGGCCCAACGTAGGGAGAAGGCGGTCAACGCCTTGATCGCCGTGGGCTTGGGAGACCGACTGATGCATAAAAGTAACCAGATGTCCGGTGGCCAGATGCAGCGTGTGGCGATCGCCCGTGCCTTGGTGAACGATCCGGCGGTGATCCTTGCGGATGAGGCTACCGGCAACTTGGATACCCGTACCTCTTTCGAGATCTTGGTGCTCTTCCAGCGCCTGCACGCCGAGGGACGCACGATTATCTTCGTCACCCACAACCCGGAGATCGCCCAATACAGCAGCCGGAATATCACGTTGCGCGACGGTCATGTAACCGCCGATACGGTGAATACGAATATCTTGAGCGCCGCCGAGGCTTTGGCCCGCCTGCCCAAGAATGATGATTAGAATAATGAATTAATGTGGTAATAGCATATTATTTAGAATGAATACGACGAATTTACTAAAGATAGCCCTCCGGGCCTTCCACGCCTTTTAATTTTTCAGCTACATTTTCCGGTGTGATCTCTTCGGAATCTACCCAGCGGATCTTTACGTTTGCACGGGCTGCGATTCCGCCGTGTTTCAGTGCTTCTACCACACTCAGGTAGGCATCATGCAGCTGGATGTATTTTCCGACCATTGCGATCTCCACTTCGTGGATCGGATTTCTCAGATCTTCTACCATCTGTTTCCAGTCGGTCAGATCCGGTTCCGGGCAAGGCAGCTGAAGGGATTCACATACCACCTGTGCCAGATGTTCTTT
>ENA-ORNT01002587-ORNT01002587.1-human-gut-metagenome-genome-assembly--contig:-NODE-2587-length-11073-cov-3.199583_pt1 | contig 11073 bp, 9 predicted proteins | sample MGYA00242120_ERZ509032 | MGnify/ENA primary metagenome ERZ509032 (study PRJEB26280, sample SAMEA2338729) | human gut metagenome | biome: human gut; feature: human-associated habitat; material: faeces...
CTCCAGTCTCAGCAAGCTTCTGTGCTCCACGGAAAGACCCGTCACCACCTATGACAACAATACCATCAATCCCGTGCTTTTTACATACCTCAGCAGCCTTCTTCTGTCCTTCTTCTGTCATAAACTCAAGACATCTAGCAGTATAAAGAATTGTACCACCTCTCTGTATAATATCAGAAACACTCTTCTTATCCATATCGATAATCTCATCATTAATAAGACCGTTGTAGCCCTTCTGAATTCCTTTTACTTTAAGTCCCTTGTTAATAGCTGTTCTTACTACAGCTCTGATTGCAGGATTCATACCAGGGGCATCTCCACCGCTTGTTAATACACCGATTGTTTTAATTTCTTTAGCCATAAATAATTTCCCCTTTCATCTAAAGTCTATGACATTCACCATATAAATATCTTGTAAGTAACAAAGTATTCTCTGTCAACAGATACAACCTTTATAACACTTACAGCTTTATAATTGTCTAAATAGTTTAACCTTTTTTAATAGTACCACAAATCTTTAAAAAGATATATTATTTTAGATAATTTTTATCTAAATTTTTATACAATTATTTTATGTTGTCGTAACATTTTTATCTCCATACAGACCCTTAAGCTTCATAAGAAGTTCTGAATTAACCTGTACAGTCCTGCTTGCAGGAAGGGCAATCCTTTTATTCTCTTTAGTGCAGTATATAATAACAGAATCTTTTCCATCTGAATTGTAAAGAATATCATTAAGCTCACTCTGCTTTGACTGGTATTCTTCTTCACTCTCAAATCTTATCCAGAGCTTTCTTGGAACAGTGTTAAAATCTATAACCTTATCACATATAAGCCTTGCATTCTCATCTGCATTTGCCTGAACCCTTCCTGTAACAAACACCTTATCTGCTGTATCTATAACTGGCCGGTTAATAAGAAAGTTCCTCGGAAATACGATTACCTCAACAGTTCCAACAAGATCCTCAATTGTAAGATATGCCATAAGCTGTCCGTTCTTGGTTGTCTTAACGCTCTTATTCATTATCATTCCGCCAATCGTAGCAGTATTGCCATCTCTTACCTTAGTTTCGCCTGTCTCATCATCTATCTCAAAATCTGTTGTGACATTGGTTATATATTTCTTCACCATTCCAGTATATTCATCAAGAGGGTGTCCGCTTACATATACACCAAGAATTTCTTTCTCGTAACCAAGCAGTTCTTCCTTAGTGTATTCCGTAACATCCGGAACTTTTATCTCATAATCTTTCTTTTCTTCCTCGCCGACAAAATCAAACAGTGACATCTGTCCAGACATCGAATCTTTCTTCTGCTTAACCGCATTATCAAGCATACTGTCTGCCACAAGCATCATCGCACGCCTCTTGTTACCAAAGGTATCAAATGCTCCCGCCTTAATAAAATTCTCTACTGCCCTTTTATTAAGTGCATCTGACATACGATTAATAAAATCCTGCATTGATGTGAAAGTACCATTACTTGTTCTTTCATTTATAATTGCATTGATTGTCGGTCTTCCAAGTGACTTAATTCCTGCCATTGCAAAACGTATGCCACCATTATCTACTGAGAATTCCATCTGTGACTCGTTAACATCTGGTGGAAGAATATTGATATTCATCTGCTTACAGGCGTATATATATCCCGCTACCTTTGATGTATTATCAATTACTGATGTCATAAGTGCCGCCATAAATTCTACTGGATAATATGTCTTTAAAAATGCTGTCTGGAACGATACAACTGCATAGCAGGCAGCGTGGGATTTATTGAAGGCATACTTTGCAAAATCAATCATATCATCATATATCTTTCCTGCAACCGTCTCATCTATACCATTATTAACACAGCCCTTAACACCTTCTTCTGGATTGCCATATATGAAATTCTTACGCTCCTGCTCCATAACATATGCTTTTTTCTTAGACATTGCTCTACGGACAAGGTCACTTCGTCCCCACGAATATCCAGCAAGATCTCGTACAATCTGCATAACCTGTTCCTGATACACAATACAGCCATAGGTTGGTTTAAGAATTGGTTCTAACTGTGGGCAGGCATAAGTAACATTTTGCTGGTTATTCTTACCTTCTATATACTGTGGAATAAAGTCCATAGGACCTGGTCTGTATAATGATATACCCGCTATCAGATCTTCCAGATTGCTAGGTTTTAATTCCTTCATAAATGACTTCATTCCTGCACTTTCAAGCTGGAATATACCATCACATCTTCCTGTACTTATCGCATCAAATACCCCTTTATCAGTGTAGTCAATCTTATCTATAGAGAAGTCCTTATTGTGCTTTTTAATAAGATTTTCTGCATCTTTAATAACTGTAAGTGTTCTAAGACCAAGGAAATCCATTTTTAGAAGTCCTAATTCTTCAAGCGTTGTCATTACAAATTGGGCAACTACTGCACCGTCAGATCCAGTTGATAACGGAACATAATCTTCTACTGGCTTTCCACATATAAGAACTCCTGCGGCGTGCATAGATGCGTGCCGTGGAAGTCCCTCAAGCCTTTTACTCTTATCAATTAAATCTCTTACAGCCTCATTGTTCTCATATTCATTTCTAAGGTCTGGATTTTCATTAATTGCTTTATCTATTGTAATTCCAATCTCTCTTGGAACCATCTTGGCAATATTATCAACCATAGCATATGGAAGGTCTAACACTCTTCCAACGTCCTTTATAACAGCCCTAGCTGCCATAGTACCAAATGTAACAATCTGTGATACACAATCCTTACCATACTTGGCAACTACATAATCTATTACTTCCTGTCTTCTCTCATAACAGAAATCCACGTCAATATCGGGCATAGATACACGTTCCGGATTTAAGAAACGCTCAAAGATAAGGCTGTATTTAATAGGGTCAAGGTCTGTAATCTCAAGGCAGTAAGATACTATGCTTCCTGCCGCTGAACCTCTTCCCGGACCGACCGGTATATCGTGCCTTTTAGCATAATTAATGTAGTCCCATACAATAAGGAAATAATCTACATATCCCATTGAATATATTACTGAAAGTTCATATGCCAATCTTTCAAATATATTATTAGTATCCCTGGCAATCTTAATAACTACATCTTTTCTATCCTCAACTGCTTCCTCTTCTGCCTTTCTGACAAAATCCTCAACAGATATATCTGCCGCCTGATTTGGATATCTTTTCTTAAGTCCCTCGTAACACAGATAATTAAGATATGTCCAGGATGTATAGCCATCTGGCACTGCAAATTTAGGGAGCTTGGTAACTCCAAATTCTATCTCTACATTACATCTTTGTGCGATCTTTTCTGTATTGGCTATTGCCTGAGGTGCATATTTGAATAAATCGGACATTTCTTCCGGTGATTTAAGATAATACTGTCCACCTGTATATCTCATTCTGTTCTCATCTGTAACTTTCTTTCCTGTCTGTATACAGAGCAGTATATCGTGTGCCTCAGCATCATCTGCATATGTATAATGCACATCATTAGTACATATAAGTTCAATTCCTGTCTCCTCAGACATTCTTAAAAGCTGTGGATTAACATAATGCTGTTCTGCAATTCCGTGATCCTGTAATTCAAGGAAGAAATTGCCCTTGCCAAATATGTCCTGATATTCCAGTGCTACCTTCTTAGCTTCTTCATACATTCCTCTTGTGAGGTATCTTTGAACTTCACCTGCAAGGCAGGCACTTGATGCGATTATGCCCTCACTGAATTCCCTTAATACTTCTTTATCAACTCTTGGCTTATAATAAAAACCTTCTGTAAAGCCCCTTGATACAATCTTCATCAGGTTCTGGTAACCCTTGTTATTCTCTGCTAACAGAACAAGGTGGTTATATTTATCATCACCTGTTCCTGCTTCCTTATCAAATCTTGAACCCGGAGCAACATACACCTCACAACCAAGAATAGGCTTTATTCCTGCATCCTTTGCAGCCCTGTAGAAATCAATAACTCCGTACATAACACCATGGTCTGTTATCGCAAGACTATCCATTCCAAGCTCTGCCGCTCTTTTAGTTATCTCTTTTATTTTACTTGAACCGTCCAGAAGTGAATACTCTGTATGGACGTGTAAATGTGTAAATGGCATATGCTCCCTCCATAATAATTATTATTAACAGCATACCATAATTCATGGTAAAAAGAAACCGTATCAGCCATATGACCAATACGGTTTTCATACATAATATTAGGAAAAAAGTTTATATAAATGTGGTGTATATCCACATTTTATCGTTATTAATAGTGCTGTTCTTTCTTAAGTTAATAGCACATTTTCTTTATCTATATACCTTTATTTATACAAGTCCAAGTACCTTAGGAAGGAACATTGAAAGCATTGGTATATAAGTTACAAGCAAGAGGGCAATAAGTATTATTGCAAAGTATGGAAGCAATGTCTTTATTACGCTTTCGATTGTAGTTCCACCAACTCGGCAGCCTGTAAAGAGAATTGTTCCTACAGGTGGTGTTATTGTACCAATTGATAAGTTGAAGCAGAGTAAGATACCAAAGTGAATTGGATCCATTCCGAATGACTTACAGATTGGTAATAAAATTGGTGTAAAGATAAGTATCGCTGGTGTTACGTCCATAAATGTACCAACTACAAGTAATAATACATTGATAAGAAGTAAGATAAGATACTTATTAGTTGTAAGACCAAGGATTGCATTTGCTATCATATCTGGAATTCCTGTAAATGCCATAGCCCATGACATAATTGATGAAAGTCCGATCATAAATGTAATGATACCTGTTGTCTTAGCTGCTTCAAGGACAATTCTTGGAATGTCTTTAATCTTGAAAGCCTTATATATAAGTGATAATACGGTTGCATATACTACTGCGATAGCAGAACCTTCTGTTGCTGTGAAGATACCACCAAGGATACCTCCGATTACGATTACGATAAGTAAAAGGCTTGGGATTGCCTGCCAGAATGTCTTAAGAGCAACCTTAACTGGAACTCTCTGCTCTGCCTGATAACCACGCTTCTTAGCCATAATTCCTGCAAGTATCATAACTGCACCACCCCAGAGAAGACCTGGAATATAACCTGCCATAAAGAGTGCTGCGATTGATACGCTTCCTGCAACGCTTGAATATACGATCATTGTGTTACTTGGTGGAATTAACATACCTACTGGAGCAGATGCTACGTTTACTGCTGTACTGTAGTTCTTGTCATATCCTTCTTTTTCTTCAAGTGGTCCGATTGTACCACCCATAGCTGCTGCTGCACCAGAACCTGATATAGCTCCGAATAACATATTAGCTACTACATTTGACTGTGCAAGTGCACCTGGCATACGTCCACTGATTACCTTGGCACAATTAACAAGTCTTGTTGCTATACCACCATTATTCATTATATTACCTGCCAGAATGAAGAATGGAATTGCTATAAGCGAGAATGAATTAGAACCCGCAAATATTCTCTGAGCAGAAGTTGCAAATGAAACATCTGCTGGAATCATACATATCATTGATACTGCTGATGACATACCAATTGCTACACCGATTGGAGCGCCGATAACAAGCAGTACAACCAGTATTGTAACCATTACTAAGGCTACCTGTAATGCTATACTCATATATACCTCTCATTTCTATGCACTTATGTGCATTGCGTACCTTTATGCTTCATCTTTTTTAAGTTCAAGTCCGATATTGTATATGCTGTAAAAGATAATTATTACGCCGCATATTGGAATAATTGAATATATAATACCTGTTGGAATATGCAAGATTGAGTCAAACTGTACGAAGTTCATATGTGTAATCTTAAAACCACCAAATACCATTATAAGACCAGCAAATGCGATTGTTACACATTCAATTATTATATTGACGATTCTCTTAGCTTTCTTAGGAAGCTTATCTTTTACTACTGCAATATTAATGTGCTCTCTCTGTCCAAACATATATGTTGCAGATATGATTATTAACCATACAAATGAATATCTTGTAAGTATTTCTGTTACACTGCTTGGAGCTGAGAAAATGTATCTGGCAACAACCTGATAAGTTACCATAAGTACCATCATTATAAATATGAATACACTTGCATACGAAGTTACTTTATCTAATATATTTTTTACTGTCTTCATATTAATTCTCCTCTCTTAAAGCTTCTACTTTATTATAAATATCCTTTGTCATATCTGACTGGTTAGCAATACTGTCAAGTAATGGCTGGCATTTTTCCCTGAATTCGTTAGTATCCGGATACACAAAGATTGCACCGTGCTCTTCTGCTTCTTTCTTACCTGCCTCAACAGCTTCCTTAAATGTATCAAATTCATATTCTGTTGATTCCATTACAAGCTTATCAAATATTGCTCTGTCTTCTTCTGACATGCTGTCAAGGAAATTAGTACTTGCTACAACTACATCAGGGTGAACAATATGTCTTGTATATGAGTAATATTTAGCTACTTCATAATGCTTGAAATCTGAATATACAAGCTCACTGTTCTCACCTGCATCAATTACACCCTGCTGAAGTGCTGTATACACTTCTGACTGTGACATTGCTGTACCTGTACCACCCATATACTTAACCATATTAAGATATGTTGTACTATCATTTACTCTTACAATCATACCCTTAAGATCATCTGCTGAGTTGATAGGCTTGTCAGCATATATATTTCTTTCACCTGCTGTATATATTGTAAGGACTTCAAAATTGTACTTTCTTGTTGACTTGAAAAGGTCTGTAAATACCCCTGATTCTGTTGCTCTTCTTAAATGATCCATATCCTGATAAAGATAAGGTGCACCGACAATAGCAAAGTTAGAATCATATCCTTCTGGAACTGAACATGGTACTATAGCCATATCAAGTGCACCAGTTCTGATGAATTCTGCCATAGAACCCTGCTCACCAAGTACACCGTTAGCATATATAGTCATTTTGTATCTGCCATTAGTAGCTTTCTCGAACTTCTCACCAAGCTCCTTCATAGCTTTATACTGTGGGTGATTTTCATTCTGGTTAAATGCTACTCTGATAACCTTAACTTCCTGACCATCTGCACTTTTACTTCCGCATCCCGTAAGTGTAAAGCTGGCCATTAAACATACGCATAATAATAATGCCATCAATTTTTTACCCATAAAATCCTCCATTCTTATGCTTTTGCATACAAGTGAATTACTTTAAAAGTTCTACACTTACTTTAACTACAACTTTTCTTACCTTCATAGGCTCTCCATCTGCAACCTGTGGTCTGTGAATATCTGTAGGGAAGAATACACAGAAGCAGCCAGGTGTTGATGTGATAAAGCCTTCATTTTCTACATCTTTAACAAATATAAGATCTCTCTCATCATATCTTTCTGCCACTTCGTAGTTACCTGTATCTGGTGTGAAGCCTAACTTTTCCCTTCCTGTTACAAGGAACTGTACATCAAGATATTTCTCGTGGTATTCCGGCTTTCTTGCCTCTAATGGTTCTGTCTCAGTGTCGAATACCTGTGCATACATAAGCTTTCCTTCTATCTCATATACGCCGGTTTCCATTTTAGTAAAATCATTGTTCTTTAAATATTCTATTGCTCTTTGTACTGCTGCTGGATAATTCTTAAAATCATCCTTTGTATGAATTGATGAAAATATCATAACAAAACTCCCTTCTATTATAAATATGAAATTCTATAATATATACATTTATATTTTATTCTACATTATTCTTGCTTTTGTTCTCCATTGCATGAACCATATTAACAATCATCTTATGTGATGGAACTGGAACTCCCAATCTGTCACCAGCCTTAACTACCGCACCGCTGATTGTATTAACCTCCGTAAGCCTTCCTGCCTTAAGGTCTGCATATATAGATGTTCTTCCTTCTGGAGAATTAAGAGATGTATTTCTTACCCGTTCAATCATCTCTTCTTCATTAAACTCAAGCCCCATAGCTTTAGCTACCTGCATTGCCTCTTTTATAAGAATAACTGTCATATTCCATGCATATTCATCTGTTGCGATAAATCCGATTGGAACCTGAAGAACTCCTGTAAGAACACTAAGTGAAACATTAGTAAACAGCTTGTCCCATATAAGCTGCTGGATATTATCATAAATGTGTGTATCAAATCCACAAGAGTCAAGACAGACCTTAACTTTGTCAAGCATATGCTGTGAATCTTCAACAAGCATACCGATATTGGTCTTGCCCTTGCCGCCTCTTCTTACATATCCGTCACCAAGGATTGCTCCATTATCTTCTGTTGTACCTATGATAATTCTTTCCTTAGGAACAAATTCCAAGATAATGTCTTCGTGGCCTGCACCATTCTGAAGAGTCATTACATATGTGTTATCTCCTATTATTCCCTTATTCTCCATAAGTGCTGCTCTTGAATATAAAGCCTTGACAAATATAATTACTAAATCTACTTCACCTATTCCTTCACTACTAAGTAATGCTGCTGGGTGATATATTACATCTGTATCATTCTCAAATAACTTTAATCCGTCTGCATTAATCTTATCTACAAGTTCTGCCTTCTTATCAATCATATATACATCATTGTTAGTAGAAAGATGTCCACCATATATAGAACCCATGGCACCAGCTCCAAGTACCGCTATCTTCATAGTATGCCTCCATTTCTTCACATTTTTGTTATCTTAAATATTATTTCTTCTTAAAATATTCTTCTTTTATCTGTTTATTATTACCGTAATAAATATTTTTCTTTATTTATTATTTTTGCTATTGCGGTAATAAATATTTTTTTATTATTTCTATTGCTGCCGGCAGCCCTTAAGACCGCCAGCATATTATATTATGTTAAATACATTTTCCACTGATTAGCGGGTAAATTCTGCAAGACCTTCAATAGCATAAGCTCTGATTGGGCAAGAATCCAAGCCATATATTGGAAGTGGTGAGTATGACATAAAGAATGTATCCTGTGAAAGCTTATCTAGGTTCTTTAATACTTCAAGGAATACGATGTTCTCTGCCATACAGATGTCGTGGAAAGGCTTAACATCTTCGTTGCAGTTCTCAATTGAAACACCATCACCGAAGCCTACACACTTAATCTTGTGGTCTACACACCACTGTGCTGTCTCACCATTTACTAATAATCTCTGATCCTTGTCTGTATTAGTATCAGGTGTGAATGGGTCAAGCTTGTAAGATGAGTCGATGATAAGAATATCACCTTCCTTTACCCAGCCTTCTGTTGCCTTGTCAAGGTCTGCCGCACTGATGTGCTTTCTGTGAGGAAGTGTATCCTTGAAGTCAACATATATTGCTCTTCCCATAAATGTTGTAAGTGGAAGTTCAGCAACTGATGGCCAGTTGTCATCGTGATGATAAGGACACTCGCAATGTGTTCCTAAGTGGCTTGTAAGATCCATTGCTGTGTGGAAATCAGGAATTGGTCCGCCTGTGTTATATCTGATAAGGTGGCATCTTCTTGACTCTGTCTTTGGGTCTAATGGCTTTGTAAGATCGATTACCTTTAATCCGTTTCCTAAAGCAAATGTTGTGTTCATAATTAAATCCTCCTGTGAATTAAATATTTTGTTTACTTGTTAGCTTTTTAGATACTTGTTAAATTTTCCTGTTTGTTACTTATTTGTCATTTCCTTTGGCACTTGCAGTATACCAGTATACCGGTTTATAATCAATTATCAAAGCTTTATAAATTTCTGATAATATTTTTGTAATATATGCACAAGTGTAAGTCGATTTTCAAATACTTTTACTAAAATAGCATATCCATTTTTATATATTTGTTAAACTTTTGACATTGCACCAGATGAAAACATTGTAAAAATATAGCATTTGTTGTATCATAGTGGTTTGCATAAGCTTTAATGTCTATTGCAATTTTTATATTATTTTGCAAGATTGGAGAATATATGAATAATTCAACCTCTTATTGGTTAAAAAAAGGAATTCACAATGGTATGCCTATAGCACTTGGCTACCTTGCTGTTTCTTTTACGTTGGGAATTGCCGCTAAGAATGCAGGACTGACCGCCTTACAGGCTGCCCTTGCAAGCATAACATGCCACGCTTCTGCTGGTGAGTTTGCCGGATTTACACTTATTGCGGCACTTGCTGCATATACAGAGATTGCTGTTATGGAACTTATAATTAATGCACGATATTTTCTTATGTCGTGTGCCTTAAGCCAGAAATTAGATAATAAAATGCCATTTTTTCACAGACTTATTATGGGATTGTTCGTTACTGATGAGATATTCGGACTGACAGTATCTGTTCCTGAAAAACTCAACCCCGCATATATGTACGGAATGGTTCTTGTAGCCTCACCCGCGTGGGTTCTTGGAACATACTTCGGCGTGCTATTTGGAAATATACTTCCAGCTAATATTGTAAGTGCTTTAAGTGTCGGATTATACGGAATGTTCATTGCAATAATAATTCCTCCGGCAAGGAAAAATCACATAATTGCAGGCGTTGTAGCAATATCAATGATTATAAGCTGTATATTCAGCTATGCCCCTGTTATAAGCAGCATTTCCTCTGGAACTCGAATTATTATATTAACAGTTATCATCTCACTTGCGGCAGCAATTCTTTTTCCTGTGAAGGAAGAGAATGCCAGAAGTGCTGATAACACTAATGCTACTAATAATACTTAAGAAACATATTACTTATATAGAATTGGGAGATTATTTATGCCTACACATAATACATACATATACATATTAATTATGGCTCTTGTAACATATCTTGTAAGAGTTCTCCCTCTTACACTGATACGAAAAGAGATTAAAAATATCACAGTTAAATCATTTCTTTACTATGTGCCTTATGTAACACTTGCTATTATGACTTTTCCAGCGATATTATCTGCAACCTCCAGTATAATATCAGCGGCTATCGCTTTTGTAATAGCCATCGTGCTTGCGTGGATTGGAAAAAGCCTTTTTCAGGTTGCAATGTTAAGCTGTGCATCAGTATTTATTGTAGAACTTGTTATAACATTTTTACAGACACATTAATATAAAGATTAAACCGCCGTCAGCCCTTGAAATTAAAGGCTGGCGGCGG
>ENA-ORNT01002588-ORNT01002588.1-human-gut-metagenome-genome-assembly--contig:-NODE-2588-length-11071-cov-6.269699_pt1 | contig 11071 bp, 8 predicted proteins | sample MGYA00242120_ERZ509032 | MGnify/ENA primary metagenome ERZ509032 (study PRJEB26280, sample SAMEA2338729) | human gut metagenome | biome: human gut; feature: human-associated habitat; material: faeces...
CTGTCGTTATAGGATGGTAGGAGGTGCGTGCCTACACTATTGCTGAATAGTTACCCCCCTAATTTTACAATGCTTAGTAATTTTGTACCTAAATAGATTGTGCATTCCTGTCAAAATCAACCTGTCGCCCTACCTGACGGCGAACAAACTGGGTTAGAACTGAGCATGGAGGCACTAAAAACAACTGTGATCATTACTAATTATCTAAAGAGAACATTAAAACGATGAAAACAACTACTTCACAACACGGCGAACGCTGCTTATGGCGGCGCAGCTGGAGTGTTGGAATCGCCACGGCACTCCTTGCCGCTGCACCCTTTGTGGCATCAGCACAAAGCGACGGCACAACGGGCGGCGAAAATTCAAGCACTATTTACAAGAGTGTAGCCGAGCTACCGGGACGCACCTTTGAGGAGCTCCAGGCGGGTATCACCACCAGCTGTTCCTACGACGACCCGAGCAAAGTGTACTTCCTCTACAACGTGGGGTCAGGCAAGTTTCTCAACATGGGAGGCTACTGGGGCACGCATGCCTCTATGAAGGACTACCCGATGCCGCTTTGGACACGCAATGGAACGGCTATGCAGACATTTACGGAAGTCTCAACGCCCTCTCTCAACTTCACACAAAACATCGCCGCGGAGGGCAGCATGTTGAAATGGGTGAACTCGGGAGCGAACAAGACAACCGACATGGGCGTATTCTGCGACCGTCCTGAGAATCACAACTCAAACGGTTACGATGGTTGGTTCTTTGAGGCAACAAACGACGGAAAGAACACTTACCACATCTACACCTATAATTCAACGAAAGCTACCAGTGAGGACGACAAATTTTATCTCTACGCTTACTCCCATGGACAGGCTACGGCCGACAAAAACTGTGGAGCAGATACAAAGGAGAAACTCTTTTCGGGTTCTACGTCTGACGATTATATGAAATGGCGCGTCCTCACCTTGCAGGACATCTACAAATTGCTGGAGGAGAGCAGCGAGGACCTGGATCGTCCGATTGACCTTTCCTTTAAGTTGAAGTGTCCTGGCTTCGAGCGTGGAAGAACGGACATCAACGAATGGCAGGTATATACCTCTTCCGTAGCATCGGGATCGTACACCCGTATCGGTCTGGAGGAGTACAACTGGAAAACGGACACGAAGGTATCGACTGCGCCTACTTCCCTGTCACGCGGCACGGGCGAATCGTATAACAACGGTAACTATAAAACGTCACCCTCTTCTTATTCATACAATTTCCCCTACTCGAACAACAATTCCCAACCCATCACCAACGTAACTGACTACCGTCGATTCATGGGTAAGTTCTTCTGCATGGACGTACACGGCACGCATGGCTACATGTACCAGAAGATGTATGTGAAGCACCCGGGCACCTACGTCGTACAGTGCAAGGGCTACTCCAACACGCCGAAAGCCCAGCTCTTCGCAGGCGTCGCAGGCACGGATGGCGGAGGCATGGGCATGTTCGACGGCTCAAAACGCACGACTACGCTTAGCCAGGTCAGCAACATGACTGACGACGAGCAGGCTCGCCTCCACGTCAAAGAAAAGAACATGGACTATGCGGGCAAGGAATTCTACGAGACGAGCAATTATATCAATAGCGTGGTCATAGAGGTGACGAAGGAGATGATTAGCCAAGCTGGTCCCGACGGCGCCTGCATCGCCCTCGGTATCTACATTGGCGACGCCAGCGAGACACCTGACGCCAACGAATGGACGGTGTTCGATGACTTCCGCGTGCTCTACGCCAGCAACGTGAGGGGCAAGGACCTCGTTCTCGACGAGCTCCGTGGCGACCTGGACTACTTGAAGGAGGGCGTCACCTACGAGAACAGTATCCTCCATCTTGCCAAAACCTTCACCAAGGACCGCTGGAACTCCTTCGTACTGCCCGTGAATCTCACGGCCTACCAGCTTCGCACGGCCTTTGGCGACGGCGTGCGCCTTGCCAAGCTCAAGACGCTCACAGAGACCGAGCTGCAGTTTGAGACCGTAAAGCTCAACGAGAACACCAATATCGTTCTCGAGGCTTATAAGCCGTACATCATCTTCCCGACCAAGACGATGGACAAGTACAGTCCCTACACAGCTACCATCAGCGAGACTAACAAGGTAGTGATCCAGGGTGAGCACTTCAAGATCCCCAACGTCACGTTCACGAACGACCTCAGCAAGATGGACGAGCACTGGACGACGAAGCTGACTCACGACGTGGGAGCCATCACGGCCTACGGCACCTTCGTCCGCACCTTCGACCCGGACGCCACACAGGACCAGACCACGGGCGAATGGTCATTCTCCGAAAAGAGGGGAACGATACGCGAGGGCTACGACAACCTGGTGGGAAGCTACTTCTTCGACTATGGCAATGTATATTATACCGAGAACCCGGACAAGGTGCGCGGTCTCCGCGGCTTCTCTTGCTGGTTCAAGCCCAACACGAGCAACGGCACGAAGCCCGCAGTCTATCTCGACGGCGTGAAGCAGGAGGCAGAGTTGACGGCCATCGGTGAGCTGGTCATCAGCCCCGAGGCTGCCAACCGCTACGGCAAGAACAATGGCGTGTACAACCTCCAGGGACAACGTGTCGGCAATACGACCGAGGGTCTGCCCAGCGGCATCTACATCGTCAACGGACGCAAGCATGTGGTAAGATAATCCAATCAGACAAACTTTTAAAAAGGACTTAAGAAAAATGAAACGCAAATATATCAAGCCCGTAACTACTGTGTTGATGGTGGAGACACAGAACAACTACTGTGCAGCTACGTCGTCTTGGGTTGTAGGCAAGTTCCACGACAACGGCCAGGTGGAATTAGACGATCCCGCCTCTGACATGGGCCCTGTCATTACGGACAAAGATGAAGCCGTGAAAAAGTACGACCCATGGAACAGCTATAACTGGTAGTCCGCGCGGCATAAGGCCGTCGGCAACGACTACATATTATATTTAGATCAATGGACGAAAGCCGCTTTACTTGGCTTTCGTCCATTTCTGTTTAAGCGAGAAGCCTTTGGTGTTGGAGGGAGAAGCCTTTGGTGTTCTCCCACACAAAAAACTTCTGCCGAGAAAATCGGGTAAAACGCTACCCCATTTCAAAGTTTCTTCTTACCTTTGCACTTGCACCAGATTGCCACACGCTGCCTTCGGCCGCGCATGGCGATCAACGAACGATATTAAATCAAACTAATCATGGAAGTCGTGGCGGAGGCTGTCCTTCCCACGGGTTCGCCTTTTAACTAAGACATGGAAAAAAGAAGAACTTTGAAAAACTGGATTATCGCCACCCGACCCTGGGCCTTGCCCGCCTCGGTGATGCCGATTCTTATCATGTGGGCCTACCTCTACTGCCAGAGCCATGGCGGAGGCGAGGACACGACACCGATCAACTGGCTCAACGCCCTACTCTGCCTCCCGCTGCTCTCCATCGTCCACTCGGGCGGCAACATGGTGAGCGACTACTTCGACTTCACGTGGGGCGTGGACACGAAAGCCTGCAGCAATGGCGTGACGTGGATACACGACGGCACGTTCCGCCCCAAAGAGATCCTGCGCTATGGACTGGTGCTCGTGGCGTTGGCCGTGCCCATCGGCGTGTTTCTGCTCTACAACTCGTCGTGGTCGGGATGGTGGATCGGACTGGCGGGCGTCCTGCTCGCTTTGGTCTATCCCTGGATGAAGTCCCACCACCTGGGCGACATCAACATCCTCGTGAGTTTCGCCCTGCTCCCTGCCCTCGGCACGTTCTTCGTGGCCGTGGGGGCCTACGACCCGCAGTCGCTGCTGATGATCCTGCCCATCGGCCTCATCACAGTGGCCATCCTCCATGCCAACAACACCCGCGATGTGAAGACAGATCTTCAGGCCGGGCTGGGGACCATCACGACCTCGGTCTCGCTGATGAACGCCAAGGCCATCTATACCTTCGAGATCTTCGCTCCCTACGCCCTGGCCCTGCTCTATGTGATCCTGCTGGGACAGCCGTGGACGCTGCTGGCGGTCGTGCTGACGTTGCCCCTGGCCCTGCGCAACGTGCGGACGATGATCGAGGCAGAAGACGACCTGCCCTACCGAGGCATTCAGCGACTCGACCAGACGACGGCGCAGCTACAGATGGCCTTCGGCCTCCTCTACGCCTTGGGCTTCTTCCTCGGCAGTTGGCTGGGAGTATAAGAACTTATATATATAAGAAATGAGAAAGACCATTGCTGCCGTCCTCATCGCAGCCCTGCTGTGGTTTGTGATGTTCTCGCCCTGGACGGCGCCACACATCAACTTCTGGTACACGATGACGTGTTCGGCCCTCACCCTCACCACGCTCTCTACGGTCTGGTGTAGAGAGTGGCTGAAGGACCTGAGGTTCTCGCCCCGCGCGGTCGCGGCGGGACTGTCGATCGCCTTCGTGCTGTGGTGGGTGTTCTGGACGGGCGACAAGGTGTCGCAATGGATGTTTGGTTTCGCCCGCGGACAGGTGGACATGATCTACTCCATGAAGGGCGGCACGCCCCCTGCCGTCATAGCCGTCCTGCTCCTCCTCGTCATCGGTCCGGCAGAGGAGATCTTCTGGCGCGGCTTCATCCAGCGACGGATGATGGCGCGCTGGGGCGCCAACGCGGGACTGGTGGCTGCCACGGCCTGCTACACGCTCGTCCATCTGCCTTCGCTCAACTTCATGCTGATCGTGGCGGCAGGAGTCGTAGGCGGCTGCTGGGGCCTCATCTATCGCTTCTTCCCGCAAAGCCTCACGGCTCTCATCATCTCCCATGCCGTATGGGACGCCTGCGCCTTCGTTCTCTTCCCCTTCTGACAGGATGCAAAAAGGGGAAAGACCCACGGTCCTTCCCCTGATATTTTCTTGCGAAAAAGAATTGACAGTTATGCGTTGACCGCATCGCTGAGGTCAGCACCAGCCTTGAACTTCACCACCTTGCGTGCGGGGATGACAATCTTGGCACCCGTGGCGGGGTTGACACCCTGACGCTCGGGACGCTCGTTGACCTCGAAGGTACCGAAGCCGACCAGCTGCACTTTCTCGCCAGCTACCAAAGCATTCTTCAGTTCGCGCAACGTGGCGTCCAAAGCATCCTTGGCCTCAGCCTTCTTCAGACCCGAGCCGGCCGCAATCTTCTCGATTAACTCTGTTTTGTTCATAACTTTTCTTGATTATCGATTAATATATATTGATTCAAACGCTTGTGGGTGCAAATATAAGAGAATAGTTTTACAACACAAACTAAAAATCGGAAAAAGTGACGAAAATTGCGTAAAAAAGCGTATTGAGGGGCCTCCGTGTGCAGTTAATGAGGATTTTTTCGTAATTTTGCACGGTATAATCAAAAAGAACAAAAATGCTCACGCGCGAAATACCCGCAGTCACAAAGAATCTGCTGATCATCAACTCCATCATGTTTATCGCCACCTGGGTGACGGAAAACATGGGGATAGACCTGACCGGCATGCTGGGACTGCACTTTTTTCTGGCTCCTGACTTCCACCTCTACCAGATATTCACCTACATGTTCATGCATGGTGGCCTCGGGCATATCTTCATGAACATGTTTATGCTGTGGATGTTCGGACCCGTGATGGAGGCCTATTGGGGTTCGAGGAAGTTCTTTTTTTATTACATCATCTGCGGCTTGGGCGCAGGCTTCTGCCAGGAGCTGGCACAGTTTGGACAGTTCTACATCATCTGCAATGAACAAGTGCCTGGCTTCACCTTCGCCGACACCATGATGGTGGTGCGGGCCAACCAGGGCTTGCTCAACCTCTGGACGACAGTAGGCGCCTCGGGTGCGCTCTACGGCATCCTCCTGGCCTACGGTATGTACTTCCCCAACGAGCGAATGTTTGTCATTCCCTTCCCCTTCCCCCTCAAGGTCAAGTGGGTAATCGCCGGTTCCATCGCCCTGGAACTGTTCTCGGCCATTGCGACCACCAACGACGGCGTGGCCCATCTGGCCCACCTCGGCGGCATGCTCTTCGGCTACATCCTCATCAAGTACTGGCGCAAGCATCCCTTCATGGAAGGCAACGGCTTCGGAAAGCACGGAGGAGGCTGGCAGAACACGGGCCACAAGCGCAAGAACTGGGGCGGATTTGGCAAAAACTGGGGCGGCTTCGACGTGCTCAAAGGCAAGAAAAACGCAGGCGAGACCACACGACAGGAGACCGACTGGGAGTATAACGCCCACAAGAAGGCTACCCAGGAGGAGATCGACCGCATCCTCGACAAGATACGAAAGAGCGGCTACGACAGTCTGACGAAGGAGGAGAAGCAGACGCTCTTCGACAGTAGCAACAACTAAGGGCTGCGCACGACAGAATGGGTTTCCCCGTAGCCGAGGATTCTTCCGCGGAGGCGGGGGAGTCTTCCTCCGAAACGGGGAGAAATAGCACGACGTAACCATTATAAACACGACGAGAGAGAGAGAACGCTATGGAGAAATTGAGAAAGGCGATGCGCCTTCTGCTTGTGGTGGCCAACTTATTGGCTATCATAGCATTGCTATTGGTGGGCTATTCCGACCTGCTCCAGCCCGAGGCGTGGCCCAAACTGAGCAACGTGGGGCTGCTGATGCCTGCCGTCATCCTCGCCAACCTCGTCTTTCTCGTCCTCTGGACACTGCTGCGCCCGCGCCTGCTGTGGCTGCCCGTGGCGGGTCTGCTGCTGGCCTTTGTCCCCATCCGCCAATACACGCCCTTCAACCCCACGGAGGAGCCGCCCCACGGCGCTTTGAAACTGTTGTCATGGAACGTGGCCATGTTTGAGGGCCACGTCACGAAGGAGGGAGAGAAGAGCGAGATGATGCGCTACCTGCTCGATAGCGACGCCGACTTCATCTGTCTGCAGGAGGCCACGGACAAGGGCGACAGTCTCTCGCCCCTAAAGTTGCTGCGACACAAATACGCCTATACCGCCTTCATCCCCAAAGCCTCGGAGACCGGCCACGGCCTGTTTCTGGCCTCGCGCTACCCCATCCTGAGCCACGACTCCATCCCCTACCACTCCCCGGGCAACATGAGCGTGGACTTCCTCGTCGATGTGGGCGGCCAAAAGGTCTGCATCATCAACAACCACCTCCAGTCCTACGGCATCTCGGAGAAGGAGCGCGAGGACTTCCACCATATCCTCCAAGGCGACGTGGAGGCCGACACGGCACGTATCGAGACGCTCCAGCTGATCGAGAAACTATCGAAGGGAACGACCCGCAGGGCGGCCCAGGTACGCATGGTGGCCGCACGCATCCAGCAGCGCCTCAAGGAGGGGCTGCCCGTCATCGCATGCGGAGACTTCAACGACACCCCCATCTCCTACACACACAGGACCCTGTCGAAGGGACTGACAGACTGCTACATAGCCTCGGGCAACGGTCCCGGACGGTCCTTCAACCGCAACGGAATCTATACACGCATCGACCATATCCTCTGCTCCGACTTCTTCAAGCCCTATGGCGCCAAAGTCGACGATCGTATCCACACAAGCGACCACTACCCTATCTTCTGCTGGTTGGAAATGCGGCCAAAACCTTAAAAAAATGACATTTAAGGCCGAAAGTTTTCCCAATATGTGAAAAAATCAGTATCTTTGCACGTTTGTAGTACGTTCGTGTCTCTTTTGCGAGGCAGGACGGGCTATGAATGGGCGCTTTTTAGCTGATTAAATTCAAAAACAACAATAAAAATGCAGAACAAAGGACTAGTAATTTGCGTGGCCGTCTTGCTGACGCTCGCAAGTATCTTCTACCTGTCTTTCTCGGTAGCCACCAGCTACTATGACAGCCAGGCCGAGAAGATCAAAGATCCCATTGCGCGGCAGGACTACAAGGACTCCGTGAAGTATCTGGGCATCTACTCTTATCAGAAGTGTCTGGAGACACAAATCGGCCTCGGCCTTGACCTGAAGGGCGGTATGAACGTCATTCTGGAGATCTCCGTACCCGACGTCGTCGATGTGCTCGCTGACCACAAGACCGACCCGGCCTATGTGAAGTCGCTCCAGCAGGCCAAGAAGGAGGAGGAGACGAGCCAGCGCGACTTCATCTCTCTCTTCATCGACGCTTACCACAAGAACGCGCCGGGCCACCGCCTGGCCGAGATCTTCGCCACCCAGCAGCTCAAGGGCAAGGTGAGCACGCAGAGTACGGACGAGCAGGTGGAGAGCGCCTTGCGCGCAGAAGTGACCGCCGCCATCGACAACTCCTACAACGTGGTCCGCAACCGTATCGACCAGTTTGGCGTCGTGCAGCCCAACATCCAGAAGCTCGAGGGACAAGAAGGCCGACTGATGGTCGAGATGCCGGGTATCCGCGAGCCGGAGCGTATGCGCAAGCTGCTGCAGGGTAGCGCCAACCTGGAGTTCTGGGAGACCTACAACAACCAGGAGATCACGCCGTATCTCGTCCAGCTGGACCAGCGTCTGGCCAATGGCGACAACGGCACGGAGAAGAAGGACACGGCTGCCACTGACGGCACGAAGGCCCCGGCCAAGAAGGCTGCCTCCAAGCTGCAGCTCCGCGACAGCCAAAACGCTGCCGCCAACGCCGCCAAGAACGAGACCGACGCCCAGCTGCGCCGCGACCACCCGCTGCTCTCCATGCTTCAGACCATCCCGGGCGAGGCCCTCAGCATCGTAGGCTATGCCAACGTGCGCGACACCGCCGCTATCAACAAGCTCATCTATAGCCATCTGGCCAAGCAGGTGCTGCCCAGCGACCTGAGACTGCTCTGGAGCGCCAAGCCGGCCGACGGACTCAACCAGAAAAACGTCTTTGAGCTCCACGCCCTGAAGATCACGACGAGCGACGGCCGCCCCGTCCTGGAGGGTGACGTCGTCACCGACGCCAAGGACCAGTTTGACCAGTATGGCAAGCCGGAGGTGAGCATGTCCATGAATTCCGAGGGTGCGCGCGAATGGTCGGCCATCACCAAGGCCAACCTCGGCAAGGCCGTAGCCATCGTGCTCGACGGCGTGGTCTATACCGCTCCGCGCATCAACAGCCAGATCGACGGCGGCCAGTCGTCTATCTCGGGCAACTTCACCATCGAGGATACCAAGGACTTGGCCAACACGCTGAAGTCTGGACGTATGCCGGCCCCGGCACGTATCGTCCAGGAGGAGGTCGTCGGTCCTACGCTCGGTGCACAGTCCATCCAGCAGGGTCTCATCTCCTTCGTCATCGCTTTCGTCGTCCTGATGATCTACATGCTCCTGATGTACGACATCATCCCGGGTATGATGGCCAACGTGGCGCTGCTCGCCAACCTCTTCTTCACGTTAGGAATATTGGCCTCGTTCCAGTCGGCGCTCACCATGCCGGGTATTGCCGGTATCGTGCTGACACTGGGTACGGCCGTCGATGCCAACGTGCTGATCTATGAGCGCATCAAGGAGGAGATGAGAGGCGGCAAGGGCATCAAGGAGGCCCTGGAGGCAGGTTACAAGAACGCCTTCTCCGCCATCTTCGACTCCAACCTCACCTCGCTCATCACGGGTATCATCCTGCTCGTCACGGGTACGGGTCCGATCCGTGGTTTCGCCACCACGTGGATCATCGGTCTGTGCTGCTCGTTCTTCACTGCCGTCTTCCTGACCCGCATCGTCTATGAGAAGCAGATGGCCAAGAACCGCTGGCTCAACCAGAAGTTCTACACCTCCATCAGCAAGAATCTGATGCAGAACGTCAACTTCGGCTTCATGAAGATGAGCAAGAAGAGCTTCACGCTCTGTGGCATTGCCGCCGTGGTCTTCATCGGCAGCTTCGCCATCCGCGGCCTCAGCCAGAGTATCGACTTCACGGGTGGACGCAACTATGTCGTGACCCTCAACAAGGCCACGGAGGTAGAGAGCGTGCGCGAGCTGCTCGATGGCGCATTCGTCAACACTACGGGTACGGACGCTGGCAAGCAGGCCACGACTTCCGTCATCGCCCTCGGTACGGACGGCAAGACCATCCGTGTCTCGACCAACTACAATATCGAGTCCAACGACCCGATGGAGGACGACCGCGCAGAGACCATCCTCTACAACGCCCTCCACAAGGCTGGTTTCGTCAGCCAGGCCAACGTAGAGGCCTTCAAGAACCCGGACATCCGCACGGGTGGGTCCATCATCAGCTCGGCCAAGGTAGGACCTTCCGTGGCTAAGGACATCACCTACGGCGCCATCATCAGTGTGGCCCTGGCTCTGTTCTTCATCTTCCTCTACATCTTGCTGCGCTTCCGCAACCTCGGTTTCTCCGTTGGTTCTATCGTTGCCCTGTTCTTCGATACCCTCACCGTGGTTGGTATCTACTCGCTCTGCTGGGGCTGGATGCCGTTCTCACTGGAGATCGACCAGACCTTCATCGGTGCTATCCTGACGGTGATCGGCTATTCTATCAACGATAAGGTGGTGGTCTTCGACCGAATCCGTGAGAACCTGAAGCTGCATCCGAAGCAGGATCGCGAGACCCTCTTCAACAGCTCTATCAACCAGACGCTGGCCCGTACGATCAACACGTCAGCCTCTACGCTCATCGTGTTGCTCTGCATCTTCTTCCTGGGTGGTGAGAGCATCCGCAGCTTCTCCTTCGCCATGATCCTCGGTGTGGTCTTCGGTACGCTCAGCTCCATCTTCATCGCTTCGCCGGTGGCTTACATGGTGCTCAAGCGCAAGACGATCGACACCAACGAAGTGGCCAAAGCATAACAGAATGGTCAAGCCTGTAGCAAGGCTTACTCCACGATAAAGCAGACCCCGTTGCCTTCCCTGGGCAACGGGGTCTCTTGTTTTCATATTACATTCTCTTTTCTCCTATTACATCCTCTGTTCTCCTATTAGTTCCTCTGCTCTCCTATTAGTCTCTCTGCTCTCTTAGTTAGTTCCTCTACTCTCTTAGTTAGTTCATCTTCTCTCCTATTAGTCTCTCAGCTCTCCTAGTTAGTTCCTCTTCTCTCCTAGTTAGTTTCTCTTTTCTCCTATTATATAATATACTCAAGTTTCGCATGTAAGCTCCACACGCCCTGAAAGGGCAGAAGCTCCTAGCCCAGGGCATCGCCCTGGGTAATT
>ENA-ORNT01002593-ORNT01002593.1-human-gut-metagenome-genome-assembly--contig:-NODE-2593-length-11060-cov-4.024898_pt1 | contig 11060 bp, 9 predicted proteins | sample MGYA00242120_ERZ509032 | MGnify/ENA primary metagenome ERZ509032 (study PRJEB26280, sample SAMEA2338729) | human gut metagenome | biome: human gut; feature: human-associated habitat; material: faeces...
TTGCTGGATGAATTCATCGTAGGATATATCCGTGAGCGCAAACTTCAGTGCCTGCTGATAAGTCTGCGCTTCCATGCCTGTTGCCGCAAGGACAACCAGAAGGGCTGTGATATATCTATTTACCATCATTCTTTGTTTGTCTTTTGTTTGTATTATGGCATTCTAATGCTTGCTTTGTTATTGCTTAATGCTTCAATTGGTAGGCTGCCATTTTCAATGCGTACCTCATTAGCAAAGATAATGCCAAGATGATCATGCCCTCGGCGTAATCCTGCCATATTTGCATGAAGAGGGAGATGACGAGCAAGGTGCCCCATACATTATAGTACCAGTGCATTCCGCCTTTTCTCATCCTCTTGCTCACCTTGTAAACGAAGAGGAGATTGAGAGGGTTGAGTATCAACATTTGGAAGTTGACCTGCACGGTAGGGTGTTGTGAGAATACCATTGCCAATAAGATGAGTCCTGGCAGTCCTGTGACGATTAGCAACAGGGTGTCCATCCACCAAAAGTTCTTCTTCTTTGCCACTTCGCATGCAGTAATGAGGACGATGAGAATAGCCAAGATGACTGACACCATGCGGGGAGTGATGCTTTCCGTAGTGGTGACCTCTGCTTGTGGGGCAACTATGTAGAACGTGCTATCTACCAACTTGATGTATGGCGTTTTAGTCGGATAGACATTCACGAGCTTGCCTTGCTGGACTGTGTCTTTTCTTGCTTCGACCTCGAAGTCGTTGTAGAGATTCTCAGGTAAGAACTCCCATTCCTCCTTGTTGATAGGAAGGTCGGACTGATAACCCAAAAGGAGGTCGTTGCCGAATCGTGCCCATCGGTGGTTCTCATTCCATCTGTGAATTTCTTCTCTGTAGGTGGAGTGCGCATCCACGTTTTTGAAGTCGGTGGTGTGGTAGGCAAGATGCTGGATAATCATATTGCGTGCCCTTGTCGTACAGTTGTCGTAGAAGAAATTGTAGCGATAGGTACGGTTCGCCTCTTGGTTGTTCTCGTCGATAGCGGTGAGTATCTTCCATTTCTCTTCTCTGGTGAGTGCCAGTCTTTGTTGCTTTACCCATCTTCCCTCGTAGGTGTATTCTGCGATGAAATGCTGCATCGGGAAAATTCCTATCTGGTAGTCGGTGAGACCGAATACGAAACGAAGGATAAAGAAATCTTGTTGGAAAGAGAACATGCCCCAGTTGACGGCGAGGTCGGTGCCATGTACCTTGTCCTCTATGCGGAGAGCGGTATGACCATAGTATGACCATACCTCTTGTCCAGGTCCGCAAGTCAGGAGAGATATATCTACAGAGTCTAACCATGTGGGGGCTAGACCAGGGATGTTGCTAGTTTCGGATTGGGCGTTAGTTGCCCCAGCAGAAGATTCTTTTGAGTGATTACCTGGAAAATCCTGCGCAGCCGCGTTAGTCGTTAAAATGATTAACAAAACGGCTAAAATTGCTCTAAAAATGTACTTAAAACGTTTCACGATGCAAAAATACCTTATTATTTTGGATTTTCCTTCTTTTTTCTCGTTTTTTTTCAATACTTTTGCACTCTGAATATAATTTTGACTGATTTATACTAAATGAGAAAGCTTATCTTAGCAACCCTTTTGTTGGGTTCGACTCTTATGGTAAATGCCCAAAGTGGTACTAATTCTCCATACAGCCAGTATGGTCTTGGCGTGTTGTCTGACCAAACTTCTGGTTTCAATCGTGGTATGAATGGCGTGGGTCTTGGTTTTCATGAGCACAACCAAGTCAACTATTTGAACCCGGCTTCCTATTCCAATATAGATTCTTTGTCTTTTATTCTTGATGCTGGTATCTCCGGACAGATTACCAACTTCAATGAGAATGGTGTGAAGAAGAATGCCAAGAATGCTAACTTCGAGTATGTGGTAGCTGGTTTGCGAGTTGCCAAACACGTCGGTGTCAGCTTCGGTATCCTTCCTTTTACCAATGTGGGATATAATTATACCAGTACGGGTAAGGTAGGTCCTAACTTCGATGGTGCTACCTATACTAATACTTATAATGGTGAGGGTGGACTTCATCAGGTATATGTCGGTGCTGGTTGGATGCCAGTGAAGGGCTTCTCTATTGGTGCCAATGTAAGTTATGTTTGGGGTGATTACAATAAGTATGCTAGCAATGCTTATAGTAATTCCAACTATAATACTTTGACTCGTACCTATTCTACACAGGTAAACAGCTATAAGATTGACCTCGGTGTACAATATACAGCTAAGGTGGCTAAGAAAGATTGGTTGACCGTGGGTGCGACTTTCTCTCCTGGCCATAACCTAGGCGCATCTGCTGATATGAGCGTGATTTCCAACAACTCTCAGACGGGTACTGCTGATACAGCCGCTTTCGCTATCGACAAGGCTTTCAAGCTTCCTAATATGTATGGAGTGGGTTTGATGTGGAATCATGCAGACCAGTGGAAGGTAGGCTTCGATTATACTTTGCAGCAGTGGGGTAACACCGATTATCCTGCTGTCTATAAGAGAGTGGATGATGAAAGAGAAACTTACAATGTGGGTGGTGAATATACCAATCGCTCTAAGTTCAATCTCGGTATGCAGTATTGCTATGGCGAGTATAACCGTCACTTCTTCAAGCGTATCAGATACCGTGCCGGTGTCAGCTATGCCACACCTTATTTCAAGGTGAATGGAAATGATGGTCCTAAGGAACTGTCTGTTAGCGCAGGTTTCGGCATTCCTATTGTCAATGGTTACAACCGCCGTTCTTTCTTGAACATCAGCGGTCAGTGGGTGAAGAGTTCTGCCAAGGATTTGATTTCAGAGAATACCTTCCGTCTTAACATTGGATTTACTTTCAATGAGGAGTGGTTCAGAAAGTGGAGAATGAAGTAATTCTCCTCTCTTTTGGTATGAAAGTCAAGTAAGTGTCTTACATATATAATAATGTATAGATTAAGAAACGTATTTTTCGGAGGGTTGATGCTCTTGTTCATGGAGGCTTGCCAGGAACAGGTGGAGCATACTGCGCCTGCTATCCTCGCCAAGGACTCGGTGGCGATGATGACTTCGTATGGTGTCAATACGCTTGTCAGCGACTCTGGAGTGATGAAATATCGCATTGTCACGGAACGATGGGAGGTCAATACTGCCAAGAATCCGTCACGTTGGACTTTCGAGAAAGGTATCTTGCTCGAACAGTTTGATGAGACTTTTCATATCAATAGCTATATCCAAAGTGATACGGCTTACTATTTTGACCAACTGAAGGTGTGGAAACTCTATGGGCGGGTACGTATCTTGACCAAGGATGGACTCCGTTTCACCAGCGAGCAACTCACTTGGGACCAAAACAAGCATGAGCTTTCCAGTAATGTGTTTAGTAAGTTGGTTACCCCTGAAAGAACACTGCAGGGGTCTCATTTTTGGAGTGATGAGAAGATGACAAGATACTTCGTGAGCAATTCGAAAGGTAGCTTCGAGAAGGGTGATGTGGCTGGTACTCAGAATGATACTTTGAGTTCACAACCTGATTCCGTTAAGCGGAATATGCGCCCTCAGGCTACACCGAGAAGTGCGACGAATTCTATCCCGCTCATGCACTAATATAACAATATAGACAATGGATCAAGTAGGTGTTAGTCTTATAATTGGTATTATTATTACAATGGTCTTCTCCGCTTTCTTTAGCGGAATGGAGATAGCTTTTGTCTCTTCCAACCGTATGTTGGCAGAGATGGATAAGGAGAGAAACGGCTTTACGCAGCGTATCATCTCCCTCTTTTATGCCCATCCTAATGGCTTCGTCAGCACCATGTTGGTGGGCAACAATATCGCTCTTGTTATCTATGGTATTCTGATAGCTCGTCTTTTCGACAATACGATATTCGCAGGTATGGATGCGGGATTTACGGTGCCTGCTGATACCATATTATCTACTTTGATTGTGCTTTTCACCGGCGAGTTCCTTCCAAAGACTTTGTTCAAGGCAAACCCTAACCGCTTGTTGGCGGTGTTTAGTCCGTTTGCTTATATCTGCTATGTGGTCTTGTGGCCGATTAGCAAGTTCAGTACTTTCTTGAGCAAGGTGATTCTTCGTGTATTCGGTTTGAAGATGGATGATGAGAGTGCTGATGATGGCTTCTCAAAGGTGGATTTGGACTATTTGGTTCAGTCAAGTATCGACAATGCAGAGAAGGATTCCGACATCAATGACGAGGTTAAGATATTCCAGAATGCCTTGGATTTCTCTGATACCAAGGTGAGGGACTGTATGGTGCCTCGTACCGAGATTCAGGCGGTGGATTGGGATGCCTCCTTGGAAGAGTTGCAACAGAAATTTGTGGAGAGTGGCAACTCTAAGATTGTTGTTTATAAGGAGGACATCGACCATATCGAGGGTTATATCCATAGCTCCGAACTCTTCCGCAGTCCTAAGAAATGGCAAGACCATATCCGCACCATGCCTTTCGTGCCAGAGACGATGCAGGCACAGAAACTGATGAAGATATTCTTGCAGCAGAAGAAGACGCTTGGTGTCGTCGTAGATGAGTTTGGAGGTACCAGTGGACTGGTTAGTTTGGAGGACATCGTGGAGGAAATCTTTGGTGACATCGAGGATGAGCACGACTCTACGAAATATGTTGCCAAGCAAACAGCAGATGGAGATTATCTCCTGTCGGCTCGTTTGGAGATAGACAAAGTAAACGAGATGTTTGACTTAGACTTGCCTGAGAGCGACGAGTACATGACCATAGGCGGTTTGATACTCCATGAATATCAGAGTTTTCCAAAGCTCAATGAGGTCGTGAAGTTCGACAAATATGAGTTTAAGATTATCAAATCCACCTCTCGCAAGATAGAGTTGGTACAGTTGCATATTTTGTAAAGAATATCAATGAGATACGTCAAAAAGCACTTATTCCTGTGGATAAGTGCTTTTATTCTTTCCTTTTTTCCTACTTTTTGCTACTGTATGACAAAAAAGGTGGCAAAAAATTCCCTTATTTGCGATTTTCTTTGTATTTTTGCAGTCAATTGGCTACTAGTCATCTGTTTTCCCAAGGAAACGTTGTCGAGCCATCTTAGAAACAAAGAAAATAAAACAATAAAAAATAAAAACAAAAAAGTAATGGCAGCATTAGGAACAATTCGAAAAAGAGGTGTCATTCTGGTATGTATTATCAGTTTCGGCCTCTTCGCATTCATCGCTGAGGAAGCTTTCCGTTCTTGTGATTCTGCAAAGAACAACGAACGTCAGCAAGTCGGTGAGGTGTATGGTGAGAAAATCAATGTGCAGGAATTCCAGAAGCTCCTTGATGAGTACACCGAAGTGATTAAGATGCAGCAGGGACAAGACAATCTCCCTGAGGAGCAGATGAACCAAGTAAAGGACATGGTTTGGAACTCTTACGTACAGAACAAGATCGTGGCTCACGAGGCAGAGAAACTTGGTCTTACCGTAACAGACGCCGAACTTCAGGACATCTTGAAGACAGGTACCAACCCAATGCTTCAGCAGACTCCTTTTGTCAATCAGCAGACAGGTCGTTTCGACGTAGCTTCTTTGCAGAAGTTCTTGGCTGATTACAAGGCTCAGAAGGCTAATCCTTCAGCTAATGGTCAGATGATGGAGCAATATACCAAGATTTACAACTATTGGTCATTCATCGAGAAGACACTTCGTCAGCAGACTTTGGCTCAGAAGTATCAGTCTTTGCTCGCACACTGCTTCCTTTCAAATCCTGTAGAGGCTAAGATGGCTTTCAAGGAGGAGAACGAGGAGAGCAAGATCCAGTTGGCAGCTTTCCCTTACTCAGACATCCAGGATGATAAGGTGAAGGTAGAGGAGAGCGACTTGAAGGCTAAGTATGATGAGTTGAAGGCTCGTTTCAAGCAGCCTGTTGAGACTCGCGACATCAAGTTCGTTGATGTTCAGGTGAGTGCTTCTCAGGCAGACCGCTCTGCTATCAACAGGGAGATGGCTGGTTTCCACGATCAACTCGTAGCAGCTGCTGATCCTACTGAGGTAGTACGCAAGGCTGCATCTACAGTTTCTTACTTGGGTCTCCCTGTTAGCAAGCAGGCTTATCCACAAGACATCGCAGCTCAGCTCGATTCTATGAGCGTAGGTCAGGTTTCTGCTGTTAAGGCAAATGCAGCAGACAACACTTTGAACATCGTGAAGTTGGTTGCTAAGCAGCAGTTGCCAGACTCTGTTCAGTACCGTGTTATCCAGGTTGCTGCTCCTTCAGTAGCTGAGGCTAAGACCAAGGCTGACTCTATCCAGGGTGCTATCGCTGGTGGTGCTGACTTCGAGGCAATCGCTAAGAAGTATGGGCAGACTGGTGAGAAGGCTTGGATGACAACTAAGCAGTATGAGTATGCTCAGACTATGGATAAGGACAACAAGGCTTTCATCAATGCTTTGAATACTCAGGCTGTGAATGCTACTTCTGAACTTCAGTTGGGTCAGGGTTATGTGATCCTCCAGGTTTGCGATCGTAAGGCAATGGTTGAGAAATATACCGCTGCTGTTATCAAGAAGAGCATCGATTTCTCTCAGGATACCTATCGTACCGCTTACAACAAGTTCTCTAGCTTCGTAAGTGCTAACCAGACAGCTGACGATATCTTGAAGAACGCAGCTAAGAGTGGTTACAATGTACAGGACTTGAAGGATGTGACAACATCTGTTCACTACTTGGCAAACATCCACGCTACTCGTGAGGCTTTGAAGTGGTTGTTTGAGGCTAAGGAAGGTGCTGTATCTCCATTGTATGAGTGTGGTGACAACGACCACCTGCTCATTGTTGTTCTTGACAACATCAATGAGGTAGGCTATCGTTCATTGGAAGACGCTCAGGTTAAGGAGATTGTTAAGTCTGAGGTTATGAAGGACAAGAAGGCAGAAATGCTTATTGCCAAGCTCAATGGTGTTAACAGCATTGCAGCTGCCAAGGGCAAGGGTGCCAATGTCACAGCAGTCAATCAGGTTACATTCGCTGCTCCTGTATTCGTTTCGGCTACTGGCGCAAGCGAGCCTGCTTTGAGCGGTGCTGTTGCAGCTACAGCTAAGGGCAAGTTCTCTAAGGCTCCTGTCAAGGGCAACGCTGGTGTTTATGTATTCCAGGTAACTGGTAAGACAAAGCGTCCTGGCAAGTTCAATGCAGCCGCTGAGATGCAGAAGCTTCGCCAGAAGGAAATGCAGGCAGCAGGCAACTTCATGAACGAGCTTTACATCAAGGCTAACGTAGTTGACAACCGCTACCTCTTCTTCTAAAAAGAAACAACAAAACCAATATTTATATATCATAAAAGGTCTGAAGGCTTTTGCTTTCAGACCTTTTTTTATACCTTTGTGTCTAATAACCGTAAATAACTATTAGTTAAACCAAAACCAATATAAAATGTCAAGCATTACAACCATTAAGATGTTACGCACAGTTGATATTAAGCTTATTCCAAATCGCTTTTTCGCATTATGCATAGGTATCATCATGTTGGCATGTGCCAACACTTGTATCGCACAGGAAACAGAACAATTCAAGCTGGTAAAGAATGTGACAGAACTACAGGAAGGAGATACTGTGATTGTTGTGAACAACACGAATGAGCATTGCTCAGCACTCAGCACGAAATGGGGTTCTAGAAAAATCGACGGCTATAAAATCGACATCAACGGAGAAACTATTACAGCACCGTCAAATGTTGACAGAATACAGCTACAGAAAGCTTCCAATGGAAAATGGCTTTTGTTTTCTACAACATATAAAAAATATCTTTGCAATGATAATAAGTCAAAACCCAATAGCAGCAGCAATTACAATTATATAGCGTTACGCGATAAAGAAGACGATTTGTTCAAATTAACTGCACAAGTTGAGATTTCTATTAAAGAATATGCAATAATAAAATACTTAAAGTCCACTGATGACGGAGAAGCCAAACGCATTCTGGCTTTCTCATATGCCTACGATTCAAGAGACCCTAATAGTGTTGGCTATTACAATTGTTATGATACATACAAGGCCACTGCAGATGACAGAATGGTACAACTCTACAAGAAGGTATCCTCTACTCCCCTTACTCTCAATGACGAGAAAGACAACTCGAAATTGCTTACATCCAACTGCGGACAGCAGACCACAGTAAAGCTCTCGCGTAAGCTCTTGGCTAACCAATGGAATACATTCTGCGTGCCATTCGACATTGACGTCACAGACGGCAAAATAAACGGCATTAAGGCGAGTGTGATGGAATACGACCATACCACAGGCAACACAATGGAGTTTAAGGAGGCGACAAAGATAGAAGCCAGAAAGGCTTATCTGATCAAGCCTTCAGCAGACATAACCAACCCACAATTCGACAATGTTACTATCAAGAATGATGATCCTACGGTTAGTGGTGACGCTGATGGCTACAGCTTCGTAGGAATATACAATCCCAAGACCTTCAGCGATAGCGATCAGAAGCGTGTATTGATTTTAGCAAGCGAGGCAAAGTTCATGAGAGTGAATAACGGACAGCGAATGAAAGGAATGAGGGCATACTTCACAATCCCTGCAGGAACGAAGGCAGAAGCCGTACGATTAATGATTAACAACCGCCCTACTGCCCTCACCGAAATCACTACCACCCCATCGACATCAGAAAAGATATTCTACATTGACGGCACTTATGCCGGCTCCGACATCAAGAACGTCAAAAAAGGAATTGTCATTAAGGGTGGCAAAAAATATTTGATGAAGTAAAGGGCCATCCAATAACAACAATCGGTCATTAGCAATGGGCTTATTCCATTGTCTAATGACCGATTTTCATGCAATACGTCTTCGATGGCAAATGAATACGTCTTCGATGGCAAATGAATACGTATTCATCAGCAAAGTAATACGTATTCATTCGCAAAGCAATATATATTACTTTACCAAGTATATTAATAATACTTTACCAAGTATATTAATACTACTTTATAATGCCAGCCTCAAGCCACTGGTTGGCTATTGTCTTAGAGTCGGCAAGAGCCGTAGCTTCGTCCACATCATATTCGTCACAAAGCAGCGACTTGAACGTTTCTACGTCGAAATCCATGTTCTGTACCTTCTCCCAAAGATAGGCAGCACTGTCGTTCATGCTGATTATCTTTGTGAAATCAATGTTTTCTCTTCCTTCGGCTACAACGATTTTCTCGCCGCACACGTCCTTCAGTACGAAGCCTGTCTTTGTTCTCATATTATTTTTTACTTATTAATGTTTTAATTTCAGAGTCATTCTATAAGCGAACAGCAGATACCTACGCACTGGCAGCAATGCTGTCCACACGGTCGAATAGATTCGCCATTTCCAGCCTGTGGTATAGTCGGGACGATTACGTCCCTTACGGTAGAAGCAATGGGCAATGCCCAATACTTTGCTTGCGTCGAACTGTTCGGTGGCAAGATTGCCGTCGCCACGCATTGTAATCAGGTTGCCGTCTATCTTTACTATACGGTGCAGCGCATAGCGCCGGGGCAACACTTCAGCCAGCACTACATCCCCTACCCTTACGGGCTTGCTGGGCTTGGTGAGTATTGCCTTGTCGCGTCCATCCTCAAGAAACGGGCGCATACTAATGCCTCGTAACGTCAATGTCACGCTATGGCCTTCGTCAAGAAGCCGTGCTATCTCGGGAATGATGACGTCATTGGCAAACTCCTTATGCCTTACTGACTGACTGTTATTGGTTTGAATCATTGTCGGTTGGTTTAATAGCAATGGTGTCATAGCATAATCGTGCAGCCTCGGCATTGGGCAGACAATGCAACTTGTACACAGGAGGCATCAGTCCTAAGAGTTTTATCACAAGATCGCAGGTCTTGCCGAATACGCCTTTGTCCCATTTCATTGAGGAGCAGGCAGGCACTATTATGCCGAACGCCATGGCAGACGACACCTTCTCCATTCGGTTTTGCTGTGCCCGTTCTATCTTGACAATGGCTCCTAATGGTGCCTTGATGTTGCGATAGCATGGTGTCTTGCCGCTCCACGGACTGCCATAGACGAATGGTTTGTCGCCGATTACTCTGATGATTGGGTTGTCATCGTTCATAAGGTCGCATCCTGGAATGTTCTGCATCCAGAGATTGGTGTGTGTGCTCTTTCCTGTTCCGCTTATGGCTGTGAAGGCGTAGCCGTAGCCATTGTTGCGCACAAGCGATGCATGGATGAGAAGCGTGTCGAGAGCTGCGCCACGGAAAGCATACAGCATCATTATTGCCGTATTGAGTCCGAACGAGCGCATTATAGGTGTACCGTTCAATGCGCATTTGCCTTCGGAGTAGTCGCTATTGGTCTGCAGCATACAGCAGCCGTTTCCGTTTATGTCTTTTACAATGAACTGATAGCCACCACCCTTGACACTGTCTACAATGGTCTTGCCGTTGCCCGTATCAAATATGTCGATTCGCTCTCTCAGCTCTTTGTCTATCGGTTTCAGACTGTCGTCTACCGTCAACGAGAGCATACAATCCTCGTCAGTTTCCTTTATCTTGAAAGGTTCGTATGAGGGTAATAAAAATATGTCATTTGCCGTTTCACCGACAAATGACACACTTATTTTATGTTCTGCTATATCGAAAAAATGCTTCTTCACTATATTAATTCTTTTCTTTTTTCTCTTTCTTTGCCTTCTTTTCCTTCTTTGCCTTCTTTGTGTAAGCCGAAACCTTCTCGCTGTCGTCCGGCTCTATCGGCTCGAATGAAAAGTCGTGGGCTGTGAGATACTTCACGTTATAACGACCGTTGGCTGTATAACGCTTCTTCATAGCGAAATACTTCTTCTCAACCTCTTTGCGTGTCTTGCCATATACTGTAACGCATGTAGGATTGGGCAGTCCGAGAGTCTTGAGCGCCTCACGCAACTGGTAAGAGTAGTTGTCGCGGCTGTAGAGGAAACCTGTCTTGCCATCTACCCATGTGCCTTCCATAGGCTGTATCTCGGTGAAATATACCGTAGAGTCGTTGAATGATGTGGCAAAGCCATATACAAACAATGGCACCTTCTTCTGTGCTGCGTTTGCCATCT